>Ga0335074_10000440_pt1 | contig 60155 bp, 50 predicted proteins | sample Lox_Sample_23_FD_206715 | JGI IMG/M metagenome (GOLD analysis project Ga0335074, IMG submission 206715) | Soil microbial communities from Loxahatchee National Wildlife Refuge, Florida, United States - Lox_Sample_2.3 | ecosystem: Environmental > Terrestrial > Soil > Wetlands | place: USA...
TGCCCGCTGTCCTCACCCCGACCGCCCGCACGCCTGCCGGCCTGCTGATGGGCGTCCGCCATCGCCATCTCCCCGTGCACGGCATCCAGGTCCATCCGGAGTCCGTCCTCACGCCGCGGGGCCACGAGCTGCTGGCGAACTTCCTCGCGATCCCGGCATCCGGCTTATCATCCCCGCTGCCACGTCCGGCAGCCTCCCGGAAACCGGGCCGGACACGGCATCACCTCAGCGTGGATTGCCTGCCTTCAGCCAGGCGATGTAGTCGGTGGTCGCGCGGGGGGTGTCGTACTCGGGCTCGAAGCCGGTGTCCTGGCGGAGCCTGGTGATGTCGAGGGCGGCCCCGGGCCGGCCTGTGCCGGCCGGGAGTTCGAGGTCGGCGCCGGGGATTGTCTGGCGGATCGCGGCGATCACGTCGGCGTTGGTGGTCACCCGCCCTGACGCGATGTTGTAGGTGCGGTGCTTGAGGTTGCCGGCGATCTGGAGCAGCGCGATCGCCCGGCCGGTGTCCTTGACATAGCACAGGTCGAGCCCGTCCCCGAGGCGCGGCCGGGCGAGCAGGCCCGACAGGTCGAGCGGCCGTCCGCTCGCGGCCGCGTGGATGAGCGCGGGCGCGGCGAAGAACGGGTCCTCGTGACCGAGGGGGCCCCAGGTGCCGGAGATCCGGAAGTTGACGAATTCGACGTCGGTCGCCTCGGCGAGCTGCTCTCCGAGGAGCTCGGCGATCTTCTTCGACCGCGGGATCGGGTGCGGGGCGGTCAGGCGCACCGGCAGGTCCTCGGTCAGCGGGCCGTCCGCCTCGATGCCGCCGTAGACCCCGAGCGTGCTGGCCAGGCCCACCCGGCGCACGTCCCAGTCCTGGGCGACGCGGGCGACGTTGAGGAGCCCGTCGAGGAGGCCCTGCGTGGCCTCGATGCCCCCGACGGTACCGCGCGGCGCGGGGTAGCCCGCCAGGTGCACGATGCCGGTGATCTGGTGGCGGGCGCCGATCGCGCGCAGCGCGCCGAGGTCGGCGACGTCGGCCTGCTCCGCGATCACGGGCAGGTCCGCGAGGTGGGCGGGGACCTGGCCCGTGCGGCGCTGCACCACGACGCACGCCTCGCCGAGGCCGTGCAGCGCGCGGACGGTGTGGGAGCCGATAAAGCCGGACCCGCCGGTGACGAGGATCATGGGCTTCCTTTCGTTTGCTGGATAAATCATTTGTATATCCGACGATCAGTCCACGGTATGATACTGGCGTGCGGAGGCCAGATTCTGACACCGCGGACCAGGTCCGCGCGCACGACGACGTGCTCGGCTATCTCCTGAAGCACGCGCACCGCGCGCTGGAGCAGCGGACAGAGGCCGCGCTCGCCGGCATGGGCCTGACCGTTCGCGACCTCGGCGTGCTGCGGGTCATCGCAGGCGGCGAGGCGGAATCACAGCAGGAGGTCGCGGCCGTCCTCGGCATCGACCCCACGTCGATGGTCGCGCTACTGGACGCGCTTGAGCACCGGGAGATCGTCGCGCGCAGGCCCTCCGCACAGGACCGGCGCCGCAACGTCATCGAGCTCACCGGCCACGGGCGGGACGTGTTCCGGCAGGCAGAGGACCGCTACGCCGAAGCCGAGAAAACATTCACGTCAAGTCTGGGCGATGCCGGGGCAGCCAGGCTCCGCCGGGCGCTACGGTCCGTCCTCGATGACGCGAAAGACGAGATCACCTGATCATCGTTACCGAGGCCACTGGCGCTCTCAACGGGCGCCAGCCGACGGCCCGCGTCCCAGCTACGAAGCCGCAGCTCAAGGGCTACGACGGGGTTATGGAACCCTACCGGGCAGCCCATTGGCGGGCGAGTCCGGCGGCGAAGTCACGGTAGGCCCGCGGCGGGCGGCCGAGTCGGTCGGAGAGGTGCTGCAGGCCGGCTGGCGTGGCGATGAGCCCGTCCTTTTGGAAGCCGGCCATCATGTAACGCATGTCTTCGGCCATCCAGGCCGGGGCGAAACTTCGCATCATTTTCGTGAAGGGTCCGAGGTCGTTCCCGGCGTAGCTGATGGGGCGGCCGAGAAGGTCGCTCCAGATCTGGGCGATATCAGGTCCGGTCAGCACGTCCGGGCCCACGAGGTCATAGACCTCGCGCGGGACAGGACCTGCAGCCTCGGCCCGGCGAATCAGCTCCAGCGCCGCGACCTCGGCGATGTCGCGGACGTCAACGACGGAGATCCCTACATCGCCCAAGGGCGCCGGGTAGACACCGCCCTGCAGAAGAGCCTCTTGATAGTAGAAGTCATTCTGGGCGAAGTAGGAGCACCGCAAGATGGTCGCGGGCAGATCCAGCTGCGTTATCACCTGCTCGGCTGCGAGCTTAGCGCTGGCGTGAGCGACTTCGACGCCGTTTTCGGCCTGGTAGATCGACAGGTAGACGATCCCCTTGATCCCTGATTCGTGCGCGGCATTGAGGGTGAGCAGGGTGGCTGGGAGCTCCTCGGCAATAACCGCGCTCACCAGGAAGACCGTATCGACGCCGTCCAGCGCCGCCCGCATGGCGTCAACGTCGAGCAGGTCGCCGGCAACTGCAGCGACGCCCTCGGGGAAGGAGGCGGTCTCCGGTGACCGCGTCAGGGCCCGGACTGGGACACTAACCCGCTCGGTGAGCTGGGTGAGGACTTGCGAGCCGACCGTGCCGGTGGCACCGGTGACGAGAATGGTCATGATGTGCCTTCGTGAGATCGTTTCGGTGGCTAGGCGGTGACTGGGAAGCTGGCGCAGAAGACGTTGGCTGGGTCGTAGCGGTGCTTGACGTCGGCGAGACGCTGCCGGGTTGCGAGGCTGAACACCCGGCCGGCGGGGTCGGTGCCTGGGTCCGCGAAGCTGGGCAGGGTGGTGCCGGTCGTCCATGGGCTGAGGGCGGCCAGCAGGCTCTCCTCGTAACCGCGAGCAGCCACGTCGGCCTCCTGACTGGGAGTGATGGCAGTTAGCTCGACGAGGAACTGGGCGTCGGCGCGGCCGATTACGCCAGCGCCGCCTGGCTGCTGCGCGGGCTGCGCAAAGGCGGCGCCGAGATGACGGATTTGCGCCAGTTGCAACGGCGAGCCGGACATTGGCCCGGTTTGGGCCACGAACTCGCGGACGGCCGCGCCGGGCAGGCTGGAGAGCAGCTCCGACCGGTTCCGGAGCGGCACCGGGGGGACGGCAGGACCAAAGAGCGCGCCGACATCCGCGATGCTCAGCGGGCGCAGCGAGTTGAGCAGCGGGGCCCCGACGCTGCTGACCGGATCCACCAGACTCATGGCCTGGTCCGCGGCTCCTGCGTGGCAGACGGTGACCATGACGATCCGCCGGCCCCGCAGTGCCTCCGGAAGCTGGGGCGCCGGCGGCATCTGGAGCACGCACGCGAAGGCTGTCGTGTCCCCGGTCAGGCCGGGGGCCCAGGACGCCCAGGCGTCGAAGACCTCAGCGGCAGCCTCAACCGGCCATATCAGCTGCCCGCCAAACGCGGCAGGCACCGGGGCCAGGGCCAGATCCAAGTGCGTGACCAAGGCGAAGCCGCCCCCGCCGCCGCGCAACGCCCAGAACAAGTCCTCGTTAGTGGTGGCGTCGGCGCGGATGCGGCTCCCATCCGCGGTGATTACGTCCGCGCCGAGTACCTGGTTGGCCGCAAAGCCGAGTGCCCGTCCGAGAACGCCAACGCCGCCGAACGTGACGTACCCGATCACCCCGACATCGGAGCAGGTGCCGGGGGACATGGCCAGGCCGTGCGGGCTGAGGGCAGTCATCAGCTCGCCAACGCTTACCCCGGCTCCGACCCGGACCCGCTGCCGCTCCGGGTCAACGGTAATCTCGCGCAACCCGTTGGTGCGCAGCAATATCGCGTTCTCTATGCTCGCGCCAGCGCCGTGCCCGCTTGTCTGGACCGTCACCTGGAAGCCATGGCGGGCCGCGTAGGCGACCGTCGCGGCGATGTCGTCCGGCCCCTCGGCGTCGACGATTAGTAGCGGACGCTGGTCGATCCGGCGGTTCCACGCGATCCGGGCCGTGTCCCAGTCTGAGCTGTCCGGCCCGGTCACCCGGCCGCGCACATGACGGGCCAGCTCCGCCGCCACCGCAGGCTGCGCCGGGCCGCTGATTGTGGTCATGAGTCCTCCGTTGAGTCTGGACGGCTCGTCTTGCCGGGCGACCATCACTATGCCCACCAGGGGCTCCAGCGGATATCCCGCACCGTGGGGGGTTCTGGCTGGGATGCGTGCGCGAGGGCATCGAATAATCTGTGACCATGCCAACACAGGCTGCGCGGCGCTCGGCACGCTCGGCGCTTGCCCGGCTTGCTGGCGCTGACCTGGACAACGACACCTTTCGCCTGGAGGCGGCCGCTGTCCTGCGCAAGGCGATCGGCTTCGACTGGTGGTGCTGGACCCTGCTGGATCCGGGGACACACCTGCCCACCCGATACCTGGGCGGCGACGCGGTCATAGATCAGGCCATGCGCCACTTCTGCCAGCTGACCTGGAACGAGAATGACGGGGCGGCGGCCGGCCCGGCCAGGGGGCCGCGGTTCCGGGGTTCTTTCGCTGCGCTGAGCACCACGACCAACGGTGACCTCCGCCGGGACACGTGCTGGCGGGAGCTACTCGGCCCCGCCGGCACCGGGGACACCTTCACCGCCCCGCTGATGGCAGACGGGAACTCGTGGGCTCTGCTGCATGCCGCCCGGGACAGCTCCAGCCGCTGGTTCAGCGGGGACGAGACCGCGTTCCTCGCGGAACTGGCGCCGCTGCTCGCGGGGCGCCTCCGCGACGGGCTGCGCACCGGCGTTCGCGATGACGGCCCGAGCGCCCCGCCCGGGACCATCATCACCGACCGCGACTGTAATCTGGTGGCCGCCACCGACCAGGCATGGCACTGGATCGCCCAGCTTGGCTTGCAGCCGCCGAATGAAGACGAGCCGATGCCCGGCTTCATCTACGCCCTCGCCGCCAGCATCGCCGGCACCCCCGGCCGGCCAGCCGCCCGGGTGCGGCTGCAGACCACCGACGGCCGCTGGATGGTTGTCCATGTCGCCGCGATCACGCATGCGGCCGAAGGATACGCGGTCACCCTGGAGCATGCCCGCTCCGGCGACATCACCCCGCTGCTGATGCGGGCATGGTCACTCACCCCCCGTGAACGCGAGGTAGCCCGGCTGGCGCTCGACGGGCTGTCCGGCGAAGAAATCGCCGCCAGGCTCTACATCTCCGCCCATACCGCCCGCGATCACCTCAAGGCCATCTTCGGCAAGCTTGGCATTCACCGGCGCCGTGACCTGAGCGCCGTCCTCGTCGGCCGCCTCAGCGCGACTCGGCCAGGTCACCCCGGCTCAAGCTGACACCCGCCCGCCTGTACCGGCCGCCGCGCGATCCGCTAGCCGTTCACTTCAGGGCGTTCGCTTCGAGCCGCAGATCGTTGAAGGCCCGGTCGAGGTGGGTGTGCAGGTCGTCGGTGCGATCGGCCGCCCACCGGCGGATCGCGGCCGAGTAGGTGTCCATGCCCACCTGGGCGCACAGGGCCGCGAGCGGCTGGGCGGCGCCGCGGGCCCGCAGGGCGTCGGTGAGCGCGGCGACCAGGGCCGCGTTCTTGGCCAGCGCCCGCTCCTGCAGGGCCGGCGTGGCGACGATGACCGGATGGCGGCGCTCGGTGACCGGGAGGTTGTGCTCGATCAGCGGCACGGCCTGGTGGAACGCGGCCCGCAGCGCGGGCAGCGGCCTGGTGCCGGCCGGCGCCGCCGCGACGGCGCCCGTCAGCAGGTCCCGTAGCTGCGCCTCGCCTCCGAAGAAGACCTCACGCTTGTCGGCGAAGTGGCGGAAGAAGGTCCGCTCGGTGACGCCGGCGCGGGCGGCGATGTCCCCGGCCGTGGTCTTGTCGTAGCCACGTTCCAGGTAAAGCTCGAGCGCGGCCTCCTGCAGCAGCCGTCGCACTTCATCCCCGTTCCGTGGCACGGGTTTCACCCTACCACGAACGACAGTGACTGACACTATCTTGCGTCAGTTACTGACTCAGAGTATTGTCAGTTTCTGACGAAACTAAGCGTCAGTAACTGACAGAGAAACAGGCCGGGAGGCACACATGAACGAACACGATGCTGCGACCAGCACCATGCGCACCGTGCGCTTCCACGAGTACGGCGATCCCGGCGACGTCCTGCACCTGGAGACCGTGCCCGTGCCGGACCCAGGGCCAGGCCGCGTCCGCGTCGCGGTGCACGCGTGCGGGCTGGCCCCGGCCGACTGGGCGCTGTGCCGCGGCCTGTTCCCCGGCGACCTGCCCCGGGGTATTGGGTGCGATGTCTCCGGCACCGTCGACGCGGTCGGCGAGGACGTCACCGACGTCAAGACCGGTGACGTCGTGTTCGGGACTGCGGACTGGGCGCACTGCTCATCCGCGGGTGCGTCCGACCGGGCTGTCATGAACCGGTGGTTCCGGGTCCCAGCTGGCCTTGACCTCGTGCAGGCGGCTGCGTTGCCGATGACGGTCGACACCGCTTTCTTTCACCTCAATGCCCTGGGCTTCGACCCCGACAAGACGATCCTGATCCATGGCGCGGGAACCACCATCGGCTTCGCGGCGGTCCAGATCGCGCTCCTGCGCGGGATGCGGGTGATCGCGACTGCCGGGGACACGTACGCGGAGCGGCTGCGTGCCCTGGGTGCCGAGGTCACTGCGTACGGAGACGGCATGGTCGAACGTGTGACGAAGATCAACGGCGGCCCAGCCAACCTTGTTCTCAACACCGCTCCGGTCGGCGGGTCCCTGCCGGATCTGGTCCAGATCGCGGGGGGTGACCCGAAGCGGGTGCTCACCATCACCGATTTCGCCGCTGCCGCTGAGCTCGGTGTCCGCGACTCGTTCCACGAGGACCGCAGCAACCGCGTGGAGGCGCTGCCGGAGTTCGGGCAGCTCACCGCCGACGGAGTGTTCACCGTCCCGATCGCGGCCACGTTTCCGCTGGATCAGTGGAAGACCGCCCTCGAGATCAGCCAGAGCCGCCACGCCCGCGGGAAGCTTCTCCTGCTCCCCGGACAGGCCGGCACCAATGGCTGAGGCGCAGGACGGCACACTTGACCTGGCCGGCGCGACGCTGTCGTACGACGTGCGCAGCGGTGACAGCCCCACCGTGGTCGGTCTTCACGGGCTCGGCCAATCGCGAGCCAACGAGGACATCGCTGGGTATATGGACTGGCGGCCCATCTACGACGCCGGACGCCGGACCGTGCGCTACGACGCGCGCGGCCATGGCCGCTCCACCGGCCAGGCGCTCCCAGACGACTACACGTGGTCCCGGCTCGCAGACGACCTCCTCGCCCTCCTCGATCATGTCGCGCCCGGCGAACCTGTTGACGCGGTCGGAGTTTCCATGGGCGCGGGCACGCTGCTGCATCCGGTGACGCGCCGGCCGGAAGGATTCCGCCGCCTCGCACTGGTCCTGCCTCCTACCGCCTGGGCGACCCGGCTGGCGCAGGCCGCTAGCTACCGCCAGATGGAGAAGCTGCTCGACACGCAAGGTCGTGACGCGCTGCTGGTGGCGGCAGCATCCGCGCCCACGCCGCCACTGCTCAAGGCGCTAGGACGGACGTTCCCGCCCCCGGACGTCGAAGAACGCCTTTTCTCGGCCGTGCTGCGCGGCGCAGCCGGCTCCGACTTCCCCGATCAGATTTCAGTGTCGAGTTCGGCAGGAGGTCGTGCAGTTGCTCTGAGGTGGACACGGGGTGCCCCGGGTCATCGGTCCAGGGCAATAGCAGGACCGGCTGCTCTATCGCGGCGATCGCTTCTGACGCAGACGGTCGAAGACCTGCGAGCGATCGGCGTGACGGTGGCGACCTTTCTCGGCACGCCGGCCGTGTGAGACGGCCCGGCCAGCGGGCGAAATGCCCCGCCTCGGGCGCTGGTAGCTATTCAGCAAGTGTCAGCGTTTTATGGCTGTTCGCTGAGTTCGCTGGTGTCGCCATCGGAAACGTTTGCCGGGTCTAGCTGGCCGGTGCCGGGGGCCTCATCTTCGCGAGCACGACAGAGCGTCCGTCAGGATCGGCCAAGACGAGGAACCGGCCCCAGGCTGCGTCCTGCGCTGGCCAAAGGACGGTAAGCCCGTGGGCGCGGGCGTCTTGCTCGCAAGCGTCAGGGTCGTCCACCGTGAAGCGCACTGCGGCCCCGCCCACGCCAGAGCCGGCAGGGAAGATGCCCCGCTCGTCGTGGCCCCGGTCATTGCGGTGCAGGACGACCCGGCCCGATTGGTCCCCGGCCACGACGATGATCTCATCTTCGAACAGGACCGGCAGCCCGAGCGCATCGACGTAAAACGCCCTGGCCTCCGCCAGGTCCGCGACGTACAGGATCAGGCTGTCGAAGTGTCCGGCTTGCATGGTGCCAACGTAGCGAACGGGGCGGGCGTGCCCTGGCACGGCACTGGTTGCGACACGCCGTAGCGGGTGGCTGACCGGCGGGCCGGGATGGCGATCATTGCCTGCTGTGCCCGATGTGCCTGGTGTTCCCTCGGTTGAGGAGCTGTCGGCTTTGCCGGCTGCTGAGCTGGCGGCCCGGCTGGCTGAGGCATACCGGGTGGTCGGGGAGCTGACGGCGCAGGTCGAGCGGCTGTCGGCTCAGGTTGACGACGTCAGGCGCCGGGCGGGCAGGGATTCATCCACATCGTCGCGGCCCCCGTCGTCGGACAGCCCGTATCAGAAGAAGGGCAGGGACCGGTCGCTGCGAGAGCGGGGGAAGCGGCGGCCGGGCAAGCAGCCGGGCGAGCCGGGGACGACGATGCGCCTGGTGGATGACCCCGATGAGCGGCTGGAGTTCCCGCCGGCGGGCTGCCGCGGATGCGGCACGGACCTGGCCGCCGAGCCGGTGGCGGCGCAGCGCCGGCATCAGGTCACCGACATCGAGCCGGCCCCGGCGCCGAAGGTCACCGAGTACGTGGCGCAGGCCAAGCAGTGCCCGTGCTGCGGGACGGTCACCCAGGGCGAGCTGCCGGCGCACGTGCGGGCGCGGGCCAGCTACGGGCCGGAGACCTGCGCGCAGGCCGCGAACCTGACCGCCGGGCACCACATCCCCATCTACCGGGCCACGCTGCTGCTGTGCCAGCTGGCCGGCATCGCGGTCTCCACGGGCTGGATGGCCGGGATCCGCGGCAAGGCCGCCGCGCTGGTGGCGGCCGGCGGGTTCATGCAACGGGTCCGCGAGCTGCTGAAGACCGCCCCGGCGGTGCACGCGGACGAGATTCCGGCCCGGGCCGCCCGCGGCACCGGGTACGTGCACCTGGCCTGCACCGCCTACCTGACGCACCGGCACACCGGGGACCGGTCCGCCCAGGCGATCGACGCCGGCGGCGTGCTGCCCGGCTAGGCCGGCATCATCGTGCGCGACGGCTATGCCGGGTACGAGCACCTCACCGATGCGCTGCACGCCTGGTGCGGGGCCCACTTGCTCCGGGATCTGAAGGGCCTGTACGACTTCGAGCCGGACAAGCAGGCCTGGGCGTCGCAGATGGCCTGCCTGCTCATCGAGGCGCGTGACGCCGCGGCCGCCGCCCGCCACGCCGGCCAGTCCGCGCTTGAGACCGCCACGCTGGACGGCCTGGTCACCCGCTACCGGGAACTGGCCGCCGCCGGGCTGGCCGCGAACCTGTACCGGCGGACCGCGACCGCGCAGGACGCCCGCCGCATCGCCCGCTGGTTCCTCACCTTCGAGGACCTGATCCTCCGCTTCGCCACCCGTCCTGACCTGGACATCTTCACCAACAACGAAGCAGAGCGCACCATCTGCTTCGCGGGTATCGCGAAGCCGGTGGCGGTCATCGGCCCGGGCCCGGCTCAGGACGTGCGCCGCAGCTCCCAGCCTTACGGCCCCCCGCCATTCCCAGGCGTGCGCGGGCTGATCGAGCACAGCTACGCCGGCCTGGCAGCCACGCTCACCGCATGGGCGGTCACCCAGGCCGACCTGCACAACCTGATCGACACCCGCGAGATCAGCGGGGCAGGCGCCGAGCCGGTCACGGTACTCGACGACGGCGAGGTGACGGTCCGCGCCATCGTAGTGCCGCACCTGCCGACCTCCTATGCCTACCGGATCGACACCAGCGCTGGCTCGGTCGTGTTCTCCGGCGATACGGGCCCGTCCCAGGCCGTCGCCAGCCTGGCCCGCGGGGCAGACGTCCTGGTCCACGAGGTCATGGACATCGACGCCATGATCGCCGAGGGCATGCCCGCGGAACTCGCGGAGGTGTTCCGCGCCGTGCACACCGAGGTGTCCGACGTGGGTCCGATCGCCGCGCAGGCCGGCGTGCCCGTTCTCGCCCTCAATCATTTCGCCCCCGCCGCGGGCCCGGCCGACCCTCAGCGGTGGATGAGGCGGATCAGCCAGGACTACGACGGCCGCGTTTTCGTGGCCCAGGACCTCATGACCATCCCGGTGCGACGGGGACGGGCGAATCCGGGAACTCGGCTTGCGGGCGGCGGGAAATGAGTACTCCGGCCGGCCAGGCGGCTCCTGGCCTCGTGATTCGCGGGGCGGCGGTCGTCGATACACGCGACGGTTCAGTTGAGCCCGGACAGGAAGTGCATATAGCGGGCGAGCGCATCCTTGGCGTCAGCCCGGCCGGTACCTACGGCATCCCGGCCGGCGCGAACGTTCTAGAAGCTGACGGCAAGTACCTGGTACCGGGTTTCAACGACATGCACGCTCACATGCACTCGCGTCCGGCCGGCAGTAGGGACCAGCCGGGAACCTTCGACCTGATGCTGGCCCACGGCATCACGGGTTTCCGGCAGATGTCCGGGTCGGCGCGGATGCTGAAGGCCCGCGCCGCTGGCACGCTGATGCCGGCGGGGCGCGCCCCGGCTGCTCGCCCTGCCCGGGCCGATCCTGACCCCGCTCAATGCCGGCACGGCGGCCGCGGCGGTTGCCACCATCCGCGATCAGCACGATCTCGGCGCCGACTTCATCAAGGCCGGGATGGTGACCCCTGAGGTGTTCTACGAGGCGCAAGCCGAGGCCCAGCGTCTCGGCGTCCCCATCCTCGGCCACCTTCCGAACGGAGTCGACGTGAGGCGGGTGTGCGGCGAGGGCATGCGCTCGATCGAGCATCTGGGACCAGGCCCCGGCCTGCTGGCATGCTGCTCGACCGACCGGGACGCCGCGCAAGAAAAAATGAGGGCGCGACCCCGGCCCAGGCTGCCCCCAGCCAGGCTGCCCCCAGCCAGGCTGCCCCCAGCCAGGCTGCCCCTGACGGACTGGGTTCTGGGCCGCATCCTGGCCAAGGTCATCATCAACCCGGCCAACCTGTCCCGCCCAGCGGACATCAACATCCTCGACCAAGTGACTGCGACCTTCGACCACCAAGCGGCGGCCGCACTGGCCCAGCTATTCATAGCCGATGGAACATGGCAGGTCCCGACCTTGATCCGGACGCGCACCACGCACCTGTGTGACGATCCGGCGTTCCGCGCCGATCTCAGCCTCCGCTACGTCTCGCCATCGACACTTCGCGGATGGTCGAGGGCCGCGAGCAAGTTCGCCAGATTCCCGGCCGGCGCCAGGGAAACATTCCGTACCGTCTACGTCACGTTGCTGCTCCTGACGAAGCTGCTGGACGACGCTGGCGTGAGAATGCTGGCCGGCAGCGACGTCGGCGGAGCCGCCTGGGAGATACCGGGCATCGCCCTGCATCAGGAGTTTGACGAGCTGGCACGCGCTGGCCTGCCACCGCTGCGGATCCTGCAGATGACCACGTGGAACGCTGCGGAATTCCTGAACTGCACCGACGTCATGGGCAGTGTCGAGGCCGGCAAGTACGCCGACCTGGTCCTGCTCGATGCCAACCCCGTCGAGTCAGCCGATCACCTCCACCGCATCAGCGGCGTGATCCGAGGCGGGCGTTATCTCGCGCCAGCGGACCTTCAGGCGATCAAGGAGAAGGTCGCCGCGAAGCGATCGGTCCGCTGACTCAAGGCCGACATGATCAGCCACCCTGCCAGCAAGAGCCAACGGCGACCGCATACAACCACGCCGTAGCGGATCCCTTCAGAGCGTGGCCTGATGTCGCACCACAGCCTGAACGACGCTACCGCAACGTTAGCTGGAGCTGCGGTCCTGCGGGTCCGGTAGGCCGTCCTGGCCCCAGCCCTGACGAGGGCCGGAGATGGCGCAGACGGCTATTGGCACCAGCTCGATGCCGTCCGCCAACCTGGCGGGACCGAGCGATGCCTAGGCGCTGCCCGAGGCGCGGAGGTGATGGCTCTGGCGGCAGCTTGCGGACAACAGCCATTTTCACCTCTGGCGTTTCTGCAAGCCGCCCGAACGTTCCGAGATCGGTGTTGTCGCTCATCGTGGTCCTACGTGTCTGGCTCCAGCCTCTGGACGCTCGGGGTGACCCGGCAATCGAACGGTTCGCGCTATTCGCTGCCGCTTGTCACGGTCATGGCATCATCGTGAGTGTGGGATCTGGCCAGGGATCGGATGCCGGCGCTGGTGCAAATGGAGTAGTTGCCCGTCCGGGGCTGTTCGAGCGCCTCGGCGGACCCGCCAGGGTGATGGTGGCGTCGGCGCCGCCGGGGAGCGGCAAGACGGTGCTGCTGCGGTCCTGGATCATCCAGGCGGACCTGGCCGGGCACGCCGCGTGGGTTTCAGCGGGCCGAGATGAGCGGGATCCGCAGCAGCTGTGGCTGTCTGTGATTGATGGGCTCCGCCAGACATCGGCGGGTTCGAAGCTGGTGCAGGCCGTGACGGCCGCGCCGGACCTGGACGGGTGGGCGATCATCGAGCGGCTGCTGAAGGACCTGGTGCTGCTGGACGAGCCGGTCTGGCTGATCATCGATGACGTTCACGAGCTGGGCCCAGACGCACTGCGGCAGCTGGAGCTGCTCATCATGAGGGCCCCGCCGCAGCTGCGGTTCGTGCTGGCCACCCGGCATGATGTGCGGCTGGGCCTGCACCGATTGCGGCTGGAAGGCGAGCTGGCCGAGATCCGCGAGCCCGATCTGCGGTTCACTCTGGCCGAGGCCGAGAAGCTGTTCGCGGCGGCGGGGGTGCAGGTGACGGAGGCGGCGCTGGGGATGCTGCATGAGCGGACCGAGGGGTGGGCGGCGGGGTTGCGGTTGGCGGCGCTGTCGCTGGCTGGGCACCCTGATCCGGAGTCGTTCGCGGCCGGGTTCTCCGGCACCGAGCGGACGGTGGCCGAATACCTGCTGGCCGAGGTGCTGGACCGGCAGAGCGAGCGGGTGCGGCGGCTGCTGTTGCGTACCAGCCTGCTGGACCGGGTGAACGGCGAGCTGGCGGATCTGCTGACCGGAGATGAGGGCGGGGAGCGGGTGCTCCAGGACCTGGAGCAGGCCAATGCGTTCGTGGCGTCGCTGGACTCGGTGCGGTCGTGGTTCCGCTACCACCAGATGTTCGCCGGGCTGCTGCAGCTGGAGCTGCGCCGCACCGCCCCGGAGCAGGTCACCGGACTGCACCGGGCGGCCTCCGCCTGGTTCGCAGAACACGGGTGCCCGGAGGAGGCAGTCCGGCACGCCCAGGCGGCGCAGGACTGGGGGCTGGCCGCCGGGCTGCTCGCCGATCACTGGCCCGGCCTGCACCTAGACGGGCAGGCCGCCACCGTTCACGAGCTGCTCGCCGGGTTCCCGTCCGGGGTTCGCGCGGCTGATGCCCAGCTCGCGGCGATCGCCGCGGCGGATGAGCTGACGTACGGGTCACTGGAGACGGCCGAACAGTACCTGGGCCTGGCCGAGCGCGGAATGGCATCGGTGCTGGACGCCCGGCACGCCCAGGCGCAACTGCTGTTCGGGATCGCCCGGCTGCTGCTGGCCCGCCAGCGCGGCGACCTGCCGGCCGAGGCCGAGGCGGCAACGCAGCTGGAGGCGACGGCCAATGCCTCCGACGCCGCCCAGCCCGGCCTGGGCCAGGATCTCCGCGCGCTGGCACTGACCGGACTCGGCAGCACCGAGTACTGGACAGGCCAGTTCGAGGAGGCGGAGCTGAGCCTCGAACTGGGCCGGTCACTCGCTCACCGGATAGGGCGGCCTTTTCTGGAGTTCATTGGCCTGGCGCACCTCGCGGCAGTCGAATCCTTCCGGTCGTACGCGCGGGGGAGCGAGCACGCCATACAGGCGTTCGAGCTAGCTGAGCGGCACGGCTGGACCGACCAGCATGCGGCCGGTGTCGCCTGCATCGTTGTCGGAGGAGTGCGAGCCTGGCGGGGAAGGCTGGGGGATGCAGAGCCCTGGATCCAGCGTGCCGAGCGCACCGTCAGGGCCGAAGTCCAGCCCATAGCGGGGATGGGGGTCTACCTTAACCGCGCGGTGCTTGAGCTGGGGCGCGGCCGGAACGCCGAGGCACTGGCTGCCTGCCGCGCCATCGAGCGGCTGGCCGGCCTGCTCGCCGCAGCCAACCCGGTCATCACGGTAATGCGCGCATTCCAGTTGCAAGCTCTGGTGCGCCTCGGTGAGACCGAGCAAGCCGAGCAGGCGCTCGCTGGATCCTCTGATCACGAGCGCGACCTCGGGGAGCTGCGTATTGCCGCTGCGATGCTGCGGCTCGTCCAAGACGACCCGGACGCCGCGATGGCTGCGCTCGCCCCGGTCCTGGACGGCTCCGCCCCGCTGATCTGGCCGGCCTGGCTGGCTCAGGGGTTCTTGCTGGAGGCGATCGCCCGGGACGGACTCGGCGACCCCGGTGCTGCCGACCAGGCATTGGAGCGCGCGTTGGACTGCGCCGAACCCGATGGCGCGCTGCTGTGCTTCCTGCTGCACCCGGTGCCGGGCCTGCTGGAGCGCCACGCCCGGCACTGCACCGCCCACGCCGCCCTGATCGCTGAGATCCAGTGCCTGCTCGCCGGGAACAGCACTGCGCCGCCGTCCGCCGGGCCGCAGCCGCCGCTCGAGCCGCTGCGCGACAGCGAACTGCGGGTGCTGCGTTACTTGCCGACCAACCTGACCGCTCCGGAAATCGCGAGGGAACTATCTATCTCCCTGCACACCGTCAAGACCCACAAGCGCAACCTGTACGCCAAACTCGGCGTCCACCACCGGTCCGAGGCGGTCGACCGCGCCCGCGACCTGGGCCTGCTCGCGCCCTCCGCGCTCAGGCGCTAACGCACCTGGCTGGATCCGGACCGTGACATTCTGCGGGCCCTCGTTGACACGCATGTCGGCGAACGGCCACACGACCAGCCCGAACATCGCGGCGGCTACAGCCACCGATGTCACCGCGACCAGCGAATACCGGCGCGGCGAGCGGATCACCGGGCGGACTGGCTGACCAGGGACGGGCGTGTGAAGGGCGACCTGAGCGCCAGCCGCCTTCCTGGCGATCGGGCTTCCGGCCGGGACTGCGTTCGATCATCGCTGATAGCCGCTGATTGCCGGTCATGAGGCTGGCGGCAGGCGGTGAACCTCGATCAGCTCTAGGCCAAGCGCCTCGATCTGCGCGAGTAGCCCGAACAGGGCGGCCTGGTCGGAGAGCACGCCGGATAGTACCGTGTCTGCGCCCCGCGCCTGCGCCTCCATTCCAGGGAACGCGCAGCGGAGCTGTCTATGACCTGGATGAGCTGAACCCGGAAAGGGGAATGGTGTGTTGGCGGCCTGCCAGTCATGCGGGGGAGAGGGAGATGGGCACGGACAGGAGCCCGATCAACATGCCCGCGATCTCGGCGCTCTGATCGAAGAAGGAGCTGTAATCGGTCATAGCGAGGCCCAGACCGTACGAGGGAGTGGATACGGGCGCATGGCAGTTAGCGGCGGGGGTTCCCGTGGTCCGCGCCGTGGGACCGGTTGATGCTCGGCTGATCCGCGTCGCTGCGCGGGCCGGAAGCTAGCTCGGCCGCGCCGCCGGAGCGGTACCAGATGACGGCGGCCTCGCCGAGGAGCGTCAGGCCGAGGCTGAGGATCAGCGAGTGTCCCGCGTCCGCGAGGGTCTCCCCGGCGGCGACGCCGGCGAGGTCGAGGCACAGCTTGACCAGCAAGTTGGCGGCGAACAGCCCGAGTGAGAGCAGGGTCCACTGGACGTAGGGAGCGCCGTCCCGGGTAGAGATGCGATCGGCCCGGCCGCGTAGCAGCCCGAAGATGAGGGATATGGCGCAGCCGGCGACGGTGAGCGCGAAGGCGGCCGGCTTGCCGAGTCCCTTGGTGGCGTCTCCCCAGCCGAGCACGACGATGATGATCGGAAGCGCGAACAGCTGCTTGGCCGCGCCGACCGGGCGGCCGATCGTGCGCCTGGCGATAACGAAGACGATCAGCGCCACATAGATGGCGATGTCAGCGAGAGTCACGATCCCTCCGGTGGTTTCTGTACCTGCGGCAACCATGTCGCCGGAGGGTATGAGCCGTCAGTCGCACCAACGGCGTGATTCCCGGGCGGACGCCTTGCCCGCGGGACGCCGTGCTGCCTTGAGCGCGGAAGGCGCGCGAGGGTCCCGCTGACCGTCACCCCGCGCTCAGCCAGATCCGTACGGCAGGCGTATCCCACCAATCGGGCGATTGCGGCCTCATCCCAGGCGCTCAGACGCTGAAAGGGCTCCCGCCGGGCCTTCGCCCACGGGTCAGCCCGATTCGAAGGAGATGTCAGATGCTGTCCATGCCGGATTCTGGTCGGCCGCGAGGACCGGCCCCCGAGGAGGCGCTTGTCCCGCCCGGCCGCTCCCGCCAGTCCCTGCTGCGCGCGGGAGTGCTCGGCGGAGCTGCCGACGCGGCGCTAGCGGCGGCCGGCATAGCCACGGATGCGACGTCCGCCACTGCGGCGGCCTCGCCAGCGGCGCTCCCGCAGACGCAGAACCTGTTCACGCTAACGGACCTGGTCGTCTACGACTGGCCCGGCGGCGTCGTGCCCGGAGGCGATTGACATGGATTCTTCCGCGATGACGCATGTCCAGGGCGCCAGCCCACTGCGCGCCACGAACCCAGGCCCGTTCGCGACCGCGCTGCGCTGGCTGCGCTGGCCGGTGGTGGTTGCCTGGATTGTCGCCCTTGTCCTGCTGCACGGACTGTCGAGCACCCTGTCGAACGTGACCAATGACGGGGCGTCGGCCTATTTGCCGGCCTCGGCGGCCTCCACCAAGGTCGCCGTGCTGCAGCAGGCGGCCGAGCACACCAGCGGGCAGCCGCAGACCAACGCGGCCGTCGTCGTCTTCGCCGCCGGCAACGGCATCCTGACGCCGGCGGACCATGCCGTGATCACCGCCGCGCGGGCGGCGGTCGCCAAGCTGGCCGGCCACGTGACAGGGCTCGCCCCGCCCGGGCCGGTCCACCCGTCGGCCGACGGCCAGGCCGCGATGTTCACCGTGACGATCACCGGGCAGGCCAGTTCGGACGACATCGACCGCAACGCGGTGAAGGCCATCCGGGCCGCGATCGCCACCCGGGCGGGTAAGGCAAACACCGGGCTGGCCGACGCGGTCACCGGTCCGGCGGCCGTGAACGCCGACACCACCGCCGGCAGCCAGCAGACCGCGCTGCTGCTGACCGCGCTGATCATCGTCGCGGTCATCTTGCTGCTGGTCTACCGGTCACCCGTGCTGTGGCTGCTGCCGCTGCTCGGCGCGATCGCCGCGATCATCTCCGCGCAGGCCTCCGCACACGGCCTGGCCGATCACGGCCTGACCGTGTCCACCCTGTCGGCGGACATCCTGATTGTGCTGGTCTTCGGCGCGGCCAGCGACTACGCGCTCCTGCTCGTGCACCGGTACCGGGAAGAACTGCGGCACCACGCCCGGACCGAGGAAGCCATGGCGGCCACGCTGCGCACAACCCTGCCCACGCTCGCCGCCTCGGCCGCCACGGTGACCTGCACAATGCTCTGCCTGCTGACCGCCGACTCCGCCTCGCTGCACGGACTCGGCCCGGTCGGCGCCGTCGGCATCGTCGCCGCGCTGCTCGCACAGGCCACGTTCCTGCCCGCGCTGCTGCTGGTCACCGGCCGCAAAGCATTCTGGCCCCGCATCCCCCGTCAGGGGGCGGCCGGCCAGGAGGAGTCGCGGCTATGGGCGGGCATTGGCACCCGGACCGCCAGGCACCCCGCGGCCACGGTGCTGCTGGTCATCGTGGTACTCGGCGCGGCGTGCGCGGGCCTGGCGTCGCTGCGCATCGACAACAACCCCGTCGACAACGTGAAAGGCAATCCGGGCAGCGTGACGGGCCAGCAACTGCTCGACACGCACTTCCCGGCGGGCGCGAGCAACCCGCTGGTGTTGCTCGCGCCACCAGGACAGGCGGCCGCCGCGACCGCGGCGGCGCACGCCACACCGGACGTGGCCAACGTGGTACCCAGCGCGCCGATTCAGGGATACGACAGCTACTCGGTGACCTTGTCGGCAGACCCATTCGGCCCGGCTGGGAAGACGGCCATCGTGAACCTGCGCCAGCGGCTCGACGCGGACGCGCCCGCCGCGCTGGTCGGTGGCAGCCCGGCCATCGCCTACGACGAGGCCCAGACGGCCGGCCGCGATGATGTCATCATCGTCCCGCTGGTACTCGCGGTGATCCTCGTGGTCATCGCGCTGCTCCTCCAGGCGATCGTCGCGCCGGTGGTGCTCGTGCTGACCACGGCGCTCAGCTTCGCGGCGTCCTTCGGGCTGTCCAGCCTGCTGTGGCGGCACGGATTCGGATACGCCGGCGTGGAGTCGGTGATCCCGATCTACATCTTCATCTTCCTGGTCGCACTCGGTGTCGACTACAACATCTTCCTGTCTGCCCGGATCCGCGAGGAGTCGCGGCAGCTCGGCCTGCGCGGCGGCACGCTGCGCGGGGTCGGCGTCACCGGGGGAGTGATCACGGCGGCAGGCATCGTCCTGGCCGGCACCTTCGCCGCGCTCACCCAGATCCCCGAAGTCAGCATCGCCGAGGTCGGCACCGCCGTGGCCCTCGGTGTGCTGCTCGACACCCTGCTGGTCCGCACCATTCTGGTCCCCGCCAGCCTGCTCACCATCGGCGAGCGCGTCTGGTGGCCATCCCGGCGAACGCGGACCACGACCTGACTGTCGGTTCCGCCTTGCCGCATGACCCGGTCCGGGCGGCGACTCGTGCCCGCCTCCCGGCACCGGGCACGTTTGCAACGATGAGAGGAAGGCCGAAATGACCGTCCTTACCTGGCTCAGGCCGCTGACCATGAGCGATTGGAATGGCGCGGCGGCGGGGTGTTCACGGCCAACGCCACGGCCTTGCCACCGGCCGATGTCTGTAACGCGCCTGGCGCGGCAAGCCCCGCCACATGGCGGGCCAGCCCGGGAATCGACGCCCGTGCCGAGACGACCGCGGCGGCGTCGGCCCGCGTCAGCTTGCCGCTGCCCGGGCGAAGACCACGATGGCCGCGTTCGTCGGCGGCTGCCCATCGGCGTGCTTGGCCGCCTGCTCGAGGAGGGAGACCTTGGTGGAGGCAGCCGAGGTCGGCAGGTAGGCCGGCGCCCGGTCGCTGGTCACGTCCGGCAGGGTACTGGACAGCCCGTAAAGCAGGACGAGGGCGAGGATCCAGCCACCACCACGGCATGCTCGTGCTGGCGCGCGCGGCCCGTGAAGGACCCTGAGAACTGCCCTCCTGGGTGCGGGCGGAGGCGATACAGCAGGAAGCCCGCGCCGAGGCAATGCTCGGTGCCGGTATCGGAGTGATCGCCGCTCGGCTTGACGAGGCCCGCGGGCTGCTGGGTCGGGCGCAGTCCGCCGTGGCGAGTTCCACTCTTGCTGCCCACTACGGCGCATCGCTTCCCTGACTGCGAGTGCGTTCTCCCGGCGCGCTGCAGGGAGTTCCCGTGCCGGTGATCTCTCTGCCGCGACGGGCCGACCCTAGCGGTCCCGCGCAGGACGTCTCGGGTGGAGAGAAGAAGTGAAGGCCGCCGGGAGCACCTGGCGTAGGACCGGAGCGTGACGGCGCCTACCTGGTGGTCGTCATCGGTGAACGGGCCGGCCGCCTCGATCGCCAGGCGCAGCAGGTAGCCGCCGGCTGGGCTGTCCGAGGCCCGCCAGCGGTGATCCAGCGAGCCGGACGGCGCAGTCCCGGTCACTGTTTCCCCGGCCCGGCTGGAGAGGCCAGCCAGATCACGGAACCGGGGCCACTGGTGCTGGGCCGGAGCCGCGCGGGTGACGTGCCCGGAGATGGACATGCCGCGGGCAGGCAGTTCCGGGCGGGCGTGAGCTTTCCTCCCCGGGCTCGCGGGCTGGTACGGCATCCGCGTGATGGCGGGGTCATGCGGGCAGGGTCCTGGGCAGGCCGAAGCGGGTCAGGACGTGCGGGGTGAACATGGTCATGGCGCTGATACGGGTGCCGGCCAGGGTGGCCACGAGTAGGCCGCTGGCGTGCAGGATGCCTGCGTGGGGGTCTTTGCGGTACAGGGCGAAGGCGGGCTGGCCGTTGGCGCGGGTCTCGATGAGCTGGTAGCGGTGTCCCTCGGCGAACAGCTGGCCCAGGCCCCGGGCGGCGACCGCGCGGCCGCGGTACTCGAAGGGGTGGGGCGGCATGGCCAGCCGCACGTCGTCAGTGAGCAGTGCCAGCAGGGCGTCGAGGTCGGCGGCGGTGTAGGCGGCGGTGAGCTGGTCGATCAGCGCCCGCTCGGCGGCCGAGTGCGGTAGCGGCGCAGGCTCGGCGCCGGCTGCGGAGTGGCTGGCCATGGTGGCGCGGGCGTGCTTGAGGGCGCTGGCGACGGCGGCGTAAGTGCTGCCGAGCATGGCTGCGGCTTCGCCGGCGCCGTAGCCGAGGACGTCGCACAGGATCAGGGCGGCGCGCTGGCGGGGTGGCAGGAGTTGCAGGGCGGTGACGAAGGCGAGCGAGATGGCTTCGCTGGCCTCGTACCGTGCCTCGGGGCCGGGCTGCGTGTCGGGGATGCCGTCCAGGAGGAGGTCGGGGTAGGGCTCGAGCCAGGTGACCTCGCTGAGGTGCGGCGGTTCGGCCGGGTCGCCGTGCATGGGGGTTGCCTGCATGGCCGGGCGGCGGCTAGCGGATCGCAGGGCGTTGAGGCAGCGGTTGGTGGCGATGCGGTACAGCCACGTCCGCAGCGACGCCCGCTCCTGGAAGCTCCCGAGGCCCTGCCAGGCGGCCAGCATGGTGTCCTGCACCGTGTCCTCGGCGTCCTGGGCGGAGGCGAGCATCCGGTAGCAGTGCGCCAGCAGTTCGCGGCGGTAGGGCTCGGTCAGTTCGCGGAATGCCTCGCCGTCCCCGTTCCTGGCCCGCTCCAGCAGGTCCGCGTCCGCCATCTGCGCCCTCCATGACCTCGGCTTCCTTTCGTCCGGCCTATCGGTACTGACACTGCCAGGACCCGGATTTAGGCATTCTGCGGCTGCCTAAATCCGGAAGGCCCGGGTGTCGGAACGCATGGAAGGCAATCCCGGATCGCGGATGTGGAGACAGGCGATGAACCAGATGCGCGCGGCGCAGTACGACTCTTACGGGCCGCCGGAAGTCCTGACCATACGGAGCGTCCCGGTGCCCGCGCTGCGGCCGGGGCATGTCCTGGTCCGCGTCGCGGCCAGCAGCATCAACGGGGCCGACATCCTGGTCCGCAGCGGGAAGCTGAAGCTGGTCAGCGGCCGGAGGTTCCCGCGCGGCACCGGGTTCGACTTCGCCGGGCAAGTCACCCAGGTGCCCGGCGGCGTCGCCGGGCTGTCCGCCGGCGATGAGGTGTGGGGGTTCCTGGACGGGGCCCGCAAGCCCGGGCCGTCGGGGGCCGCCGCGGAGTATGTCCTGGCGCCGGCCGCGAGCACGGCCTTGCGTCCCCGCACGGTCAGCGCGGTGGAGGCCGTGGCCCTGTCCGGCGTCGGTGCCTCAGCGGTCAAGCTGCTGCGTGACGGCCTGCGGCTCCAACCGGGGGAACGGGTGCTGGTCCGGGGCGCGAACGGCGGGGTCGGCACCGCCGCCGTCCAGATCGCCCGCGCCCTCGGCGGGCGGGTCACCGCGCTGGCCGGCGGCCCGCACCTGGACCGCCTGCGCGACCTGGGCGCGGAGCAGGCATTCGACTATCTCACGACCGACCCCCGCGACCTGGGCCGGTTCGACGTCATCCTCGACCCGGTGTCCAGGAACATGCGGCCGTACCGGCGGCTGCTGGCCCGGGGCGGGCGGATGGCCGCCATGGCGATCGCCTCCCCGGCCGACGTCGCCTATCTGCTGGCCTCGCGCGTCCACGGCGGCCGCCGGGTCCAGTTCATCCAGGCCCCGCCCACCGCGCAGCTGCTGACCGACCTGGCCGGCTACGTCGATGCCAAGTCCGTCGTCCCGGTCATCGAGGCGGTCTGGCCGCTGGAGGAGATCGCCGCTGCGCACCGCTCGCTGGAGAAAAGCGGCGGGTTCGGCAAGCGCGTCATCCAGATCGCCTGAGCACTCCTGGCGCCGGCGAGCGCGGCCAGGACGGTGCTCGTCGGCAGCCTCGCGGGTCAGCCGCCCGCGGCCCGGAGTTTCCCCCAGATGCGGGTGATGGCGGCGATGTCCTGGCCGTCGAGGGGGCCGGCTAAGTACTTCTGGGCCGACTCCTCGAAGGTGCGGGCGGCCTCGGCGGTGTAGCGGCGTCCCTTGTCGGTGAAGCTGATCAGGGAGATCCGCCCGTCGGCCTGGTCGGCGCCGCGCTGCAGGTAGCCGCCGTCGATGAGGTCCCGCACGAGCCGGGACGCCCTGGAGGGGCTAACGCTGACGAGCTGGCCGGCCAGCGCGGACCGGCTGGGGCTCAGTGTCCTTCAGCCGGCACAAGATCTCGAACCCGCTGAAGGACAGCTGGTGCCGCTCCATCAGGACCGCGTCGATCCGGGCGGTCACGGTCGCGTGCGTGAACAGCAGCGCGAACTGCGCCGCACCGCGGCCGGCAAGTTCACCATCGCGCCCTGAACCGCCTGCTGCAAGGGTGCTCTCACCGGCTGGAAATCCACCCGGACCAGCAAGACCACCCCCGCGCAGCGGCAGGCTAACCAGGCCCTGTCCGCCGCGCGCACCCGTCGAGCACGGCTTCAGCGACCTCAAGAACTGGCGGATCCTCACCCGCCTGTGCCTGGACCCCGCCAGAGCCACCATCCTGCTGTGTGCCCTGCTCGTCCTCACCCGCCAGCACACCACCCGCTGACAGATGATGACGACCTACGCCCAGCCGCTCCCACCAGCCTGAGCACCACCAGCTCCGCCCACGCCAGCCCGCTGACCAGCCAATTCGGGTTGGAACGATCCCAATGCCAGCCGTGCACTCAGGCCTTTGCCGCGCCGCCACTGTTCGCCTGCTGCCGGGACGCCGCTGCCAGCAGCGGTCGCGCGTGCGGACATGACCGGTATCGGTGTCAGGTCTGATGCAGGCGCTCATATGGTGACGACCAGCTTTCCGCTGGCACGGCCTGCCTCCATGTCTGCGTGCGCCTGGACGATCTGGTCGAAACGGTAGACGTGGCCGATCGGCACGACCGCGGTGCCGGCGGCGACCGCGTCCAGGAAATCCTGCAGCACGCCGGGCGGCAGGTCAGCTGCGTCGCCGGCGTAGGCGGTCAGGCGCACGCCCCTCGGCAGGTAGTCGATCGGGTAGAAGTCACGCACGATCCACTGGTTGGACAGCATGCCGGTAAAGCACACCACCCCGTGGACTCGGACCGACCGCAGCGTGTCCGGCAGCGTGGGCGTGCCCACTAGCTCCAGCGCGGTATCGCAACCGCCGGGAAAGGCCCGGCGCACCTGGGCTGCCACGTTCCCGTCGTCGATCAGCACGTGGTCTGCCCCGACGCCGGTGAGCGCGTCGCTTTTGGCGGGGCTGCGGGTGGTGGACAGCACCGTCATGCCCTGCCGCTTGGCGAGCGCGGCCGTAGCCATCCCCACAGACGAGGTCCCGCCCCGGATCAGGATCGACTGGCCGGGCCGAGCGTCCAGGCCGGTGGTCAGTGAGCCGTGCGCGGTCTGCAGCATCTCCGGCACCGCGCCGAGGACCTCCCAGCCCAGGCCGCTGCGAAACGGCACCACCTGGCTGGCCGGCACGCAGGTGTACTCGGCGTATCCTCCGTCGAACGTGCGGCCCATGCCGCCCATCAACGCGGCGGCCTGCTGCCCGGGCGCAAACTCCCCGGCTGGGCACTTGTCCACCACGCCGACCGCCTCGATCCCCAGCACCCTGGGGAACGTCACGCCTTCGGCCAGGCCCAGCCGGGTATGCAACTCCGAGCGGTTCAGCCCGAACGCCCTGACCTTGATCAGCACCCATCCCGGAGCCGGTTCAGGCACCGGGAGGTCACGGATGGCCAGGGCTTCGGGCGGCCCCGGGCCGTCGAGCACTACTGCGCGCATGACCCGGCACTCTACCATGTGCCTTCCATGGAAGGCATGTCCTCGCCGGGTCCAGCCCCGGCCGCCAGTGCCAGTCTGAATGGTTAAGCGGTGTCTTCCATGGCGGCGTGATGGTTCGCGGCTCGCAGGCGGCCAAGCGTCGAACCGAATTGCCGCAAGGTGCGCTCCGGTACCGCCGCGCCTAGGCAACGCCGCAGTTCGTCATCGAAGGCGGTACCGGCCTCGGTCAGCAGGCGCTCACCTGCGGGCGTCAGTTCCAGCAGCGACGATCGCCGGTCGGCGGGGTTGGGCAGCCGGCGGCAGTAGCCGCTGGCCTCGAGCCGGTCGACCAGTTTGCTCGCGCCTCCGGTCGTGATGCCCAGCTCGCTGGCGATGTCATACACCCGGCAGCCTGGACGCCGCTCGATCACCAACATGGGTTCGAAGTGCGAAAGCGGCAGGCTGTACTCTCTCTTCAGCCTGGCATCGACCGCATCCCACAACTCAATCTCGAACCGGATGATGTCATTAAACAGATCTCTAAGGTCCGACAAGACGGGCCACCTCTCACCTTGCCGTTCAGCTTACTGCCCGCCGCGACAGCAACTTACCGGTAGGCCAGTTCCGCGTAAGCCACGCCGCGCCGACGGCAGCGGCTGGCCGGCAGCGCAAGCGGAGTCACGACACGCAGGAAATGCCCGGACGCCGCAGCCGCCTCAGCGCCGCGGCGAACTGCTCGAGATCCGACGGGGGCACGATACCTCCGAGACGGCGCTCCAGCTCGTCGTCGAACGCCAGGCCAGCTTCCCGGACCACAGACCGTCCCCACGGCGTCAGCTCCAGCGCCCGCCTCGCCCGGGCGCCGCGCCCACGGCGATGGCAGCAGCCTTCTGCCTCAATGTGGTCAATCAGCTCTCCTGCGGCCCGGCGGCCGATCCCCAGCTCGGCCGCGACGTCATCAACCTGGCAGGCACCCAGCCGTCCGATCGCTGACATGGCCAGGAAACAGTACACGGGCAGGGCGAAATCCGCTTGCAGCCGCTGCTCGGCCGCGTTCCACAGATCCGCCTTCAGGCTGGCAAGATCCTTATATAGACGGGTTAGCTCCGACACTGCCGGTTGCCTCACTTGCGGCTGGCGGCCATCATGATGAAGATCTCCGTCTAGCCTGTCGACCGATGTCCCTGACCGACCCACGCGGAACGCGTGGTTGCTGGCCAGAGCAGCGGGAGCAGACCGGTCATCCGGCTCTAGGCCAGCGGCTACGCCGGGCGATCTTGGGGGAGGCGGCGTGCTTATCGGGCGGAGCGAAGAGCAGCGGGTGCTGGTCGGCGTCCTGCGAAGCCTGCACGCTGGAGGCAGCGCCGCGATTGTGGTGACGGGGGAGGCGGGGATCGGCAAGACGGCGCTGCTGGACTGGCTGGCTGAGACCGCTGGCGACGTCCAGGTGATCCGGGCAACCGGAGTTCAGCAGGAGACGGAGTTCAGCTTCGGCGGGCTGCACCAGATCCTGCGCCCACTGCTGCCGCATCTGCGATCCTTGCCCGCGCCGCAGCGGCAGGCCCTCCAGGTGGCCCTCGCCGTAGAGGACGGGCCGCCGCCGGACCGGTTCCTGGTGTACCTGTCAGCCCTGACCTTGATCACCTCGGCGGCACTCGACCGGCCGTTGCTGTTCGTTGTTGACGATGTGCAGTGGCTCGATCAGCAGTCCCGGGAGGCGCTGGCGTTCGCGGCCCGCCGGGTGCTGGCCGACCCGGTCGCGCTGGTGTTTGGCCTGCGGGCCGAGGAAGTGAGCACCGATTTTGACGGGCTGCCGGTTCTCGAACTGCACGGGCTGTCTCCTGAATCGGCGAACGAGCTGCTGCTCAGCATCGTCTCCGCGCACCGGCACCTCGATTACGCGGTAGCGGGCCAGATCGTCACGGAGGCAGGTGGCAACCCGCTGGCGATCGAAGAACTGGCGGCCGAGCTCATCGACGGTTCCCTGACCGCGGCGCCGCTGACCCCGCTGCCGCTGACCTCCCGGCTGGAGTCACGCTTCCTACGGCTGGTGCGCGCGCTGCCCGCCGGGCCGCAGACACTGCTGCTGGTCGCGGCGTGCGAGCCGACGGGCGAGCCCCGGGTTGTGCTCGACGCCGCCCGGCAACTGGGAGTGCTGGACGAAGCAGCCGACGTCGTCCAGGCGGCGCGCCTGATCACCCTGGTCCCGCAGGTGGCTTTCCGGCATCCTTTGGTCCGGTCGGCGGTCTACGGCGGCGCCTCGCCGGCCGGGCGGCGCCGCGCGCACATGGCGCTGGCCCACGCCTGGGACGGCCCGGAGGGGGGTGACCTGCGGGCCTGGCACCGGGGAGCCGCCGCGACCGGTCCGGACGAGACGGTGGCCAGCGAGCTGGTAGCCTCCGCCGGACGGGCCCGCAGCCGCGGCGGCTACGTCACCGAGGCCTCGTTCCTGTCGCGGGCCGCGGATCTGACCCCCGATGCCGCGGCACGGGGCGAGCGGCTGCTGGCAGCGGCCGAGGCTGCAGGGGCAGCGGGGTCGGCCGGCTGGAGCCGGGCTTTGCTGACCCGGGCGCAGGCTGTCATCGGCGATGGCCCACTGCGGCCGTATGGCCAGTGGCTGCGCGGCCTGGTCATGGTGGAGGATGGCCACTTCGCACGGGGCACAGCTGAGTTGTCCGCCGCTGCGGAGGCGCTGCGCGCTGCCGATCCGGAGCAAGCGCGGCTGATCTTTCTGGACGCCATGGCCGCCGGGGCGATCGGGTGCCGGGAAGGCGAGCCGCTGCTGCCCCGCATGGGCCGGGCCGCGCTCGCGGCCAAGCCAGCCGCCGGTTCGCCGGTCACGATGGCGGATCTTCTGCTGGAGGGGATAGCCACCAGGCTCGCCTGCGGGTATGAGCAGGCCGCTCCCGTCCTGGCCAGGGCGATCCGCACCTGGCAGCCGATCACCAGCCCCAGCGCCGTGCTGTGGTTCATACTCGGTCACCTCGCGGCCCTCGACCTGTGGGACTTCAGCGCGCTACGGGAGTGGGACCGGCTGGGTGAGCAGTACGCGCGGTCGGCCGGGCTGCCGCAGATCTTGCGCACGGTGCTGCTGGGCAAGATCAGCGTTGCCGTCCTGGCCGGCCGGCTCGCAGAGGCCGACAGCCTCAGCGCGGAATCGCAGGAGCTAGGCACGATCATCGGCGCGCCGGAATACTTCGCCGCGCTCAGCTTCATCGAGATCTACGCCATCCAGGGACGGGTAGCACAGGCCCTGGCTGCCGCCGAGGCACTCGACAAGGCCGCCCAGGCCATCGGTTTCGACGGCGGCCTGCGCGCGGCCCGCTTCTCCCTGATCAGGCTCAGCCTCGGGCAGTCCGACTACCAGCAAGCGGTCAGCCTTGGCCTGGACCTGGTGCAGCGCCCCAGCTTCGGCACCACCGCCCTAGTCCCCCCGGACCTGGTGGAAGCAGCCGTCCGCACCGGCCGACGAGAACTCGCCGAACGCACCGCCGGGCTCGTCTCGGCCCGCGCCAGGGTCTCCGCAGCGCCGTGGGGCCGCGGCCTCGACGCCCGGTGCCAGGCACTGATCGCACCTGACCAGGCTGCCGAAGAACACTACCAGGAGTCGATCCGGCTGCTCGGCGCGGCTGGCGCCCGCCTCGATGAGATGCGCTCGGTGCTGCTGTACGGCGAGTGGCTGCGGCGGCAGAACCGGCGGGCCGATGCCCGGGTCCAGCTTCGGCTGGCCTTCGAAGCGTTCACCGCGATGGGCGCACGGGCATTCGCCGAACGAGCCCGCGCCGAGCTCGCGGCGACCGGGCAGCGGCTGCCGAAGGCCCCGGCGCGCGACGCCCGCGATAGCCCGGTCCTTACCGCACAGGAAACCCGGATCGTCGAGCTGGCGGTCCAGGGAGACACCAAGGCGGAGATGGCCGCAAAGCTCTACATCAGCGCCAACACCGTCGACTACCACCTGCGCCACATCTACCAAAAGTTCGGCGTGCAGTCACGCCGCGAGCTGACCCGCACCTATCAGAGCCTTCGCGTCTCTGGCCGATAGCTCCGCCATGCGCCAAGGTTCCGTCTCGCCACTCCTCCCGGGCCGCCGCCGAACTCGGGCCGAAGGCCCCGGGCCGCCACCCCGCCGAGCCGCCGCGGCCTGCGCCTTCGCCATCGTGGCGTTCGCCGTCACCACCATCGGCCAGTAGCCGGTAGAGCTGGCCCGAAAGGCATCATCGCCACGATCAACTACCCCCCCGGCAGGCTCCGGGATATCGCCGCCCTTGATAACGGCACGGCCACAACCCCACGGCTGCTGCGGCACGACTGCCGGCGAGCAAAGTGATGCGGGCTACAGATCTGCCGCGCGAAGGTCGCGGAGCGTCGCGGCTAGTCCGCTGATTTGCGCCGGAGACAAGGGTGCCGCGAGCAGCCGTTCCAGTTCTTCCTCCACGGCCTGGCTCGCCTGCTCGAACGTCTGCCAGCCGGCCGGCGTGAGCTGCAGCATGGAGGAGCGCCGGTCGCCGGGATTTGGAACCCTCCAGCAGTAGCCGACGGCCTCGAGCCGGTCGACGAGCTTGCTAGCACCGCCGGCGGACACGCGGAGCCAGGCTGACAGGTCATGCACCCGGCAATTCCGGGTCTTGGCGATCGCAGTCATCATTTCGACCCAGATCAGGGGCAGACCGAACTCGCGCCGCAGGCGGAGGCCCACCCCGGCAGAGAGCTCAGCCCGGACCCGGCGCAGGTCGTCGAATACGGGCCGCAGGTCGGCCATGGCCATCTTCCTTCCGCCCACGCAACGAGGTTGTTCTAGGTCTGCGTGGTCACGAGTGCGTCCTTCGTCGTGGCGGAGCTGCTGCTGCGCTTGCCCAGTCTGGAGATGGCAGCACGCACCCGAGCCTTCTGCAACGCCTTCCGCAGATCAGATAGCCTGGATGTAACTTCCATGGAATCATAATTCAAGCCGGCGGACTTAGGAAGCGGCGCGCCAGGCGCAGCACCCGAGTGACGGGGTGCGCTTTGCGCGTCTGTATCGGCATCGTGCTTGTACGGGGTGGGGGCGGACATGACTCCCCGGTCAGGTTGACGGCAGTGTGTGCTCATGCCGCCCGCGTTCGCCGCCCGCTTCAGCCTTGACCAGGCCCGCCCGCCGCTACCTCTGGCGCCGTAACAAGTCTCCATGTAGCCTGCTTCTACAGAAGCTACTGTCATGGAATGTTACTAGCACGAACGGTCGCCGCAGGCAGCACCGGCCAACAGAAGCCCGGCCGGCGACTCGCGGTGAGCGCGGTAACTACCCATCATCTGAGTGCATTAGGAGCGACTCCGGCTATGACCTCGGTAGCGATGATCCTCACCGGCTCCAGCGTGTGGACCATGAAGGACGGCACCCCGCACCCGACGGGATTCTGGGCCGAAGAGTTCGTCAAGCCGCACCAGACCTTCACCGCCGCAGGCTTCGAGGTGACCGTATCCACCCCGCAGGGCCGGACGCCGACGGTTGATCCGCTCAGCTTCAACCTCGGCTACAACAACAACGACCAGGGCGTGGTGGACTCCTACAAGCAGTACATAGGCGCGTTGGGCGGCCGTTTGGAGGACACCACGCCGCTCGCCGACCTCGACCCGGCCGCACTGGACGTGGTGTTCGTCGTCGGCGGGCATGGGCCCATGCAGGACCTGGCCGTGGACCCGGACATCTCCGCGCTGTTCAACGCGGTACTCGGCGACCCGGGCAAGATCCTGGCCGCGGTCTGCCACGGGCCGGCCAGCTTTCTGTCCGCGCACCGCCCGGACGGCACCTGGCTGCTGCGCGGGCGCAGGCTGACCGGCTTTTCCAACGAGGAGGAGACCCAGGCCAGCTTCGCGGGTAACGCCCCGTGGCTGCTGGAGGACCGGCTGCGCCTGGCCGGCGCTGAGTACGTGGCCAAGCCCGCCTGGACTCCGCACGCCGTCACCGACGGGAACCTGGTCACCGGCCAGCAGAACTATTCAGCCCAGGTCACCGCCGATGCCGTCATGAAGGTCGTCAAGGGCTAGCGATTCTGCCGCGCCGCCCCGCGGCGTCGTCAGAGGGGGCGTGGCCGGCTGGGCGGCACAGTCCGGTGCCGACTGGATCGAAGCGGTCCACCACCTTTCTAGCTAGGAGATGGCGTGCAGGATAAATGGGCTCTTGAGGAGCACCTTTCGACCACGGAGAACAACAACCTGTGGGACTCCTCGGGGGAGGCAGCGCGCAACGGCAAGCAATATATGGAGTATGTCGAGTCGCATCTGCTGGAGGTGGACGAGCGGCTCCGCATCATGGATGCGACCGGGATCGAACGGACGATCCTGTCGCTGACGTCGCCGGGAATCCAGTCCATCACCGACCTGGCGCTGGCCGTCAAGGTGGCCCGGGACACCAACGACCTGGTCAAGCGCAACTTCGTCGACCGGCAGCCGGACCGGCTGTCGATGTTCGCCTGCGTCCCCACCCAGAACGGCGCGGAAGCGGCGGCCGAGCTGCGCCGCGCAGTCGGTGAGCTGTACGCGGCCGGGGCGCTGATCAACGGCTACACCAACGTCGGCGACGCCAGCACCGGGCGCTACCTGGATCACGAGTCTTATGAGCCCTTCTGGGCGGCTGTGGACGAGCTGGGCGTGCCGGTGTACCTGCACCCGCGCGAGCCACTGCCCGCCCAGCAGGCCATCTATGCCGGGTATGAGTCGCTGGTCGGGTCGGCGTGGGGCTTCGCCCACGAGACCGCCACCCACGCCGTCCGGCTGATGCTATCCGGCCTGTTCGACCGCCACCCCGGCGTGCAGATCATCCTCGGGCACCTGGCCGAGGGACTGCCGTTCCTGCTGCCCCGCCTGGAGCACCGGCTGAACAAGCAGAAAGACGGCGCCGGCCTCGGCTCAGCCCGGCGGCCGGTCAGCGAGTACTTCAGCGCCAATTTCTACGCCACCACCAGCGGGCACTTCCACACCCGCACCCTGTTCAACACGATCGCCGAACTAGGGGTGGACCGGGTCATGTTCTCCGCCGACTACCCATACGAGACCATGGAAGAAGCCGCCGCCTGGTTCGACGCCTCCCTGCTGTCCCACAACGACGCCCAGAAGATCGGCCGCGACAACGCCCGTCGTCTCTTCTCGAGTATCGGCTGACGAGGGAGGCCCGTCCGGGGTGATGATCGCATCGCCGGCAGACCCGATGGCGTTGGCGGCAAGACCCAGGTCAGGGCTCATTGCATTGCCTCCGTCCCGTGTGTCCTGCCCTGCGGACCACCGGACGGCCGTTCGGCGCGGTGACCGCCACCTGGTCGAGACCGGCCACTTCGCCGGTGACGCGGACCGCGTCCGAGCCGACGCCGGAGGCCGTGATCCCGTGCTGGACCTCGATGGCCCCCAGCGCGCCCTCCACGTCCAGGGTGACGATCGCGTCTCCGTGGGTGGCCAGGGAGCCTCCGGCGGTGAGGCGTTCCATGCGGCCGCTCGGCTGGATGCTGACGGCGATGGCGCTCAGCTGGGTCTGGACGCCGCGGACCAGGCTGGTGCCCCGGCCGCCGAACGTGGTGACGCTGTCGGTGATCTCCAGGACCGGCAGGTCCTTGCTGACCTGTATGCCGACGGCGCCGTCGGCGTGCGTGCTGATGCTCTGGAAGCGGGCGCTGGCCAGGCTGCCGTCGTAGACGTTGAACCCGCGTGCGCCCGCGCCGTAAGTGGTCAGCGGGGCCTGAACGTCGAGCCGGTCCAGCGTGCCGAACTGGACGAAGCCGATGCCGCTGGGACCGTGCGAGGTGACCGGGGCCCGGGCCGTCCAGGTGCCGACGTCGCCCCAGTTGTCCAGGACCATGTCGTTCGGGCCCATGGTCGTGACCGGCCCGTCGTTGATCACGGTCTCGATGTGCGCCCCGGAGACCACGAACACGCCACCGCTGATCAGGTCGGGGGTCCCCGGCTCGATGCCGCCGTCGGTCACGATCGGGCCGGTGCGCAGCGTGTCGACGTCGACCCTGCCGCCGTCGGCCTGCCCGGACCAGTCGCCGTGACCGGCCACGAACACCCCGCTGCCTCGCACCGGCTCGTCCGCGCTGCCGGCCGAGATGCCGGTCAGCCGGGCTGTGATGCGCACCGCGGGATCAGGCTGCCGGTTCCACAAGGTGAACGCGCCCTGCAGCGCGTCAACCCCGAACCCGTGCGGCCGGTCCGGCCGGCCGCGGACGTCGGCCGAGGCTACCACCAGCCCGTCAACCTCAACGTGGCCCGCCCTGACCGCGTCATCCGCCAGCAGCAGCACCTGGCCCCTGGTGCGCACGTTGCGCAGGGTGAGGCGACCCAGATCGCTAACGTCTGTGTTGTTGCCGATCGCCACCTCGTGGTCGGGCACGAGGATGGTGATGTCCTCGAGCCGGTTGTCTGAGCTGAGCCGCACGCCCTTGGCGCTGAACCGCAGCGCGCCGCCGCGTAGGGTGACTCCGGGCCGCAGCGAGATCATCGGCATGCCGGTCAGCGAGCCATCGATTTCGATGTCTTCGGCGGCTGGAAGGACCTCCAGGAGTTCCGCCGCGCTGGAGACCTTGACGGTCGTCATGGCTGTTGTCCCGTCCGGGTCCCGGTCAGGACGGGCGCTTGGCGTTCGCGACGTTCGCCTCCAACTCGGCGCGGTTCTGGTGGGTGACGAACGCCTTCTGGCCGGGATCCACCCGCCAGGCCTCGGCCAGGCCGCCCAGGTCCACCGTGTCAAAGCCGAACTCGTCGCAGAGCCTGGCGACCAGGTCCTTGGCGGCCGGGTCGTCCCCGGCGATCGCGATTGCCCGGCGCTCCGGATCGCCCTTTGGGTGGCCGTCTTGGGACATGTCGGCGGCGTCGAGCATGCTGAACGCGCGCACGACCCGGCTGTCCGGCAGGTGCGCCTGCAGCACCCCGGGCACGGTCGTCGTCCCGTTGTCGATCTCGGGGATGTGGCCGTCCCGCTGCGGGAAGTAGTTGATCGTGGCGATGACGACCTTCCCCGCCAGCGGCTCAACCGGCACGTCGTCGACGGTTGTGATCGGGATCGCGACGATCGCGAAGTCGCCCGCGGCGGCCGCCTCGGCCGGCGTGGCCGCCCGGGCGTGCGGCCCGAGATCCCGAACCAGGCCGTCCAGCGAGTCCGGCCCCTTGGAGCTGCTCAGCACTACGTCATATCCATGGGCTATCGCCGCCCTGGCGAGGCTGCTGCCGACGCGCCCGCTCCCGATGATCCCGATCGTCGTCATGTCCGACATCCCCTTCTCATGTGCTTGCGAACCGGCCACGGGCAGCGGCAAGACTAACATACAGCATTCCGTGGAATCCACCTTAGAGGAAGCAGTCACTGTGGAAGCTACCTGGACCAGGAAGTGAGCCGGTGCCCTGTCCCGCATCCGGACCGCCCTACCCGGCTCTGGCGCGACGTGAGATGAGCCGTTCTATGCCTGGGGTCCACGCAGGACTTGACCTGGCGGACCAGCACAGTTTCGCCAGCGGGGTCGTATACCTGCGCTACCGCGCCGGGGATTAGTGGCCGAGGTTGACCTGTGCCCTGTGATTGCCGCCTTTCTCGATCAGGTCGACGAACCCGAGGGCGTAGTCCGCGGCGGAGATCGCGCCGCCGTCCTCGGGCTGAACCGCGACGTCGTCGCCGAGCCGGTAACGGCCGAGTGCCTCGCCGGGCATGCGTGCGCCGAACCGGAGCGCCGGGCTCACGAAGACCCAGTGGAGTGTCGCGGGCGTGGCCGGGAGGTCCTCGATGATGAGCGCCGCCCCGGCGCGGATCTCGTCGTGGAGCTCTGCGGGGATGTGGCTGAGGTCGGTGACGAAGCGATCCGCGCCGGGCGCAGGACGCAGCGACGAGTAGCCGCCGACCACGAACAGGGGTATGCCGGCGGCATCGGTCAGCCGCGCGATGGTGCCGTAGACGTCGCGGAAGGTGCCGGTCAGCGAGCCGCGCGGGGCAAGTGCGCCCACCACGACGTCCGCGCCCGCAATGACTCCCCAGAGCGCTGCTTCGTCGGTGGCGTCGCCTTGGACATAGGTCACGTTCTGGACTGGCTCGTCGGGGAGCGAGCGACTCAGCGCGGTGACCTGGTGACCGCGCGCAGCGGCCTCCGCGACGATGGCCGAGCCGGCATAGCCGGTGCCGCCGATGACGGTAATGCGAGTCATGAGGTTCCTTCCTACGGGACGGGTGGCCGGACTCCAGGGTGGTGAACATGGGCTGCGAGACGGTGCTTGTCATTTGCCGGTGAGGGTCGCGACGTCCCGGTTGCTTGCGGCGCCGGATTCCGAAAGCGTCACAGCAGCTTGTCGAGTGTGATCGGCAGGTCGCGGACCCGCGTTCCTGTCGCGTTGAAGATGGCGTTGGCCACCGCCGCGCCCACGCCGGTTATCCCGATCTCGCCAATGCCGTGGGCACCCATTGGTGTGTGTGGATCGGGGATGTCGGTCCACATCACGTCGATCGCCGGCACGTCCATGTGGGTCGGCACGTGGTAGTCGGCGAGGTTTGCGTTCATGATGCGCCCGTTACGCCTGTCGAGCTGGGTCTCCTCCATCAGTGCCAGGCCCAGTCCCATGATGATCCCGCCGCGGAACTGGCTGCTGGCTGTCTTGGGATTCAGGATGCGGCCGCAATCGAAGCAGGCAAGGAAGCGAGTGACGCGTGGCTCGCCGGTGAGCACGTTGACGCGCACCTCGCAGAACATCGCGCCGAAGCTGCGCATCGACCAGTGCTGCTGCTCCAGCGGCTCTGGCGCTTCGGCCTCCGCGGACACCGTGTCCCGGTTCGCACCGGCCAGGATAGAGGCGTAGGTCCGGTGGCGCTGTGGATCGTCCAGCCTGCAGAGGCCGGCGTCGCGGCAGCCGATCTCGTCGGGGCCGAGGCCGGCGAGCGGGGAATCGTCGTCCACGAGCTCGACCAGCTTCTTGACCAGCTCTCGCTGGGCGGCGATCACCGAACCGGCGATTGCGGCGGTCTGCTGCGATCCGCCCGCGATCACCACGCCCGGCATCGTCGAGTCGCCATAGTTGAAGGTGACAGCCTCCATCGGCAGGCCCAGGCGCTCGGCGCAGACCTGCGTCTGTACAGTCGCGGTTCCCATGCCCATCTCGTGCGCGGCGACGTCGACACTCGCGCGTCCGGCGCGCGTCAAGGTGATGCGCGCCGCGCCCCCGGGCTGACGGTCGTACGCAAGGCTGGCCATCGCGCAGCCCACTCCCACCAGCCATTCACCGTCGCGGATGGCCCGCGGAGTACGGTCTCGGCGGCTCCAGCCGAAGCGCTCGGCCCCCATGCGCCACGCCTCGACGATGTTCCGCGACGAGAATGGCAGGCCCGACAGCGGATCCATGTCCGGCTCGTTGCGGAGGCGCAGCTCGATGGGATCCATCCTGGCCGCATGCGCCAGCTCGTCCATCGCGCTTTCGAGCGCGAAGCTGCCGACCGCCTCGCCCGGCGCCCGCATCATGCTGTTACTGAGCATGTCGAGGTTGACAGCCTGCAAGTCGTTCAGCAGCGATTCGGTCGCGTAGGCGCTCAGGGACGACAACGTGAAGACCTCCGGGCCGAGGTTGCTCACCGTCCTCGGCGAGACGCCGTCGTGAATCAGGGCCTTGAGCTTGCCATCACGATCTGCGCCTAGCGCGACGCGCTGCACGCTGGGCGACCTGCCGCCGATAAGCCGGTAGACCCCTTCGCGTGAGACCACGAGCCGCACCGGCCGCCCGGCCAGCTTGGCCGCCGCTGCGGCCAGGACCTCGTGCTGCCAGAAATTCTTTCCGCCGAACCCGCCGCCGACGAACGGAGAGGTGACGACGACCTGGTCCTCGGCGATGCCGAACATCTGGGCGAGCGACCACGCCGCATGGGCCACGAGCTGCGAGGCGTCGTGGACGCGCAAGACGCCGCCCTGCCAAGCGGCGGTCACCGCGTGCAGCTCGATGGCGTTGTGGTTATGCCCCGGCGTCGTGTACGTCTGCTCGATCTTGACTTCCGCCTCGGCGAACGTCGCCTGGGGGTCGCCGGCCTCGATGTGCATCGGCTGCCCCATCAGGACTACCGGCTCGGTCCCGCGCGCCCGGGCCTCCTCGAAGTCCGTCAGCGCCGCTTCGGTTTTGTAGGTCGCGCGGATCAGCGATGTGGCGTGGTCGGCCTGTTCCTGGGTCTCGGCCAGCACGACCGCGATCGGCTGGCCGTTCCAGTGGATCCGGTCGTCCTGCATCACCGGCAGGGTGTCGAGGCCGCCCGCCCGCAGGTCGGAGAGCATCAGCGGCGGGGGCTTGAGGCGCGGCGCGTTCCGGTAGGTCATCACCGCCACAACGCCGACGGCTGACTCGGCTGGCGCAGTCTCGATCCCGGCAAGGCGTCCCTTAGGGATCGTGCTATAGGCGATGGCGGCGTAGGCCATCCGTTCCATCGGGAACTCGGCGGCGAACGGAGCAGAGCCGGACACCTTCAGGCAACCGTCGATCCGCGACACTGGTTCGCCGATGTGATCGTGTTGGTCCCGGGTCAGTGGATCGGGTCGTGCGCCCGGAACCCAGTTGTCGGGCGCCAGCGCTACGGCCCGCATATCGCGGCCCTGGGTCGTCGTTCCTCGCGCTTGCTCCTCGATGCTCATGCCGCTGCTCCCGCCAGTTCGCCGAGCACGCCGACGAGCGTCCGTTTCGCCAGCTCGATCTTGAAGCCGTTGTGCTTGAGCGGCTGGGCGCCGGCCAGCGCAATGTCGGCGGCCGCGGCGAACGCCGCCTCGCCCGCCGGCTCACCGCGCAACGCGGCCTCAGCGGCCCAGGCGCGCCATGGTCTGTACGCGACACCGCCCAGCGCCAGGCGTACGTCGTTGACACGACCGTCCTCGATGTCCAGCGCCGCCGCGACGGAGATGATGGCGAAGGCGTAGCTGGCTCTGTCCCGCACCTTGCGATAGCTGGAACGGGCGGCTATCGGCAAGCCCGGCAGCTCGACGGCGGTGATCAGCTCGCCCGGCTCCAGCACCGTCTCGATGTCCGGGCGACCGTCCGGCAGACTATAGAGCTCCGTGAGGTTCACGCTGCGTCGGCCGCTGGCGTCCGCTAGGTGAACGACCGCGTCGAGAGCCGCAAGCGCGACGCACATGTCCGACGGGTGCACGGCGACGCAATCCGGAGAAGCGCCAAGGATCGCGTGCATGCGGTTGAAGCCGCCGATCGCGTCGCAACCCGTTCCGGGACGCCGCTTGTTACAACGCGACCCCTCCTCGTCGTAGAAGTAGACGCAACGCGTGCGCTGGAGCAGGTTGCCACCGACAGTGGCCACGTTTCGGATCTGCGCGCTGGCCCCAGAGACGATCGCACGCGCCAGCATCGGGTAGCGGGTGCGCACCAGCCGATGCTCCGCGAGAGCGGTGTTGCGGGTCGCGGCCCCGATCAGAAGACCGCCGTCGGGTTGCTCGGTGATGCCGTCGGACAAGCCGGTGACGTCGATCAGCGCGGCGGGACGCTCAATCGTCTCGCGCATCAGGTCAACAAGGTTCGTGCCGCCGCCCAAGTACCTGGCGCCGGGCACACTGCCGCGCCGGATGGCGTCGCCGGCGTCAGCAGCACGCGCGTAGGTAAACGGTTTCATCGGGCCGCTCCGCCGAAAGTCTCCAGAATCGCGTCGACAATGCCGTTGTAAGCACCGCACCGGCACAGGTTGCCGCTCATCCGCTCGCGCAGCTCATCCCGATCGAGGACGATGTTGTCGGCGGCGACATCTAGGGTCACATAACTGGGAACGGCGCGCCGCACTTCCTCCACCATGGCGATCGCCGAGCAAATCTGGCCTGGTGTGCAGTAGCCGCACTGGAACCCGTCGTGCTCGATGAATGCCTGCTGCAGCAGGTGAAGCGCGCCGGGCTCGCCCAGTCCTTCGACCGTGCAGATCTCACGCCCATCAAACTGCACAGCAAGGGCAAGGCACGACAGGATTCGCTGGCTGTCTGCCAAAACCGTGCACGCGCCGCAGGCGCCTTGGTCGCAGCCCTTCTTCGTGCCGGGCAGCCTCAGGTATTCGCGCAACAGATCCAGCAGGGAGACGCGAGGATCGTCCGGCAGCGATACGGCCGAACCATTCACTGTCAAACTCACGCGCTTGCTCCATCTCTCAAGCCAGCACGAGCGCCGGCGGAGTTCGGCTGTGCCGGGCGGGTGCCGCTATGGTCCGCCAGCAAGATTGAGAACAGTTCCATGACACTCGCATCGGGCTGTGTCTCAGGCGGCGGAGCGCTCGCTGAGCGGGCGGCGGCGCAGTTCGGCCTGCTGGATCGCCGGCGGCACGTAGGCTTGGTCGAGAGTGCCGATGTCGGTTCCGGGCGGGACGATCTCATCGATCCGGTCCAGGACGTCGTCGGAAAGGGCGACGTCCACCCCGGCGAGAAGGCCGTCGAGTTGCTCCAGGGTGCGAGCACCGAGCAGCGCGCTGGTGACACCCGGGTGGGAGATCGCGAACGCCATCGCGAGGTGGGGCATCGACAGTCCCGCTTCTTCGGCCAGCGGGATCAGCCGCTCGACCGCGTCCAGGCGCCGCTCATCACTGAACGCCGTGAAGATTTTCGCGCGGGTGACGTCGTTGTCCTGCCCACGGCGGACCCGGCCGGTGAGCATGCCCTGGCCCAGCGGTCCCCAGGCAAGAACGCCCATGCCGTAGCGCTGCGCGACCGGAAGGACCTCACGCTCGATGCCGCGGTTCAGGATCGAGTACGGCGGCTGCTCGGTACGGAACCGCTCCAGGCCGCGCCGTTCCGCCACCCAGTGCGCCTCCACGAGGTCCGATGCCGGCATCGTCGAGGTTCCGCAGGCGCGGATCTTGCCGCTGCGGAGCAGGTCTGTCAGCGCGGAAAGGGTCTCCTCAATGTCGGTGTCGGGATCGGGGCGCTGGATCTGGTACACGTCGATGTGGTCGGTCTGCAGGCGGCGCAGCGAGTTCTCGACCGCCGTGATGATCCACCGCCGGGAGGCGCCCTGCTGGTTCGGGTCGCTGCCCATGGGGCGGCTGACCTTCGTGGTGAGGACCACGTTGTCACGGCGGCCCTTGAGCGCCTGGCCGACAACTTCCTCCGAGTCTCCGTAGGAGTCGGCGGTGTCGACGAGGTTGATGCCCGCGTCGAGCGCCCTGTGGATGATCCGGATCGAGTCCTCGGAGTCGGGGTTGCCGACCTGGGTAGCGAACATGAGCGCGCCGAGCCCGTACGGGCTGACCTTGATGCCGGTTCGGCCAAGGTTCCGGTACCGCATGAGGATTCTCCAGCCGTGAGGGTGCCGCGGGCGCTACCGGGTGCCGTCTGCCAGGGCGGCCCGGGCCTGTTCGACGCTGACCAGCTTCCCGTTCAGGCCGCCGTACTCGTGCAGGTCCCCGTACATCTCGATCCGGATGGCGGCGTCCATCCCGCCGGCCTTCACCGGGTCGAAGCCCGCCGTGCGGATCAGCCGCTCGACAGTGGCCTCGGCCCGGTCGTCGTCGGTGACGTAGAACAGGACGGCGCGCTCAGGCTTGCGGTTCGCGTCCCCGGCCAGCGAGGCCGCCGACAGGGTGCCGAACGCCTTCGCGGCATGGGCGCCCGCCGGGAGCAGCCCGGCGATCACTGATCCGGAGGACACGCCGTCGGGCAGCGTCCGGCGGAACCCGCCTTTCCCGTCCGGCCCCACGGGGTTAGAGGTGTCGATCACCACCTTGCCCGGGAGCCCGGCCTCATGCTGGCCGATGAGCTCTTTCATCACGTCCAGCCAGACGGCGAAGATCACGGTCTCGGCCTGCCTGATCGCGTCACTCACCGTGGCCGCTTCTGCCAGCGGGCCAAGCTCCGCGGCGGCCGTGGCAGGCACCTCGGTCGCCGCGAGGACGACGGGCTCGCCGCCGGCGACGAGGTGGCCCGCGAGGGTCCTACCGATGTTGCCCACTCCGATGATCGCAGTCGCCACTGCCGTTCCTCCTGTCCTACGCGCCTGCGCCCGGGGTGTCTCCCGGGTGCAGGCGGACGTGCTTGAACTCGATGAAGTCGTCGATCACGGCGAAGCCGCGCATCCGCCCGACGCCGCTGGCCTTGAAGCCGCCCTCTTCGAACTGGTCGTGCAGCTTGGCCCAGTCGTTGACCCACACCGAGCCGGCCTCCAGCGCCAGCGAGACGCGCAGGGCGACGTCCACGCTGGCGGTGAACACGCTGGCGCTGAGCCCGTACTCGGTGGCGTTGGCCATGGCGATCGCGTCCGCCTCGGTGCTGAACGTCTGCATGGTCAGCACCGGGCCGAACACCTCGTTCTGGACGATCGGCAGCGAGGTGTCATCGACCTCCAGCAAGGTGGGGCGGTAGAACGCGCCGGCGGCCAGCGGGCCCTCGGTGACCGGGCCGCCGCGGACGATCACCTCGGCGCCCTGGTTGATGGCGTCCTCGACGAGGCCGTTGATCCGGTTGACGTTCGGCTTGTCGATGACCGGCCCCATCTCGCTCGCCGGGTCGGCCGCGGGACCGACCCGGACCGCTTCCAGCCGGCGGGCGAGGTCCGCCCGGACCCGCGCCGCCACGTTCTCCTGGACCAGCAGCCTGCTGCCGGTCATGCAGAACTGCCCGGAGAACACGATCAGCGCATTGACCACGGTGGGCATGGCCAAGTCGAGGTCGGCGTCGTCGAAGATGATCAGCGGGGTCTTGCCGCCTAGCTCGAGCCCGACTCGCTTGAGGTTGTCCGAGGCGGCCTTGCTGATCTCCTTGCCGGTGGCTGTGCTGCCGGTGAAGCTGATCACCGGCACATCCGGTGACCTGACCAGCACGTCCCCGGTCACGTGGCCGCCGGTGATCACGTTGGCCGCGCCCGGCGGCAGTTCCGGCGTGCCGCCCACGATCTCGGCGATCAGCGCATTGGTCTGGGCGGTCTGCCGGGGCAGGTTCATCACCGTGGTGGTCCCCGCCGCCAGCGCGGGACCCAGCGAGCGGATCCCCAGCGCCACCGGTGAGTTCCACGGGGCGATGATGCCCGCGACCCCGGCCGGCTGGCGCACGACCATGCTCAGCTCCCCGTCGGAGACCTGGCAAACCCGGCCGGTGTCGGTCAGGGCAAGCGCGGCGTTGAACCGCAGCGTCTCGGGGGCGAAGTCGACTTCGAGCCTGGCCTGCGGCTTGGTCTTCCCGTTCTCCAGGGCCAGGACCTCCACAAGGTCGCCGGTGCGTTCCCCGAAACGGTCGGCCATCCGGTTCAGGACTCTGGCCCGCAGGGCGCGGTCGGTGCGCCAGCCCGGCGCGGCGAAGGCGCGCTTCGCGGCGGCGATCGCGCGCTCTGCCTCCTGCGGTGTGCCCATGGCGTAGCTGCCGATCACCTCGCCGGTCGCCGGGTTCACGCTGTCGCGATGCTCCGCCGAATCAGTCCAGGCACCGTCGATCCAGTGCAAGGCGACCTTGTCGTGCTGATGAGCGGCCATATCCTCTCCGGAGGGTCGGGGATACGCGTCGGCACTGCTGGTCGATCTGACATTAACAAGTAAGTGGCTTCCATGTCATCTAAAGGCTGGACTGTGCCAGCATGACAGGGCGGTGAGGCCGACAAGCAGGATACTGGGAGATACTTAGGTTCTGCAGAATCTGGTTACTTGTCAGGGATACGGCGGGCGTGTTAGGGGCTTGGCCTGGCCCAGGCGACAGCTTGCGCCGAGGACCGGGCGGCCAAGCTGACCATCGATATGATCACCAGCGGCATCGAAGTTGAGGCGATTGCCATTCTCATGGCAAAGCGCCACTCACGCGGGCGCAGGCAGCCAGCCTTCTGCGCCAGGCCAGCCAGGAGCGCCAGCGGAAGCTGCAAGCCCGCCGCCTAACCTAGCCGGGCTCGGGCAGCGACTCGGGCAGGCCGAACCTGGGGTACAGCTCGTCAAGGTGGAAGCGGGTCATCGCGCGGATCTTGGGCCCGGCCATGGTGAGCACGAACATCCCGGCCGGGTAGGCGCCGGCCCGGCCGGGATCGCTGACGTACCCGGCCAGGGCGGGCTGCGTGTTGGCCTGAACGGGCAGCAGGTACAGGCGCCGGTCGCCGCGGTGGCGGAAGCTGGCTTGCAGCATGGCCCGGATCGCGGCGGTGCCGTGGTACTGGTGTGCGGCGGGCGGCATGGACAGCCAGGCGTCATCGGTGAGCAGCGCGACGACGCCGTCGATGTCGGCCGCGACGTAGGCGTCGGCGAAGCGCCGGGCCAGGTCTCGCTCCTGGGCTGGGCCAGGCCGGGTGCCGGCCTCGTCGCCGGAGCGGCCCGCCGCGGCCCGTGCGCGCTGCAGCGTGCCCTTAACCGCGGCCGGGCTGGCGCCCAGCATGCTGGCCACCTCGCCGCTGTCGAAGCCCAGCACGTCGCGCAGCACCAGCGTGGCGGTCTGCCGGGGCGGCATGCGCTGCAGGCTGGCCACGAAGGCCAGCTCCACCGCCTCGGTGGCCTGGTATCGCGCCTCGGGACCCGGTGCGGAGTCTGCGATGCCGTCCAGCAGTGCGTCGGGGAAGGGCTGCAGCCAGGTGATCTCGTCGCGCTGGGTCGGCTCGGGCGGCTGGAAGGGCGGGACTGGCCCGGCCGGGAGGCGGCGGCTGGCCGCGCGCCGCGCGTTGAGGCACTGGTTGGTCGCGATGCGGTACAGCCAGGTCCGCAGCGATGCCCGCCCGGCGAATCCCGGTAGCCCGCGCCACGCCGCCAGCAGCGTCTCCTGCAGCGCGTCCTCGGCGTCGGTCAGCGAGCCGAGCAGCCGGTAGCAGTGCACCAGCAGCTCGCGCCGGTAGGCGCCGGTCAGCTCATCGAAGGCCTGCTCATCACCCGAGCGGGCGCGCTCCAGCGTGACCTGGTCCACCCGCACAGCATGCCATGCCGGACCCGACTGCCCGGGACCGTTCCGATCCGGCCGGCCCCGGTGTCTGTATGAGCAAGACCACGATCACGAAAGGCACTGACATGACTGAAGCCACCAGCCCGGCGCTGCGCACCGCCCTGGCCTACTACCACGCCTGGACCAGCCACGACCTGGACCAGGCCATGAGCTACATCGCCGACGACATCGTGTGCGACGCCCCCGCGGGCGTCCTCAAGGGAACTGACGCCTACCGGGGCTTCATGAGCCCGTTCGTGCAGATCCTCACCGGGTCCGAGCTGCTCGCCGCCTTCGGCGACGACACCACCGCCGTGATCGTCTACGACACCCAGACCATCCCGGTGAAAAGCGCGCCCGCAGCCGAGTGCGTCACCGTCGCTGACGGCAAGATCACCCGAAGCCGGTTCATCTTCGACCGGCTGCCCTTCGACGCCGCCCGCCAGGTCACGCCCGCAGATACGTAAGCGGCCCTCCGCTCACGTTCGCCGTCGGGCCAGCTTCAGTAGCTGGGCAGACTCGCACGGTGACCGGATCAGCCCCATTGGCGGCCAGTCCGGCCGACGCGCCCGGCTTTCGTGGACCTGCCGTGGTCCTGCGACTGACCCGCCATATACCTCCGCAGGTCATAGCCGCTCGGTCTGGCGGAAGATCAGCGCAAGCACGTCACACTATTCATCCGTCAGCGTCGTCGAGGCGGAAGCCGGTGACGATTTCCGAGTGGACGCGGATTACCGGGTCCATCTCCCCGGTCACGCACGGGCTCAGCGCCTGCTGGTAGCGAGCCACCTCGACCGCGTCGCGAACTAGGTGCGCCGCGCCGGTTTACCACGATGCTCCAGCCGAGATGATCGCCGGGCTGACAGTGTCCGCCTCGTAGGCCACCACTACACCCCGGGCACTATCGGCGGCCGAGACCGCCGCCGCCCCGGAGTGGCTGCGGATGATGATGTCGCCACCGTCGAGCATGTGATTGACCACCCGGATGGCTGGCATCGCGCGCCGCGTGAACACGATCCTGCCCAGTGACACGCTGCCCAGCAGCCGCAGGCACTGCTCGCGGGTCAGTCCCGTCAGCCGCCGCTGGCCGACGCTTATTCGCTGGCGCCCAGTCTAGGGCAAGCTGCCGCTGCCGGGTCCAAGCAGATCACCCTCCAACACCCGGCCGAGGGGGGAGGGCCCAACGTCCCGAACAGACCGCACAGCCATGCGCGAGCGCCTCGCCCCGGGCTCACTTGCAGCGATTGCCGCGGAAGATTGGCGCGAGCAGGTCACGCTGCTCGTCTGTCAGCGGCGGAAGCGCGTCCACCACTTTCCTGACCCAGGCGTTCAGGTCGTCTTCGTCGTCACTGCGCGCGGCACCGCCAGCGCGGCGATTGCGCGGCAGTGCCGGGGAACGCGGAGATCCGGCTTGGTCAGAGCCGCCAGCGAGACGGGCCGTGAAGCGCTCACCTCCGTCCGGGACGGCCATCCTGACACCGACGGGACGGCCGGGACATCGTCCTGAGCCAGGCATGCCCGGCGCGCACCCGACGACTGGGACGAACCATGAGATAGCGGCCAGGCCCGGCAGCACGTATCGTGGCCGTCGGCGCGGGGCGACGGGGCGTCCAGGCAAAGAAATGTCAAGTTCCATATTCGGCTTGCCAGCGCCGTAGGCATACAGCGAGCCACTGGCTGTAGTCAGCATCGCGATGTTCAGCAGTACCGTCAACGATGCTTGACAGCTAGGTGTCCGTCAACGATACTTGACGGCGTGAGGAATGAACCGCCAGCCGACCATGGTGGCCGTACCGGGCAGACGCTCGTCGGCATAGCCGACGCGGTCGAGGCCATGAGCGCCGAGATGGCCTCGACCGATCCGGTGGCGGCCCTCTCGGCTGCGGCGCGTCTTGAACGCGCATCGCGTGGCCTTGCGGAGCACGCCGCCGCGGCGGCTATCGCGGCGGGCATGTCCTGGCGAGATGTCGGCGCGGCGTTCGGGGTCAGCAAGCAGGCTGCTCATCAGCGCTTCGCGCGGCACGTCCGCCGGCTCGGCCGGGCCGAGCAGGAACACGCATAGCGAACATGCACAGGGAGGAGATGGCACTGACAGATCATGCGAGGAGTTGCCGGTGAAGACCGTGACCGCGAAGATCGAGATCGGCGCGCCGCCGGAACAGGTGTGGGCGGTTCTCACCGACCTGAGCCGCTACCCGCAGTGGAATCCGCACATCCGCAGGGGAACTGGCCAGGTCGCCGCGGGGAACAGGCTCACCTTGAGGATGTACCCGCCTAAGGGCCGGGCAGTGACGATCCGGCCACTGGTCCTGGCGGCGGTACCGGGCGCAGAGTGGCGGATGCGCGCCGGGTTCCCGGGCACCGTCGGCCGCCTGATTTTCACCGGGGAGCACAGCTTCATGCTGACCGCCGTCGGCGGCGGCACCCATTTCGTGCAGAGCGAGACCTTCCGCGGTGCGCTCGTCCCGTTCATCGGTAAAGCCCTCACCGCCGCCCAGCACAGCTTCCAGGAGCACAACGAAGCACTCAAGAAGCGCGTCGAAAGCCAGAACCGACACGGAGGCGGGACTCGTTACCTGTACCAGCGTCCCGACGACTGACGTTAGCAGCCGGGCCGCGTCGCGACCGGCACGCGGGTGCTGTCAGCAGCCATGCCAGGCAGTCTCCAGAGCGCCACGCCGCAGACTGGCCAAGGGCCAATACCAGCTGCTTACAAGACGCTGCCATCGAGGCTTGCGCTCAGTCCCTGAAGGAGAATGGCGAGGCCCTGGCGGAACTCCTGTTCTGGCGTCACCGTAGGGGCGTGCCGGGCGGTCTCGCCCGCAGGGGGAAGGCGGCTGGGGACAAGGCGGCTGGGGACAAGGCGGCTGGGGACAAGGCGGCTAGCGCGGCACCTCCGGGTCTGCACCAAGTGGGATACGACATCCTTGATCGTCCATCCTTGGCACCCGCTCGGCGACTCCCACTGCGATGCGCTCAGCCCTTGGGCTATCCCCAGCAGCGTGTCGCGGTCGGCTTTCAATGCGGCAAGAGCTGTGGCTGGTGACATGGGATCCTGCTTCGACTTCAGTGATGCACTCGTGTCGAGCGGACATCATCGCGAGCCGTTTCACGGGCCTATTCCCATCTGAAGAAGCGCTTGGCCAGGTAGCCGAATACCAGGGCGTATCCCGCCAGGACGAGCAGAGGCTGCGCCGGCGGGACCTGGCCCCCTACCCAGGAGTCGCCGATGGCCTGCACGGCCGCGCCGAGGGGGGTGAAGTGGCTGATGTCCTGGATCACGGCCCCCATAAGCTGTACCGGGTAGTAGAGCCCGGAAAAGAACAGCATCGGGTAGAGCGCCGCCGCCATGAGGCCCCGGGCGGCACCTGCGGTCCGTGCCACAGCCGCGATCGTCAGACCGATCGCGAACAGCGCGGCCATGCACAGCGCGATCACAAGCACCATCGCGGCCGGGTTCTTCGGAAAGCTGACCCCGAAGAACACGATGCTCACGGTGACGAGCACCGCCAACGTGACTGCCATCAGGCACGCCTGGACGACAATCTGCGCGGCCAGCACCCAGTACGCCGGCACCGGCGTGGTCGACAGGCGGCGCAGGATGCCCAGCTCACGGTAGGAGACCAGCGGGCCGGGGAGATAGGTGAAGGCGATGATGGCGATCGCGAAACACATGAGGATCGGGATGTAGATGTCGAAGGCCGAGTAGCCGCCCAGTTTGGCGGAGGGCTGCCCCAATGCGGGGATCTCGCCGAAGATGATCAGGATCAGCAGGGCGATCCCCGCGCCCGCGATCATCCCGGCCGGCTGCCGCCAGGCCAGCCGGGCCTCGTTGAGCACGATGCTGCCGAACGCGGCGGGCGGCACCCGGGCCCCTGGTGGCTGGGTTACCGTGAGCGTGGTCATGACTGTACTTCTCCTTCTGCGTCGTGTAGGTGCCGTCCGGTGAGTCGCACGAAGGCGTCCTCCAGGGTCGGCGCGTCGGTCCGCACGTCTTGCGCCTCGGTGCCGGCCGCGTGCAGCGCGACGATCACGGCGGTGGCGAGCTCGCCGGTGCCGGTGACGATGATGTGGCGGCCGTCGTGCTCGATCGCGGTGACCTCGGGCAGGCGGGTCAGCAGGCTCTCGTCGAAGGGGGCCGATGGCAGGAACCGGACGGTATTCGCGCCGATAGCGTGCGCGGCCAGGCCTGCGGGGGTGTCCAGCGCGATGATGCGCCCGCCGTCGATGATCGCTACCCGGTCGCACAGCCGCTGGGCTTCCTCCATGAAGTGCGTGACCAGCAGGACCGTCGTTCCGCGGTCACGAATGCGCTCGACGAGATCCCAGGCGTCCCGGCGGGCCTGTGGGTCCAGCCCGGTTGTCATCTCATCCAGGACTGCGATCTTGGGCGTGCCGATGAGCGCCAGCACCACCGACATGCGCTGCTGCTGGCCGCCAGACAGCGACCGGTAGTAGGACCCGCGTTTGTCGGCGAGCCCGAGCGCCCCGGTCAGCTCGCCGGCGTCGGCCGGATGGCGATAGAAGGACTGGTACATGTCGATGATTTCGCCGACCCTGAGCTTGGCCGGGAAAGCGCCCGACTGCAGTTGAACCCCGGCGATCTCGCGGACCTTGTCCCGGTCGGTGTGCGGGTCCAGGCCCATCAGCCGGATCGCCCCGGAGTCTAGGGACCGCAAGCCGATCGAGCACTCCACAGTGGTGGTCTTGCCGGCTCCGTTCGGGCCGAGGATGCCGAAGATCTCACCCTCGGTAACCGAGAGCGACACGTCGTCGACCGCGACCAGCGCACCGTAAGTCTTGCGCAAATGCGAGATCTCAACGGCCGCCGTGTTCGCGGCCTTCGCCCGGGATCCAGGAGCCATCGGAGCTCCCGGCTCGCTTCCCAGAGTGACTGCGGTGCCCATGACTTTCTCCTCGAGTCATCACTTTCCAGGACTTGGGCAGACGAGCTGCCTCGACGCTGTCCGCGCTGGCCGTCTGGCGGATGCATCGTGGCCTTCTCGGTGCCCGTGGCTGGAGTCTTGTTCCGAGGATGCGGTCATGACCGAGCGGCGCGTATCGGGTGATCGCCCAGTATCAGCTGCCGCGAGTGTTTAGTTTCCCGCGCTCTGATCCTTAGGCCCGGCCACCGGGCAGCAGGCCGGCTCGCTCGGCCAGCGCGGCGGCCTGCACCCGCCCGGACACCCCGAGCTTGCGCAAGATGCTGGACACGTGCACGCCGGCGGTTTTCGGGCTGATGTACAGCTCGGCACCGATCTGGGCGTTGGTGTGCCCGGCGGCAAGCAGCCGCAGGACGGCAAGTTCCCGGCCGGTCAGCCCGTATGGCGCCCGGCCTTGCTCTGGCCTCGGTGCCTGGGCGGTGGCAGCAGCCGGGTCCTGGAGTGGGATCCGGGCCCGCCTGGCGAGCTGGCGGACCTGGGCCAGCAACGGTGCATGCCCGTCGCCAACTGCCGCGGCAGCCCGCAGCGCGGGCGCTGCCGTGGCCGGCTGTCCGGCATCCAGCAGTGTCTGCGCCTGCCGCCACCACGCGTACCCGGCGCGGTGCGGGCAGCCCAAGTTCTGCCAGGCTTCTGCGGCTGCCCCCCAGGCCTTAGGGTCGCTGGTCCCGGCCAGCCGGGCCCGCTCGGCGTCCCAGCTGGCCCGCTCGGCCGAGGCCGTGGCCACGAACGGATGGTCGGCGAACGGGGCGCCCGCCACCTGGCCAACCCAGGCAGCCAAATCATCAGCCGCGGCAGCGGCGGCATCAGCACCTGGCTGATCGCGGCGCGCCCGGGCTGCTTCGGCCAGGTCGGCGCAGGCGCGCATGCCCACTGCCAGCAACCACCCGCACACAATGGTCAAGTCTGTGGTCTGAAGCAGCGGGAGCCCTTGTTGCACCCTGGTTAGGGCGTCGCCTGGTTCTCCGGCCCACACCGCCAGCTCAGCGGCCCGCCTCGCCGACTCCCGGGCAGACGGGCCGTTGCCGACGTGGGCAGGGATGGCGTCGATTAGGCGCCGCCGCGCGGCGGCGGCATCGATGTCGCCGCGCAGCAGGTCGACCTCGGCGCGGGCCTCGTGCGCGATCCAGTGATCGCGGTCCGGTGGCCCGGCAGTCAGCGGGTCCACCAGCGCCCCGGCCTCGGTCGTGCGGCCACTCGCGAGCAGGGCCTCAGCTGCGTTGAAGATCAGGATGCTAGCCTCGAACGAAGCTTGCACGCCGGCCTCTCGGGCTGGCTCAAGGCCGCTGAGCGCGACATTGGCGGCGTCCTGGAACCTGGCGAGCTTCAGCAGCGCGTCGCTTTCCTTCCATGCCAGCCGCACCAGGGCGATGCGGTTGCCCGCGGCCCGCGCCAGGGCCCATCCCTGGTCGAGGAAAGCGAAACCTTCCTCAAGGTGCCCGCGCACGAACGAGTTCGCTGCGAGGCTGGCCAGGATGCGGGGGATCATGGCCGTGGCATCAGCCGCTTCTGCGATCCCCAGTGCCTGGTTCAGCGCCTGGAAGATGCCGTCATGCCGTCCTTCGATGTGACCCAGGAAGTCGTCGGCGTAGTCCAGCCAGGCCTTGGCGTGCTCGGCTGACGGCGGGGCCTGCTCGTACAGGCGCAGAGCCTCCTCGATCACTGGCAGCCCGGCGCCTGCCGCATCGATTGCCCGGCTGCGCGCGGCCTGGTGGCAGACGGCCGCGGCGGTGGCCGGATCGGGATCAGCGGCGAACCGGCGATATGCTACCTCGGCGACCTCGACGGCGTGTCTGCCATCGCCAGACCGGTACAGCGCGTCGACGGCCCGCACGTAGATGCGTGGCACGTTGATCCCGGCCGCGCTCGGAGCGGCGGCCTCCGCTTGGGCTAGCTCGATCGCTCGCTGCCAGTGCGCCGCGGCTTCGGCGTAGCCGAACACCCGCTCGGAAGCCTCGGCGGCCGTCACCCGCGCCGGCAGTTCCTCCGCGCGGTTACCCGCGGCCTGCCAGTGCCCAGCCGCCTCCGCGGCCAGCCGCTCGTCTCCGGCCGCCGCCAGCGCCCGCGCCGATTTCTCGTGCAGCACGGCCCGCTCCCCAGGCAACAGACTGCCCGCGACGGCCTCAGCCAGCAGCGCATGCCGTGGCCGGTGCCCGCCGCCAGCGGTGTCCTCGGCCAGGAGCCGGGCCGCCGCGAGCTCCCGCAGCCCACCGCGCGTCGCCTGGGCATCCAGCCCGGTAACCGCAGCCACGAGCTTCTCATCCAGTAGCCGACCAGCCACCGCCAGTCCCGCCAGCACCGCTCGCGCCTGTCCCGCACACCGCCCGGCCCGAGCCGTCAGCAATTCCGCCAGCCGATCAGGCAACCCGGCCGGGAGACCCAGCTCGCCTCGGCCCGCGTCGGCCAGGCCCGCAGCCACCAGCTGCTCGGTGAAAAACGGGTTTCCCTCTGCCCGTGCGTACAGCTCATCGACAACTCGCAGCGGCACCGGGCAGCCGGTAAGCGTGGCGGCTTGCCGTGCCACCTCGTCCCGAGATAGCGGACCCAGGCGGATCTCGTCTACACCCGCCGCGCCGCGCACTTGTGCGAGCCAGTCCGCTACGTGTACTGCCACCGGTGCCTCATCGGCGCGGGACGTCGCTACCACACTCACCGCACCGCGACACCCGCCTCGGACTAAGAACGTCAGCAAGTCCAGCGTGGCGCTGTCAGCCCAGTGCACGTCCTCGACAACCAGCCCAACCCCGGCTCCGGATTTACTGGCCCCCGCGTCCAGCAGCTCCGCTACCGCCGAAAACAGCCGCTCTCGCTGCCACCAGTCATCCCGGCCGTCTGCGTCCAGCCCGCCATCTGAACCCAGCTCAGGCAGGAGTCGGCTCACTTCACGCCGGATATACTCCGGGGAACTATTCAGCGCTCCCTCTACTAGCCCGCCGCCATCCATCCGGGCCAGCTCACCTAGCGCCGCGGCGATCGGCCGCAGCGGCAGCGTCTCGGCCAGCGGTAGGCACTCTCCGCGCACCATCGCCATCCCCGTCCCCGTGGCCCGGGTCATAGCTTCGGTCACGAAACGTGTCTTCCCGACCCCGGCGTCTCCCACTACCAACACCAGCGAGGCATCCCCGCTTAGCGCGGCCAGCAGTCGCGACAACTCCGCCGCACGCCCGACAAACGCCACCGGCGCAGCCATACGCCAACCCCACCAGGCCCACACCCGCCAGGTCAACCCCCAGCCATGGCCCAACACCAGCTGCTTAGAAGACGCCGCCAGCTAGGCTTGCGCTCAGTCCCTGAAGGAGGATGGCGAGACCCTGGCGGAACTCATGTTCTGGCGTCACCGTGGGGGCTTGCCGCGCGGTTTCGGCCGCCAGGGGGAAGGCGGCTGGGGATAAGGTGGCTAGCGCGGCAGTGCCCGCCCCGGCAAGCGGCATGAAGGACTGGGTGGATACCGCCCGGCGCGAGTTGGCAGCTCCGGCTCCCCCCGGCAGCCTAGGCGCGGGGGATGTGAGGCGCCTATGTGTTGCCGGTCGTTCCAACACCTGTGACAAAAACCCGGTGGGATTCCTGGCATGCGGCCCGGGCGCTGGCTGCGCGCCGTTCTGACCGACAGGCACGTCTTGTGCCGCGCAGTGCGGCTGCCCGCGAGTGTGGATGTCGGGCCTTAGCAGGTGATGGCGGGGGTGCCGGGTGCCTAGCAGAAGCGGAGCAAGCGTGACCCCGGTCACCTGAGCCGCCCGTCGCCTCGGGACCTTGATGGTCGAGGTCACCTGGCCGTATCGCTTGGGCTGCGAGCCCAGGCTGAGCGGCATCGGATAGGGGTGGGGTGTTGCCGATGGCGGCAGCCGCGCTGATGTCGATGTTGTCGTAGCCGACGGCGTAGTTGGCGATGACTTTGAGCCGAGGGCAGGGGCGAGCAGGCTGGCGGTGGTCTGCTCGGTGATCAGGGTGATCGCGGCGTCGGGCGTGGCGCATGCGGTCGAGGAGCTCGCCGGGGCCTTGGGGGCCCTTTCCCGCTCGGGCGACTGCCGTCGCCCCGTGGTCGGCGTCAGGCCCACCAGCCAGTGCCCCGGCAGTCCTTGTCACACTCCACTGCTGGCTGCCGTCATAGAAGAGAAGGACCAAGTCGAGTGAACATAACCGGCTCCTGCCGCGCGGGCCGGCCCGAGGGTGAGGGATGACTCATGACATCGCCTGTTCTTGTCACGGGTGGCACCGGCCGCCTGGGACGGTTTGTCGTTGCCCGGCTGGTCGAGGCTGGCCAGGACGTGCGGGTGCTCGCCCGCCGCCAGCGCGACACCCAGCCGGAGGTCGCGTTCTTCACGGGAGATCTTCGGCAGGGCGAGGGCATCGACCGGGCTGTCCGTGGCGCCGGGGTGATCATCAACTGCGCGACCAGCACCAGGGGCGACGCGGAGGTGACAGCGAACCTGGTGACGGCGGCGGCTAAGGCCGGCTCTCCGCACTTCGTGCAGCCGTCCATTGTCGGCATTGACGCCATCGCGCAGTGGGGGTATGTGAAGACCAAGCTTAAGGTCGAGCGGATCGTGGAGGATTGCGGTCTGCCGTGGACGATCCTGCGGGTGACGCAGTTCTTTAATTACTGTTTCGAGAATTCCCGGAAGCTGGCGAGGTTCCCGCTGGCGGCACCGATTCCCAGGGGATGTCGTGTCCAGCCGGTCGATTCCCGCGAGGTCGCGGCCCGGCTTGTCGAGCTCGCGCTCGGCGGGCCCGCCGAGCGGGCTCCGGACATGTCGGGACCGGAGGTATCGAGCTGGGAGATCCTGTTCCGCAGTTACCTGGCGGCCACCGGTCAGCGCAAGCTGGTGGTCCCGATGCCGCTTCCCGGGGGCAAGGCCATGCGTAACGGCGCCCTGCTCCCGCCGCCGCTGCACACCGAAGGGGCCAGGACCTGGGACCAGTTCCTGGCTGAGGAACTGCCGGAGTCCCGCGGCGGACTGGACTCCGCCTCGCGGGTCAAGAGCGCTTGAGAGCTCACTGCACCGCAACGCCTTTTCACATCGCCTGATCGTCTCGCAACGAACGATCTCAACTCAAGGAGAAGTACGCCCGTGGAAGTTCGGATGAAGAGCCCGGCCCTGATCATTCCCGACGCGATGACCGCGATCAGGTCGCTGAACGACGCCGTGCAGCAAGGCGGCGTGCCGCAGCGCACGCTCGACCTGGTTCACCTGCGAACCAGCCAGATCAACGGATGCGCCGTCTGCCTTGGCGCCGCGGTCAGGGCCAGGAAAGACGGCGAGACAGACGAGCGGCTTTTCACCCTGTCCGCCTGGCGGGATACCCCGTACTTCAGCGACGCCGAGCGTGCCGCCCTGGCCCTCACCGAAGCCGTCACCCGGCTCAGCGACCGGACCGATCCCGTACCTGACGGGATCTGGGACGAGGCTGCCCGGCACTACGACGAGAAGCAGCTGGCCGCACTGGTCTTGTGGATCGCCAACGTGAACGTCTTCAACCGCGTCAACGTCGCCACCAGGCAAGTCCCGGGCGAATGGGCCCACCGGCAGCCCGAATAGGCCCGTCTGGCAGCCGGCGCCGCGGTGGCAGTTCACCCGCGGTGCCGGCTGGAGAATCGTTTTGGGCCGCCCCTCTGTCACTGGAGCCTCACCAGGAGTTGCGCTTTGCCCGCCGGGTCACCGCGGACGCGCTGCGGGCGTTCGCTGACGAGCCCGCGACCGCGAGGTTCCCCGGCGCGCGACGATCTGCGCGAGATGCACGAGCACGCCGGTGACCCGGTGGCCTCGGGCACGGGCCTGCGGGCCCGGCCTGCAGGCAGACCAGCGCGTTCGCCGCTTTCGGCGGAACGCCGTATCGGCCGGCAGGCCCGCAGACCGCGCCGGTACTGCCGGCCCGCAGTGCGGCGGCGCTTCTGGTGGATGTCGCGCGGTCGGCGGGTCCGGGCCCGATGACAGGCACGGTGCAAGAGAGCGCGAACCTGGGGCTGCCCGCGCTGCCTAGTGGCAACAGCCTGGGACCGGGGCTGGACATGCTGTCCGGGTCGCTTAGTTCACCATCTGGTACTCCGATCCCGCGCACGTCCGGGTGGCCGAGCTGGCGCAGCTCGGCGAGTCAGATCTACGGATCGACGGGCGGCAGGTCTGGCTGTGGGACAGCAAGACCCAGACCGCGACGCACCTCGTGACGCCGGCGGTGCCCCCGATGGTCGCCCGGCCGGGCAGTGTTCCGGCTGGCTTCCCGATCCGCCCGGCATGCGTATCCGTCGGGATGAAGAACGGCAAGCCGGTCAAGTTGAGCCTGCCCGGCAACCGGCTGAAGATCGTCGGGCCGAACGGCCGGTCGCGTCTCATCCAGCTGCTCGCTGGCCAGAACTGCGCGGGCAAGGCCTCCAGGGGCGATGGTTTCATCGCTCGGCCGCTCAGCCCGCACGCCTCCTGCATGTTCGTCGGCCCGCCGCCGAGCCCGCAAGAGCTCGCCCGCCAGATCCTGGCCGCGATCAGCCCGACCACCGCTGTGTCTGTGCAGCGGAATGTCACGGTGGCGGGCCAGGCCGCCTATCAGCTCACCCTGGGGCCGAAGGACCACCGCTCGCTGGTCGGCAAGATCCAGATCGCCATCGACGCGGCGAAGCACTTCCCGCTCCGGGCCCAGGTCTTCGCCCGCCGCGAATCAAGCCCGGCGCTGCAGGTCGGCTTCACCGCGGACGGACAGGCCGCGGACGAATGAGGCAATGACCAGCGACTCCGGCGCGTTATCTTCGTCACGTGCGACCCGGACGGCCTGGACGCGAACGCCCCTGTCGTCCTTCCCTTCGATGACCTGGCGGTCTTGAAGGGAACCTACGCCCGTCTTGCCATGTGTACCGGGATCCGCTCGCCATCCCACTGCGATTCCGCCTGCCTTTACTGTCCCTGGACCTGCGGCGGGATGGGTACTCGATCTGTATCGCGGTCGCACCGACGCGGGTCCTGGTCAGTCAGTCAGCGGGTTCTTGTCAGCTGCCGGCCGAGTCGAGTGATACGGGGACGGGAGCGGGGACGGGCTGCGGTGAGGGCGCCACCCTGAGGAGTCGCGCGGCGGCCTGGGGGAGCCGCCAGTTCCAGGAGCCGAATAGGGAGACGGTGGCTGGCACCAGCAGTGCGCGGATGATGGTGGCGTCCAGGATGATCCCGGCGCCCAGCCCGGTAGCCATCATCCTGACCAGCGTGTTGGGCGTGGCGCTCATGGCCGCGAAGGCCAGGAAGAGGATCAGCGCGGCGCAGGTGACCAGGCGGCCGGTGCGGCCGATTCCGCGGACGACGGCGGTGTTGGTCGAGCCGGTCGCGTCGTACTCTTCGCGCATCCGGGTGAGGATGAACACCTCGTAGTCCATGGAGAGCCCGAACAGGAACGCGAACACCATCACCGGGATCCAGTTCGGTATCGATCCGGTCGCCGGGACTCCCCACAGGGCGCTGGATCCGTATCCCTTCTGCCAGATCAGGATCAGTGCCCCCCAGGCGGCCGCGACGCTGACGATGTTGAGCGCGACGGCCTTGAGGGGAAGCAGCAGAGACCTGAACGCGCGGGCAAGGAGAATGTAGGCCAGTATCGCCAGAAGCGCGATCATGAGCGGGAAGCTGCCGTAAACGGCGTTGTTGAAGTCGCGGTTCTGGGCATCGATCCCGCCGACCTGGATACCGCGGCCGTATGCATGCGCGGTGTTCTGCACCTGCGCCAGGGTCTGGTCGTTGTCGTTGTGGGTGAAGACATCGACGATGGCGATGCTGCCTGTGTGCCAGCTCGCGGCGGCCGGAGCGATCGCGCCCTGCACGTTCGGCAGGCTGCTGAGCCGGTGGGCCAGGCCGGGCGCCTGGCCGAGCGGTGCGAGTATCTCGATCGGGGTAAGGGCGCTTTGCCCGATGCCCGATTGCTCGAGCTGGGTGAGGCCGGTCTTGGCGTCGCCGGCCTGGCTGATCGTGTTGGAGTTGCCGTCCGCGGGGCCGAGCGTCAGCCTCGTCGCGGCGATGATCAGCAGTGCCAGGATGGCCAGCGCGATGCCCGCAGCGGCCGAGCGGCGCCGCACGATGAGCCTGGCCCAGCTGGTCCAGGACCGGCTGGCCTTGTCGTCACGGCGGATATGGGGCCAGTCAAGCCGCGGGCCGATGGTCGCCAGGATCACCGGGAGCAGCGTGACCGTGACTGCCACGCTCACCATCGGGATCAGCAGCCCGCCGTAGCCGACGCTGCGCAGGAACGGGACTGGGATCGCGATCAGCGAGAGCAGGCCGATCGCGACGGCCGTGCCGCTGAAGACGACGGCACGGCCAGCGGAGTTCATCGCGCGGATGATCGCCTCATCGCCGTGCCCGACGCGGGCCCGCTCCTCTCGCCAGCGCACCACGACCAGCAGCGTGTAATCGATCGCGATGCCCAGGCCGACCAGCGCGATCAGGTATTCCACGATCGACGAGATCGAGGTGAGCCTGGCGAGCCCTCCGATGATGAGGAGGCTGGTCATGATCGAGACCACCGCGGCCATCAGCGGTACAACAGCCAGGAACGAGCCGAACACGAACGCGAGCACGGCCAGGGCACCGATGCCGCCGATCATCGACTCGGCGAGCAGGCTCGGGCCGCCCTTCGACCCGGTCTGCGCAGCCAGTGCGTCCAGCCCGGTGAGGTGAACCGGCGCGCCCTCGATAGTCACGCCCCGCAGCGCGGCATCGGCGGCCTTCACCGCGGCGGGGCTCCTTCCGTACGCGCCCGGCGTGGGCGGCGGGTAGGCGATCACGAACGTGGTCCGGCCGCCGTGGGAGACAAAAGCCGGGTTGCGGGTCGAGGCGTAGGACGCTACTCGCACGCCCGGCACCGCGTGCTGGATGCGCGTATCGACCGATTGCAGCTCTGCGGTCACCGTGCGCGACGTGGCGCTCGCCCCGGTCGGCAGAGTGACGACGGCGAGCATCGGCGCGCCTGAGCCGCCGTTCCCGAATTTGGCGGCGATATACTGGTTAGTTCTATAACTCTCGTGACCTGGATTAGAATATGAATCACTCAGTGCCTTTGTTGCGCTATTGGCGAAGGCTATCCCGGCGATTGTCAGCAGGAGCCAGATAACGGCGACAAGACGTTTATGATTGAGAGACCATCGGACGATGCTGGTCACAGGTGTGCCTTTCTCTGGCAGCTGTTTATCGACGCGAGCCGGCGCCCATGCTCCGATCTCCCGGCCGGAGTCACTCTCGCCAGGAGTTCCTGGTTTCATATCTATGACGGACCGGCGCCGCAAAGTGTGACCAGGACGATTTCACCTCGTGGGCACGCGCCGCCCGAGACCCAGATTTCAGGATCGCCAGCACCTCACTGAGCCCCCTGCGGCGCGATCTTCCTCCAGCGCCACGGGAAAGTCGAACGCGGTGATGTCGATGACCGCGCTATCGTCGGCCAGGACGCGACGGCACCGACCACCGTGGCGATGAACGCCGGCGCGTGGCGCGCACTGGCCGGCGGGCCGCCGGAATGACGGCGGGCCAGTGCCGCCGGAACAGCATCTGCCGACCGTCAGAGAGCGGTCAGCCTGCCGTATGGCTGAGGATGGTCAGGTCGGCTTCAGCGACGCGGTCGGGGTTGTCGATGATATCGATCGCGGCGATCTGCTCGCCGGTGATCGTGAACACGGTGAGCGTGATCGGCTTGCCCTGCGCGGCGGCGACCACGCCGGCCGCCCCGTCGATCAGCGCGGGCAGGGTGACCCGGGCGAACCGCGCGAAGCCGGACGTGCGCGCTGCCACCGCCGCCGCGCCGCGAATCACCTCGGCGCCGTTGGAGCGCATCACGACGTCCGGGTCCAGCGCCTTCAGCAGCGCCTCGAAGTCACCGCCGCGGGCAGCGGCGAGGAAAGCCTCGACGATTTCCTGCTGCCTGGCCTGATCGGCGCCGAGGGCAGGATTCGCACCCTGGACCCGGCGGCGGGCCCGGCTGGCTAGCTGCCTGGCCGCGATCGGCGAGCGCCCGACGACTGCCGCGATGTCGCTGAACGGCACGGCGAAAACGTCGTGGAGGACGAATGCGAGCCGCTCAGCGGGAGGCAGCGTGTGCAGGATTACCAGTAGCGCGGGACCGAGCGAGTCGGCCAGCAGCGCTTCCTGTTCCGGGTCAATGCCGTCGGAGTCGTTCACGGCTGACCCGGGCAGGTGTATTCCCACCGGCTCTTCGCGACGCGACCGCAGCATGTCCAGGCACACCCGGGCGACAACCGTGGTTAGCCATCCGCCCAGGTTCTCGATATTGCTGGAGTCGGAGCGACTCAGGCGCAGCCAGGTTTCCTGAACGGCATCGTCAGCCTCGCTGGGTGAGCCCAGCGTGTGGTAAGCGACCGTCCGCAGCCGGGCACGGTGGACCTCGAACCGATCCGCGAGTTCGGCATCTTCATCCATCGGGCACATCCCCTTGTCGTGGTCCTATACATATGTGACTGGCCTGAGGCCGTCGATGTGACAAGGACGGGCCGGCTTGATGCCCGGCATCCGGAGGAACCTGGCCTGTCGAGGGTCGCCGCAGGTTGCCCAGCGCCGGGGATGACGACCAGCCGCAGGCATCGCGGACGTGACTGACCGTACATGTGGATGATCCACGGCGAGAGGCCCGTGGACGAGACTTCTCACATCTGGGTCAGCCTGGCCGGCGCCCGTTGAGGTCGTCTGGTCCGGCAGCACCACCCGGACCTCGACGACGACCTCGGATCCTTCCGCGCCCATGACGAGGTCCGCTGGCTTTTCAGCACGACAGAAGGCCGCATCGGCGCGGCACAGTTCTCCAGGGTGGAGCGCATAATAAACAGCGATCGTTATTGAAGTGATCTCAGCGAATTTCATGTGATGTAGCCGTGCTCGAAATGGGTGAGGACGAGGGCGGCGCGGGCGATGTCGCCGATTTTGCTGGGGCTGGCCGTGATGTGCTGCAGGGTGCGCCAGCGCTGGTTGAGCAGGGCCTGGTGGCGGTCGGCCCTGCACGAATACCCCGGAACCGGCCCGGTTACCTCGGTGCTGGAGACGTCGTCTGATCTAGCACGGCGGCGTGCGGACCTCGTGCTGGGCAGCAGGGGACTTCGGCCGTCGCGCCGCCCAGCGGATTTCCGAAGCACACAGCTGCCCGCCGTCGCCCAGACTGAGGGGACGTTCCTCAGCGGCCTACCTGGCCGATGCAATACCTCACGACCACACCACCAGCAGGTTTCACGCTGCGCGACGACATCGGCAGGGGGCTTTGGAGCCGGCCTTCAGCCAAAGCACAGGCCACCACACCGGGTAGCGTGCCCGCGATCAGCAGCACGGCGAGCCGGCCCCGGACTGTCCCTGCCGCCAGTACCGGAACAGCGCGCCGGGCGTGGCGATCACGTTGTAGAGCAGGTTCGTGGGCGTCACGGACGGGCTGGGCGTGCCCAGCACGGACACCTGGAACGGCAGCAGCAAGACCGCCCCCGACACCCCCGCAGGCGTGGTCACGGCCGCGATCGCAGAACGCTGCGGCCAGCGCGACCGCCTCAGTCCACCCGGCCCCAAGCACCCGCCAACGCTACCGGGCCGGGACTCGGCCCCCGGGGCAGCGGTCATGAAACGCCCCCGCGACGGGGTCGGCTTGCCACCACCTGGCCCAGGCGTTCAGGTGCCGGCGGTGGCGCTGCGGCGTTCGAGCAGGGTGGTGTCGCGCCAGCGGCCGTGGTGGCAGGCGATGGCCTTGCGGGTGCCGACGGTGCGGAATCCGGCGTTGTGGTGGAGGCGGATGCTGGTGGTGTTCTCGGGGAAGATGCTGGTCTGGATGGTCCAGATCCCGGCGGCCTCGGCGGAGCCGATGAGCGCGTCGAGCAGCGCGGTGCCGACGCCGCGGCCGCGTGCGGCGGGGTGGATGTAGACGGAGTTCTCGATGACGCCGGAGTAGACGCACCGGTCGGAGACCGCGCTGGCCGCGGCCCAGCCGAGCACCTCCCCGGCGACAGTGGTGGCGACGTGCCGGTGGTCGGGCAGCCTTGTGCGGTCGAAGGTGTCCCAGTCGGGGGCGGCGGTCTCGAAGCTGGCGTTGCCGGTGTCCAGGCCGGCCTGGTAGATGGCCAGCACTGCCGCCGCGTCGGCGGGGGTCATGGGCCGGATGAGCACGCCCGCGGGGGCGGCGGGCCGGGTGGCCTGGATGATGGCTGAGTGCAGGCCGGGCGCGGGGTCGCTGG
>Ga0335074_10000441_pt1 | contig 60101 bp, 49 predicted proteins | sample Lox_Sample_23_FD_206715 | JGI IMG/M metagenome (GOLD analysis project Ga0335074, IMG submission 206715) | Soil microbial communities from Loxahatchee National Wildlife Refuge, Florida, United States - Lox_Sample_2.3 | ecosystem: Environmental > Terrestrial > Soil > Wetlands | place: USA...
TTCCCTGGCGCAGCATCTTGTCGAGCAATGGCAGAGCCTCCTTCACCTTTGCTTCGGTATCAATAACCGAAATCATGATCGAAGAATCGTTGTGAAATAGCTTGTCTTTATGAATCTTCCGGTCGGCTCCGTAGCTGAGAATCCCGCGGTACACGGTAGCTCCCGCAAGATCGTTGGCCCGAAGAGCAGCAAGGAGAGCTTCGTGAAGCGGTCTATCTCCCCACTTGTCTGTTTCGTCAACGTAGATTCTCATTAGCTTCGCGGATCCAGTCATGCGAACGTGTTCGATCGGCTCCTCTTTCTTTTTCGTATGCTGTGCTGGCTTGGCGATCGTCGTCTCCTGCAGCTCGATCAATCCCGATCCCACCAATTCCTCAAGTTTGCCAAGCAGTTCGTTCACCTTTTCTTGAGTTTCGATGAACTCGATCTTGACTGGCAAATGATCAGAAATCTCAACGAAGCTGGCCGAATGTATATGGTGATCGGCTCCAAAGCCGGCAACCCCTTTGAGTACCGTTGCGCCAGAAACTCCTCGAAAGAAGAGGTAATCCAGCACGCTGGAGTACGTCGAGACCCCATGACGAGTGGTCCCTTCGCTCAGATATATGGACACCTTTACTGCCTTCCCAGCAACTAACATAGTTCTCCTTTACGGTTGCAGACCTCTTTGTGCGGCGAGATACTCCGCGACGCGGCCGAGCGTTCCCCACTTCACAGGGTTCGGATCATACTGTTCGAGGAGTTGTGTCAACTCTTGCGTCAGCCTTTCACGTTGCCTTTTTAGTGCGCTCTCTACAAGGACAGCCGATGCGGGGGATGAACCGCTTTTCACTTTTAAACCATGAACAATACACAGGACTCCTTGAGCACGGATCCATGACACGGCGAGTCTCTGCTCCAAACAGCTAATCAGTTCGCGTATCCTTCTTTCCTCCTCCAGATGGAGCAAGAGACAAATGTCGCAAGATGACGTTGCCACGGTTTCGGCTGGATGTGACAACAACGTAAGGAATAGTTCAGCAGCAATAATCGGATTTTGCGTCGCGGCGAGTCCCCACGTATGGAAGTTGCAGAGGTGATTGACATCTTTCTTCAGGGGCTCTTGTAACAGGGCGGCCTGATAGTTCTTCAGAAACGCACATACGGGACATCCTTTCTCTCCCAATAGCTGCAAAACGGATGTGTAGTTGACGATTCTGTGAGGTCTCATGGAAGTACCCTTGCCAAAACGACGCCGCACCATATCGCCGCTAAGCCCAAGATCACGCTCAAGCAGACGTAGGATCCGGCGATGAGGAACGATCCGATCTGAAGATTGGAAAACAGCTCCCATTCAAACGTTGAGAATGTGCTGTACGCACCGACAAAACCGGTCGGGATGAGATACCTCCATGCAGGAGTCAACTCGATGTGCCGCCCTAAATATTCCAGTGAAAACCCGATGATGACGCATGCGCTTATGTTGATGACAAACGTGCCGTACGGAAATCGAGTTCCCAGCCGTCCCGCTACGGCTGTGCCTACCCAGAATCTAGCCAAGGCACCTAAAGAACCACCCAAGGCAATTAGCCAGTACTTCTGCACCAGGAGACTCTCCTTTCACCGTTTTCGAAGACTGATGTACATCGAATCGCCTGTCCTCGAGTTATCGATTTGCATGTTGCCACCGTGCATAGGGGGTCTTCCCTGCATATCGCGCTGCGTTACCAAGCTCATTCTCGATTTCAAGAAGACGGTTATATTTCGCAACACGTTCTCCCCTGCTTGCAGAACCGGTCTTGATTTGGCCTACATCTGTGGCCACAGCTAAATCGGCGATGCTTGTGTCATCCGTCTCGCCGGAGCGGTGCGAAATCACGGCTCCATATCCATGATCTTTCGCAAGCGAGATGCACTCCAGCGTTTCCGACACGGTCCCGATCTGGTTCAGTTTGATTAGGATGGCATTTGCTATGCCATCCTTGATACCCTCACGAAACAGTGCCGGATTGGTAACAAAATTGTCATCCCCGACAAGCTGGATTTGGCCGCCCAGAGCTGCCGTAAGCTCTTGCCAGCCCAATCGATCCTCCTCGCCCATCCCATCTTCCAGGGACCAGATCTCGGGATACTTCCGCAGTAATTCCGTCCAGAGTGCGATGAGCTGGCTCGAACTCCATTGGCTGCAGTCTGACTTTCTGAAGACATAGGCCCCGTCCTCGAAAAATTCACTCGCAGCAGGATCGAGCATGATGGCAATATCCTCTCCTGGTCGATACCCCGCCTTCTGAATTGCTTTCAGGATGATCTCGATCGCCTCCTCATTGGATCGGAGGGCCGGGGCAAAGCCACCTTCATCCCCGACGGCCGTGCTGTAGCCTTCGGCCTGCAAGAGAGCCTTCAACACGTGAAATGTTTCGACGGCCGACCGGAGTCCGTCACGGAAGGAGGGGGCACCCACCGGAGCGATCATGAATTCCTGGAAGTCGATGTTATTATCGGCATGCCGGCCGCCGTTCAGAATGTTGAGCATCGGCGTAGGAAGAACATGCTCCGCTCCATTCCCGAGATATGCATACAACGGGACCTTCTTCTGGGCTGCAGCGGCCCGAGCGGCGGCCAGAGACACGCCCAGAATGGCATTGGCTCCGAATCTCGCTTTGTTCGGACTTCCATCGATCGTGCAGAGGGTGTCGTCCAGTGCCTTTTGCTCACTGGCCTCCATTCCGAGAACGGCCTCCTGGATTGTGGTTTTTACATGCTCACACGCCTTTAGAACACCTTTACCTCCATACCGACCCTTGTCGCCGTCACGTAACTCGACGGCTTCACGAATTCCTGTCGAAGCTCCAGAGGGGATCTTCGCGGTACCCTTGGTGCCATCGCTGAGCGTAACCGTCACCGATAAAGTTGGGTTTCCACGTGAATCCAGTATTTCCATTGCATCTAACTTGGCAATTGCGGACATTCTTGCGCACCTCACTACGCATACACGTTTCGCGTATCTGATTGAATTCAAATTGAGACAGAAGACATGCGGCTCTCCTGAGTGACAAATGTCCGAACACCGTAAATGCGGCGTCCGAACTGGCATCGACTATAGGGAGCGGCTGGGCGGAACTCCGCGACAGGGCTTCCCTGTCAGGAGTCATCATCTGCCCATCAGCACTCTTACCAACTTCTCGATGGGCAGCGGTTACCGGTGAACTCCATCACCGCAGCGCTTACCGTTTTAAGCCTCCTCTGAGCAGGTTGTCAATCTGGCCATTGTGTCCCGCTCTCTTTAGAGCTGACGTCGCTTCAGATGACTCTGTTCTTGACAAATCCGATAAGAGCGAATGAGATGAGGTCACAACTTGTTCTGGTGATGAAGTCCACCGCTAACCGCCTCTGAGGCTGATGACTCCTACCCACAGGAGGATTCTTGCGGATGGATCAGTCTGGCAGCCTTGACGAACAAGTCCTGTCCGTAACAGTTTGCACTCCGTCGTCTCGCAGTTTCCTACGGGAAAGGAGACGCGTGTGATCCTTTCCGACCTAGTTCTTCAGATCGCACAGGTTGCGTGCGTTCTGCTTTTGGCACCGCTCCTCCGAGGGTTCATCCTCAAGGCAGAAGAGCGGGTGCAGCGCAGTCGCGGACCAAGCATTGTCCAGCCCTATCGAGATCTTTGGAAGTTGCTTCACAAACAATCCGTCGTACCTGAGTCGGCATCGTGGATTTACTTCATAGCTCCCATTTTGGCTTTCACAGCGATGTTGATCGTGCCGATTCTCATTCCCGTCCTTACCGATCGTCCCTTGCCGCTCTCGGACATGGGAGACATGCTTGGCGGCGGCATGATTCTCACGCTGGGGTCATTTGCCATCATTCTCGCGGGACTGGATAGTGGGAATGTGTATGGCGGTATCGGATCGAGCCGGTCCGTCATGCTCACAATCCTCTCCGAACCAATTCTGATTCTCGTACTGGTTGGAATCAGCCTGCTTGCCAAAGCGATGCTGCCGTTCGTTGTCAATCATCTTCTTCTCGGCAGTGCGTCAGCCTATTGGAGTCCAGCCCATCTCTTCCTGATCCTGGCTTTTTTTGCCTTGCTGTTGGTGGAAACGGATCGCCTCCCTATCCACTCAAGCACGCATCTTGAGATCTACATGATCGATGAGGCCCGTATCCTCGAATACTCGGGTCCTTTATTAGCGCTGCTCAAGTGGGCTTCCATGATGAAGCAGTTCATCCTCTACATAATCTTCTGTAATGTCTTTCTGCTTCCTTGGGGCATGTCCCAGCTTGGTACTCCATTTGGGCAACTGGGATCGATTGGTGCGCTGCTGTTGAAGTTTCTGCTCGTCGCTTTGGTTGTGGTCGTTGTGGAGACAGTGCAATCCCGTTTGCGTTTCTATCGTTATCAGGAGCCCCTGGCCGCCGGTTTTCTGTTTGCAGTACTCGCTATCGTCTCCAGTCAGTTGTTGTGAGGACTCGCCATGTTTTTGGCACACATCAACGCGTTGCAGGCTTCCATCTTCAGCTCGCTCGCGATCGTGAGCCTCCTGCTTACGTTCGTCATGCTGGGCTCACACTGGCTAAAAAACTATGTGTACGCCTTCGCTGCCCAGTCCTGGTTAATTGCAGCGCTCTCGGCCTCGGTTGGCTATTTCACGGGCTACAGAGAGCTCTATGCGATCGCGGCGTTGACCGCGCTCTTCCGCGGCTTGGTGCTGCCCATGCTTCTGATGCGCATAGTCAGCCGGTTGAACGTGAAGCGAGAGATCCATGCCGTCCTTCAACCCGCCTCTAGCCTTGTCATTGGCGCGTTCGCAGTCATGTTCGCTTTTGTCATTGCAAATCACATGAATCTGCAGCCGCCGCCGGCAGCCCACGTCGTTGTTCTTGCACTGACCATCATGCTCTCGATGAAGTTTCTCGGCTTTCTGATGCTGGCAGTCCGCGACGAGGCCATCAGTCAGATTTTGGGATTGCTCGTCCTGGAGAACGGTATTTTTCTCGGATCTCAAATTCTTGTTCCGGGCATGCCGCTTTTGATCGAGATTGTCATCCTGTTCGACCTGCTCATTGTGGTCGCGTGCTTCGGCATGCTGGTTCGTTTCCTCGTGATCCACGCCGGGACCACAAGCAGCCGCGCGCTGAATCGATTGGTGGGATGACTGTATGGAACTGCACCTGCTGACAATTCTGCTTTGGGCGCCGCTGACCGCCATCATCCTGTCGTTAGCGGTCCATCGTGCTCGTATTGCAGAGTATGCAACGGTTCTGGCGGCCATCATCGACTTGCTGGTGAGCATCCCTTTGCTGCGCGGGACACTGCGAGGCTCGCTTGTTCTTCTCCATGGATACTGTTTGATCGACACTCTTGGAGCCTGGGTCGTCGTTTGCATCTCCGTTGTGTATACGCTTGCCTCCATTTATGCCGTGGGGTATATGCGACTGCTCGATGAGCAGGAGCGCCTTCCGCTGTTCTATGCACTGTTCTCCGGCTTCGCCTTTACGATGCTGGCCGCCTGCGTGATGAACAATGTGGGAGTCTTTTGGATAACCATTGAGCTGACGACTCTCATCAGCACCTTTCTCGTAGGCTTCGAGCAGGAGGCCGAGAGCACTGAGGCCGCGTGGAAGTACATCGTCGTGGTCTCCGGCGGCATCAGCCTTGCCCTGCTGGGAACCGTTCTCTTCTATTGGGGCGGGTCCTTTGTACTCGGCCCCAGCTACGCCATGACCTGGGCTGCACTTCGCTCTTCTGCGCCGAAGGTCTATCCCCCTCTGCTGCTGGTGTCATTCCTTCTTGTGCTGGTTGGTTACGGAACCAAAGCGGGTCTTGCCCCGATGCATACATGGCTGCCGGACGCGCACAGCGAATCTCCTGCGCCGGTCTCCGCCATGCTTTCCGGCGCGCTTCTCAACGCCTCGATGCTGGGCATTGCGCGCTTTCTCGGTGTAGTCAGCGGCACCTCGATCACTCGCTTTGCGCACTCAGCGGTCGTTGGATTCGGAATCTTTTCTTTTGTGCTGGCAGCTCTCTTCATCGTGCGGCAGAACGGGATCAAGCGCCTGATGGCCTATTCGAGTGTCGAGCACATCGGAGTGCAAGCCCTGGGACTTGGCTTCGCGGGTCCGCTTGGAATAGCCGGAGCGCTTTATCACATGCTGAATCATTCGCTGAACAAGTCTCTGATGTTCTTTGGCGCCGGCAATGCGATGCGTGCCTACCAGACCAAAGAAATTTCAAAGATACGCCGCGTCCTCAACACATTCCCTGTAAGTGGCACACTTTGGCTGCTGGGAGCGCTCGGGATCGCCGGTGCTCCGCCCTTTGCTCTCTTCGTTAGCGAGTTCACGATTCTGCGCGCTGGTATCGCTGGACGATTTCGCTGGGTCGCCATCGTCTTCGTCGTTGTGCTCATCATCGTGTTCATCGGTTTCCTCGCGCACTTTCGAGCGATGTACTTTGATGAGGAGCTGCAAAGTACCGAACGCCCTTTGACGTTGTCGGGGAGTGGGTGGCGAACGGTTCCCATGTGGCTGGCCTTTTTGCCTCTTCTCGTCCTGGGACTTTGGTGGCCGCACGGTCTCTGGCAGATCTTCAACAAAGTCTTCCTTGACATGGGAGGCGCGCAATGAAGGCCGCAGCCGAGCAGTTTGTGCACCCCGGGGAGATCCCGCAAGTATGTGATCGGCTTACAGCGAGCGGGGCGCGCATGCAGATGGCCTACGCCCGCTTCCCCCTACCCGGCGAGCCCCCGGAAGTGCTCTATCTGGCCGATGAAGGCCCGGACCAGCCTTTCCCTCTTCTCCGCTGCCGCCTCTCGTCGCAATCCTATGAGCTCGAATCCCTCACACCGCACATTCCTCTCCTGGGATGGTACGAGCGCGAGATGATGGACCTCTGCGGAGTTCATTTCCGGCATCATCCCGAACCTCGCCCACTCGTGCTGCACGAGGGTGCGCATCCTGTACTGCCGCCTCTCGATCCGCGCTATCCTGCGGACCAACCCATGCCCTTCGCCCCTCTAGCATGGGAGTTACCTCCCGTCGAAGGCGAGGACGTGCAGATGCTGCCGTTCGGCCCTGTGCGGGGCGATGTCTTGGAATCTGCCCAGATCGCCTTCTACTACATCGGCGAAGCAATTCTGCACTGTCATCCGCGTCTCTTCTTCAAGCATCGAGGCATGGAGAAGCGCTTCGAAGGACTCGATCCGTTTTTCGGCGTCTTGATCGCCGAGCACGTCTCCGGTGTCGACAGCATTGCGCACACGCTTGCGTTTTCTCAGGCTGTCGAAGCGGCCTGCGACTGCGAGGTCCCGATCCGCGCCTGCTATATCCGCACCATCTTGGCGGAGATGGAACGCCTTTACAACCACCTTTACTATCTCGGCCATCTTTGCCACACCACTACGCTCAAGGTCGGCGAAGCGCAAGGCAAGCTCCTCGCAGAGCAGTGCAAGCAGCTCAATGGAATCTTCACCGGCAGCCGGTTCCTGCGCGCGATTCTCAAACCCGGTGGCTTACGCCGCGATCTCGATCTCGGCGAGCTCCCCAGCCACTTGCGCGCTCTCGAGCCCGAGATCGAGCACTACATGCAGAGTCTGGAGAGCACGAATAGCCATCTCGATCGTCTCATCACGACTGGCCACCTACCTCGCCAGACAGCCTTCGATCAAGGTGCCAGTGGGCCCATTAAACGCGCTTCGGGAATTCAGCGCGACCTACGTTCCAATCATCCCTATGCCGCCTACAAATGGTTCCCCATGTACATCCCCATGCGCGAAGAAGGAGATGCTCATGCGCGCGCCCAGATACGGATGCAGGAGATCCGCGACAGCATCGCTCTGATCATCAATGCCGTAGAAGGGATGCCTGCCGGACCGATCGAAGCCCCTGTCTCGACGCCTCCATACGCCGAGGGCCTCGGCTGGTGTGAAGGCACGAGGGGATCGATCTATTACTGTGTGCACTTCGACGCCGCGGGCAAGCTGTCGCGCGTCAAGGTGAAGTCGGCATCCTTCTCCAACTGGCGTGTCTTCCCCTTCACCGTGCACGACACCAACATGATGGACTATGCGATCAACGAAGCCAGCTTCGGCCTGACCATGGCCGGCTGCGATCGGTAACCGAGAGGAGACGACAATGCCATTCTGGACGCTGTACGGATTGAGCCGGGGACTCGCGACTACAGCATGGCCCGGCGGCCAAGACGCCGAGCTCCAGACCGGAGTGCTCGGCCTGCCGGGGTTTCAGCCGGACCAATGCCGCGAGAATTGCCGCGCCTGTGTTGACGCCTGTCTCCCGAAGGCCATTCAACCAGCGCGGGGCGAAGCAAACGGAATCACTATCGATTATGGCCGCTGCATCTCCTGTCAGCTCTGCACCGAGCTCTGCCCCGAAGGAGTCTTCACCAAATCGAACCACTGGGCCTTCGGCGTTCGCCGCCGCGAAGACCTCGAGTGGGCCGAAGCGCTCTCCTCACAACCCGCGCAGGAATTGAAGCAGAAGATCCAACGTTCTTTTGGCCGCAGCCTCCACATTCGTCACGTCGATGCCGGATCATGCAACGGATGCGAGTCCGAGCTACAGGCGCTCAACAATCCGTACTACAACCTTCACCGGCTCGGCATCTTCTTCACACCTTCTCCGCGCTTCGCCGACTTACTACTCGTCACCGGCTCGGTCACGTATGCCATGCGCGAGCCTCTGCTCGAAACCTACAACGCGATGCCTGAGCCACGCTGGGTCATGGCAACAGGAACCTGCGCTGTCTCCGGCGGAGTCACTGGCGGCGGCTACAGTTGCGCTCACGGAGTCGATGGCTTTCTGCCAGTCGATGTTTACCTGCCCGGCTGCCCGCCCAATCCGGCAGCCATCATCCATTCGCTGCTCGTGCTGCTCAACCGCACCGAACAGTTGGTGCACGGAGGCCGCTATGAGGAGTGATCTCTGGCTCGCCATGCCAGTCCTTTGGGCGCTGTCGTTCCTTGCCGCGCTCCTCGAACGAAGCGGAAGACTCGCACGGGTGGGACTTGTTCTGGGTTGCTGCGCCGGAATCGCCGCATGCATTCTCACTATACCCGCTGCCTCCTCGCAGTTCTCCTTGGGCATCGCACTCAGCGACACCGCAGTCGCCTTTCAGATAAGCAGCGGTGGATGCTGGCTCCTGCTCTTCGGTCTCGTCGCCTCCGTTTTCGCGTGCGGGCTGACCACGCCGACCGTTCCACGAAAGCATTACTGGCTGGCCGGCCTCTCCCTCACGCTGCTTGGAGCCCTCGGCGTCTTCGGCCTGCAGGATGCGATGTCGTTTCTCATCGCATGGGAGGTGATGAGCGTCGGCGGAGCCGCCATGCTCCTGGCCGAATGCCCGGAGCCCGCCGGCCGTCCCGTGCTCTTCATGCTGTCGCTTCTGGAGGTCGGCGCAGTCTCCCTTCTTCTTGCTCTTTTGCTCCTCGGAAACCACGCCGGCGCCTTCCTCTTTGCAACCCTCGGCTCTGCGCACTATCCGCCCACCTCCGGCGCTTTTCTTATCACTCTGCTGCTCCTCTTCGGCTTCGGAGCCAAGCTCGGAGTCCTTCCCTTTTATGAGTGGTTCCCAGCCGCCTACGGCTCCGGCAGTGGCGCTACCGGAGTCATCTTCTCCGGCATCGTCCTCAATGCAGCGTTCTACGCGCTCGCGCGTGGCGTCCTCGAATGGCTGCCGCACACGGGCCAGTGGATGATGAGCGCCGCCATCATTATGGTCGCAGCCGGAGTGATCAGCGCGGTCCTCGCGATCTTCAATGCATTCCAGGAGGAAGACTGGCGCCGTCTGCTGAGCCTCTCCTCGGCCGAGAATGCCGGCATCGCCGTAGCCATCCTGGGTGTCTGCCTTTTGTTTCTCATTGACGGTCTTGCAGGCCCCGCGGCCCTGGCATGGATCGTCTGCCTCCTGCATCTTGCCGGGCACAGTCTTGCCAAGGGAACCCTGTTCCTGACCGCCGACGGCGTGTACTCAAAGAATTCCAGTTACCTTATCCGCCAAACAGGATTTCTGCGCAATACCTCCGTCTTCTTCGGTGTCGGTGCATTCTTTGCCGCCATGAGTCTTGCAGCGCTCCCTCCTCAGATAGGATTCGTCAGCGAATGGTATGTTTTCCAGACGCTCTTTCAGGGAATGCAGGTTAATATCATCGGCGCGCGCCTGACCATCACACTCGCTGCCGCCGGTCTCGCGTTGGTCGCTGCCGTCGCGCTGGCGACCTTCGCCAAGCTGTTCGGCATCGGCTTGCTGGGGGATGGGCACACACAGCGAACGCATCTTCCGTGGCCACGATGCGTAAGCGTGTTTCTCCTGGGAGTTTTTGTCCTTACTTTGGCAGTTGGTATGCCGTGGTGGTTGCGGGGACTGGGACCTGCTAGCCGCACACTCTTCGGCTTCAATGCGCCCGCGAGCATGAAAGACGCATGGCTGCTCGTGCCTCTGAGCAGCAAGTTCGCCTTCATCTCACCGACAAAACTGATCATTGCCGGTCCGCTTCTGGCCCTGATCCCCATAGCTCTCTTCATCATGAGCCGTCGAGCGTTTCCGATGCGTCGAGCGCCTCTCTGGTCCGGTGGACGCCGGGAGGACACACGCCGAATCGCCACAACTTCGTTAGCGTTCTCCAACGCGCTCAGAACCTTCTATAGCTTCATCTACGGACCGACTCACAATCTGGAGCGCGAGTACGAACATGGACCCTATTTCGTCAAGCGCCTCATATTCAATCAGGAAGTTGCACCGATCTTCGGCCCATATCTTTTCGCACCGCTAACCCGATTCGTACGCTCGCTCGCTTCGGCAGTGAGCGTCCTTCAGTCTGGCTACCTGAACTTCTACAATGCCATGATCGGCGCGTTGCTCGTTCTCATCCTGGCTTTGTCTCTGTTTTACAGATGACTGCTCAGACTGATCCCGACGGGCTCATCCCTGGGAGAAGGAGACTTATGGAGATTCGCCGCCTGGTGCTCGACGTCGATAAAGCAGTCTCGCGACCCAGCATCCTCGAGATCGCTGCTGCCATCGATTCCACTCCAGGCGTCGAAGCCACCAACATTCAGGTTACCGAGATCGACATCGAAACCGTGGGAATGAACATCACGATCCAGGGGATTTCCTTGAATTATGAGGCTATCGCGCGCGCCATCGAAAACGTCGGAGCGGTGGTTCACAGCATCGACGAACTGGCCACCGGCCAGGTACTCATCGAAAACATTAAACGCGAGCGATGATGCGCGTTCACCTCGTTCGAGCCAGGAAGTTTGCCATTGTCATCGGTTTCACCGATGGAATCCTGACAGCTCTCACCCTGGCTTCGGGTCATCTCATCCATGGCAGCCGTCCCACGGCGAATCTGGCCTTTCGAGTGGCGGCCGGCTCGGCGATCTGTGGGGTGTTTGTCTTCTTCACTGCGGAGTATGCACGCCTTCGGGGCGACCTTCTGCATGCAGAAAAGCAGCTCAACCTAGTCGCTCGTGGCGTGTTTGCAACAGTACAACTCGGTAAGCAGATCCAAAAGGAGGCGCTTTCTGCCGCGCTCCTCTCCAGTGCTGCAAACTTTGTTGGCGCCTTCTTCCCTCTTCTAGTGGGAATTGTTATGCCCGGCGTCAATTATCTGGGCTTCTTGCCTCCGCTCTTGGCTCTCGGTCTTCTGGGAGCCGTTCTGGCGCATACGATTCACGGTCGCTATCTTCTCTGGATTGCTTCGCTCACCATAGCTGGGTTGGTATTTTCATTCATTGGCGTGCTCCTGCACATAGCCTGAATCAAATTCAATGCGCTGGCGCTTCGGCAGTCGCCTCGGTCTCAGCCTTTAAATAGCTGATGTCCTCCACGAGCTTCGCCCTGTCTTCGTTCAAGTCTCCGCCGCGCTTCATCTCCTGAATCGAAGCTCGATAGACGTCCGCAAACGAGTTCAGCGCCACCTGAATCTCGCGGATCACGCGCTTCGCCCACGCATTGAGCAAATAACTGTAGGAGGTCAGCTCTTGATGGACTTTGGGCTGCAGGCCTACGCGCGCCGCGTTTCGGAGGCGATTCTGAATGAAACGCTTGCCGAGATGCCGCGTGAATCCGATTTCGATGTTCCCCTGGATCGGCGGAAGCTCAAAACCCGGGGCGTCGCGAATAATGGCTAGGATTTCGCTCTCCTCGGGCAAGCCACTGCTCTGCAGTTCCCGGCCAACGCGCCGAATCTCCATGACCGAATCGCGGACGGTTTCGCGTACCAGTGCAATCAGCTCCGCGACCTCATCCTGCACGATCTCCTGAATTCTGGCCGAAAGACCAACCAGCGGGACCCCTGAGTCTTGGCCGCTGCTCAAAGCCACAGAGGATTGTTCCACAACCCGCTCCACGAGTGCCGGCGCCTCGAATCCAAGAGCCAGAATGCGATCCTCCATTCTGCGGTCCGCAACGCCTACCCTTCCCGCAACATCCGTCAGGATACTCTCCAGGGAAGATGCGTCCGAAGCATCTATGGGCACGGCCGATTCCGCACGCTGCAATCGCGACTCCAACGATGTGACGACATCGCGCTGCAGCCGTGCAAGTTTCGCATGGACGGACTGGCGTCGCAGCTCATGGCTCTGACGAAGTTTCGGTTCGAGCTCCTTCTCGTAAAACTCGTCGATCATCCATGCGCCCCCACTCACGGAGCTGACCGCACTCACCGGAACCGTTGTCCTCAGCTCCCGCTCGATCTGTGATCGGATGTATTCGACAGAAGCGATGCGGTCCTGTTCGCGGAGCAGGTCGGCCTTGCTCAAGAGAACTAACGCAGAGATGCCGGCCTCCAGGACGAGCCGTAGCGTTCCGATATCCTCGGGCGTCAGGGTCGCTCCAGCATCGATCAGGACAATTGCCAGATCGCAAGAGGGGAGGTATGCAAGCGTCTCCTGAGCCCCTCTAAGAGCCAGCGACCCCAGCCCCGGCGTGTCGACAAGCACGATGCCTTCTGACAGCCGCGGCGAAGGCACCTGCAACATCGCATACCGCACGCCCTCCCTGTTCCCCGGATTCCCCACCTCCGAAATGAGCTCGTGAAAGCGCTCCAGCGATACCTCCCTGGGCTCGCTGTTTCCCAACCGTACGCTGGCGGTCACCTTCTCGCCGTACTGCACACGTGTGGGCACCGCGGTGATTGGGTTCGCGCCCACCGGCAAGAGATCTATTTGGAGCAGCGCGTTCAGAAACGAACTCTTCCCTGAGCTGACCCTGCCGAACACGGCGACCTCAAATGTCGGGTCCTCCAACCGCCACAGGAGCATGTCGATTCTTGGACGAAATTCTACGAGCCCTCTCGCTGTGACGACCGACTCGATACGCTGGAGAAGCTCCGATCCCTTTCCCTCTGATATGAGCTTCTCTACCCGCTGCTGCAGGCTCTCTCCGAGATCGTGCTTCACGTAGCTCATCATGTTGTCGCAAATGGAGGACAACTCCCGAAGAACTCCCGTTAGCTCCGCCGCGGTCGTTACGGAGATCGGACCCGAGCCGCGCATCTGGTAGGGCCTCAACTCCGAAATGGCAATATCGATGAAATGAATGTGGGTTGAGATCGCACGCGTTGCGGGGATATGAGGCGGTGGCGGCTCTATGTGTTGCCATGCCAATGCGCGGAGAATTTGCGCTCGGAAACGGCGAATGTAGTCTTCCAGGACTCGTCCCTGCGCCGGGCTCAGGTCGAGTTGGTATCGAGTGAATGGGCTTGCTCCCTCCCCAGAGTGCAGGATGCCTTCTATCTCTCGAAGCATTTTGTCCATGTATTCGCAACTGACGCGCATGTGCAGGCGCTGTGCATCGTTTAATGGCTCCGACTCGCTCTGCGCCTGTCCGGGATTCTTGGGCTCTTCACCCCCAGGCGCTGCACCCTGACTCTCTCTCATGATCTCTCCGTTGGAAGAGGATTCCCGGTATCGAGCACATGCATCAGGTTGGCTTTCACTCCCTCGGAGACTGGCATCAGCGCAATGTGGGCCTTGGTCTCGTCAATCGGATAGCGATACCGGCGAAGCTCCAGTCTTCCGTCTTCCCACACGGCATAGCATGCTTCCGGAGCGCCCACCTTAGCCTGCCCCAGGCTTCCAGGATTGACCAGCGTCTGGTCCGCGATTCTGCGAATGAATGGCACGTGGGTATGTCCGACGACCACAACCTCCGCAGCCGTTCCGCGTACTTCAGAGGCCCACTGCTCCGCATCTTTGTCCAGATACCCGAACAGCGGGTCGGATGGCATTGCATGGCAGATATAGAACGTGTGCTCAGCAAGCCTGCGCTCAATGGACAGCGGTAGGCGCTCTAAATAGCGCTTGTTTTCTGCGCTCAGTACTGTAGAGGTAAAAGCGCCTGTTTCCGCTGCCATTGTCTTGTATGGCGGAGAGCATTTTGGATCGGTTGCAAAGCCGATGGCATGGTCGTGATTGCCGCGCACGACGCAATGCGCATGCGCACGAACCCAGTCGACAACTTCGTTCGGATTCGGTCCATAATTCACGAGATCGCCGATAACCCAAAGCTCGTCCCATGTCTCCGACAGAACACGGACCGCCGGAAAGTTGGCATGGATGTCTGAGATGATTGCGATCTTCATAACGTCTCCGATGACAATCGGGCCATGCGTACTGGCATGTCAGAAATTATCAGCCGTTCATTCTCACAGCCGTCTGATTCCTCAGATCGATAGATTGATTAGTCTCCCTTGTGTGGGCTTCCGTGAATGCGGAATGCGCGGAGGAGATCGTCTTTTTGGCCTCCGCAGCAGAAGACCATCCCAGAACGCTGGTCTCTTTGCCTTCGAGAAACTTATAGACCGAGAAGAAATGCTCGATCTCCTTGAGAATGTGCGACTGAATCTCTGTGTACTCCTGCATTCCGCGGAAGCGCGGATTGCCTGTCGCGTAGGCAAGCACTTTCTCATCGAGCTTGCCCTGATCGACCATTCGAAACAGGCCTATGGGCAGCGCGTCATACACACATCCCGGGAAGGTCGGGCGCTCTCCCAAGACCAGAATGTCGAGAGGGTCTCCGTCATCTGCCAGCGTCTGGGGAATGAATCCGTAGTCTGCCGGATAGAGGACCGGAGAGTAAAGATTTCGATCGAGCTTAAAGACCTGGCGTTTCTTGTCGTATTCGTATTTGTTAGAACTGCCCCGTGGGATCTCGATCACTGCCGTGACGATGTCGGGGCTTTCCTCACCGATGTCAAGCCGTAGATAGTCCGCCATTCTGTCCCTTCTGCCATGCAGAGGCAGGACGAACATTTCTGCATGGCAGGAGTCATCAGCTCTCCGTTTCGGAGGCGGTTAAGGCGGATTCCATCACCGCATCTAGCAGAACACAACGAGAGGCACCTTCGCAAGTTAGCTTGACAAACACACATTCTTACAGTTACAGCTTGGAATGACGCCAATGGGTGGTGGAGTTCGCCCTAACCGCCGGACAGCTTCCGCTGTGCGGATGATGACTCCTATGAACCTTCGTTCATAGGAGATGTTATGTCTTACAGTACGTGTGCCCCCTCCGGTCAAGCCGCCACAGCCTCGCCTATTCTCGATTCCATCTTCAAAAACTACACGGGGCCTCCCTTTGCCGTTAGATTCTGGGACGGAACCACATGGCCTTCGCCCGCTCACGCAGCACGCTTTACCATCTGCCTCAACTCGGAGAGTGCGTGGGAAATTCTGTCTGTGGCTCCCACTGATCTCGCGCTTGGGAGCCGATATGTCGAGCGGGAGATCGATATCGAAGGAGACCTCTATCTTGCTCTTCGCACGTTGCCTCTAATCAAATCATCAGTCCGCGACAACATCCCGATTTCAGCCGCATCGCTTCGTGAATACATCTCGCTGCTTGCCGATCACCTCGGCAGGATCCTACATGGCGGTTCTTCCCACTCGCAGAAGCGGGATGCCGCCTCGATCTCCTATCACTACGACAAGCCTTCAGAGTTTTACGAGCTATTTCTTGGACCGTCGATGGTCTATTCGTGTGCTTACTTCCGTTCATGGCTGAATACGCTTGATGACGCTCAATTCGACAAGATGGATCTCATCTGCCGCAAGTTGGATCTGCAACCGAACGAACGCTTCCTCGATATTGGCTGCGGTTGGGGAAGCCTTGTGCTCCACGCACGAGAGCACTACGGCGTCTTCTCGCACGGCGTATCCCTGAGTGAAGAACAGGTAAGGTATGCCAAGTGTCGCATTGAAGAGCGCGGCAACATGAGCGACTGCGAGATTCAGTGGAGCGACTTTCGCGATCTCGACGAGGTACACATGCCTTTCAACAAACTAGCGAGTGTTGGGATGTGCGAGCATGTCGGCGGCAAACAAATCGATGCATACTTTCGAGAAGCCTACAAACTTCTTCTGCCGAAGGGGCTATTTCTCAATCACGGCATCACAACTCGCGCGGGACGTGGACGGAATGGCCCCTCGTTCATCGACCGCTATGTCTTTCCTGATGGCGAGTTGCTCACTCTCACGGAGATGATCCGCGCCGCCGAAGATGCCGGCTTCGAGGTGCGCGACGTGGAAGATCTGCGCGAACACTATGAGGAGACCCTGCACCGCTGGGTCGACGCTCTCATTGAGCACCAGGAGAGAGCCATCGCCGTCACGGACGAAAAAACCTTCCGCATCTGGAGGCTTTACATGTCCGGATCAGCCGAGGCATTTCGGCGCGGAGACATAGCGGTTCATCAGCTTCTGCTGAGCAAGAATGATCACGGACAATGCAGCGCCAACAAAGTGCGCGAAGTGTGGTATCAGGATGAGCGATTCGGCTAGCTGGCAGGCGTCTTGCGCGTGAACTTCCATTGTTAGTCCGATGAGAGCGGACGAAACGAGATCTTATGAGCTCCTTTCCACAGCACTTCGTATCCGAGTTTGTCGAGAGAGGAGATACCACTCTCAATCGTCATGAAGTGGTTGCCTGCGAGTTGTCCAACCTTGCTGCTGAACGAGCATGCACCGTAAGGCATCAGGATCTCCGGCTCACTGAATCGCTGGGCATACATAAGAATTTGGCCAGGGCTTGGATGGCTTGTATGGTTTTCGAACTCAAGAATCGGCTCGTTCGGGGTGAACGGTACCCACAGAGATTCTCCACTCCAGCGGCAGTGGAGAATGAACGCGGACAGGGGCAGCAGCGCTCTGAAAGAAGCGCATGTCTTGGGCGCCAGCTTATCCTCCAGCCGACCAATGAAATGAAAATCTCCGACCTGAACCTCGATCTGCTCCGCTGCAAACGCAGTCGCGCAAATCGCCGCGTTCTCTATCACCATCTCTTTCATGACCTCTCCAGCGTGTTCGGCGACAACTGTTGTTTCGTCCAGGAGTCATCAGCCTTGCGCTTGTCGAAGGCGGTTATTGGCGAACCCCATCACCGCATCACTATTTATCACACCCATCAGGTTGTTGGCCATCTGCAAACCCGCATGGAGTTTCGATGATTGTCTTCTGCACGCACTGCTGGACTGAGACAACTTCCGACAAGACTGCTTGTCCACATTGCGGCGCGAATCTAACCCTCGACCCCCGCTCCTTTGAAACAAAACTGATCTCTGCCCTTGACCATCCCTTGCCCGTAACGAGAGCGCGCATCTGCTGGCTTGTCGGGAGAAATCATGTCGAAGGCGCGGTGGAGAAGCTAATGGAGTTGGTCCGGAGCGATCCCGATATGTTCGTACGGCGTGCCGCCGTCGAAGCACTTGGTCATCTGTCCTCGCCTACGATCAAAGACTTTTTGCAATCTCTCGTCGTCCAAGAGAATCCCTGGCTCAGAAGAACCATTCAGGACAGCCTTCGCCACTTGCAGCGTGATAGGTGAGCAAGGAATGTATACTTCGCATGTACTTGCGGCGATGGAATCCGCCCTCAACTGCCCTTTGAACCAAGGGTTGATGACTCCTACTAAAACCGGTCAACGCTGCGCCAAAGGCACCATGGCGTCTCTTTGTGTCGATCGATTTTCTTCGGGAGGAGTATGCAGTCGAAGGCTGCGGAAGTCGTTGCTCGTTGCCGCCAGCTAGCACAGATCACTGATGTGCCCGGCGAAACGACTCGTCTGTTCCTATCCAAGGCTACGAGAGATGCACATAAGCTCCTCAGCCAATGGATGCGAACAGCCAATCTGAATGTCCGAACGGATGATGCTGGTAACCTCCGCGGTTCCCGCAACGGAACGCGGCCTACTGGTCCAACTCTTCTTCTGTTCTCGCACATTGACACCGTACCGAAGGCTGGGCCCTTCGATGGGTGCCTCGGGGTTGTTCTCTCAATAGCGATCCTAGAGCTCTTACGTGACAAGCCTCTTCCCTTTTCGATCGAGCTCATAGCCTTCTCCGAAGAAGAGGGGGTCCGATTCTCATGGCCATTCTGGGGATCTCGTGCCGTTGTCGGTGATATTTCGGCCAGCGACCTCGAACGCAGGGATCGAGACGGAGAAACCATCGCGAGTGCATTGCGGGATTTTGGCCTTAGCCCGTCGCGCATTCCCAGGACATGCCCACTTCCACAAAGCACTTTTGCGGCGCTTGAAGTACACATCGAGCAAGGGCCTGTGCTCGAGCACGAAGATCAGCCGATTGGCGTGGTAGATGCCATCATCGGCCAGACACATCTCGAGTTCAGCTTCGAGGGCAAGTCCAATCACGCCGGAACAACGCCAATGAAACTCCGCAGGGATGCCCTTGCCGCTGCCGCAGAATGGATCACTGAGGTAGAGCGCTATGCTTCTAGCCACAAATCATTGGTGGCGACGGTCGGTTCCATTCAAGTGCTGCCGAATGCGACAAACGTCATACCGGGCGTTGTCCGTCTCACGCTTGATATTCGTCATAAGGATTCCAGAACACGTCACCGGGCAACTAACTCGCTGATCCAGGCAGCTCTGGCTTGCGGGATGCGTCGTGCAGTTCTCGTTCAGAGCGCGACACTCGATGAGCATCCATCGGTATTGATGGACCCGACAATCACTCAGAAACTTCTCGAAGCATCGTCATTGCTAGGTGCCCCAGCATGCATTCTCTCGTCTGGAGCTGGGCACGATGCGATGATTCTTGCCCCGCATGTACCCACTGCTTTGCTGTTCGTGCGTTCACCGGATGGTCTGAGCCACCACCCAGACGAGACTGTCCGCGAGCCGGATGTAGAGGCAGCGCTTCGCACTGTACTGACATTTGTTGAACGTCTGGCTCATGAGCTCAACACCGGCCAGATACTCGTTGCCCAAACTTCACGATCTCAACCATAAAGGAACCCAAAATGCCCAGGCAGTTAAACCGCTACAGTTCCAAGATCACACAACCCAAATCTCAAGGCGCCTCGCAGGCGATGCTTTACGCCACAGGACTCCGGGAAGAGGACCTTGAAAAACCGCAGGTCGGAATCTCCAGCGTCTGGTTCGAGGGCAATCCCTGCAACATGCACCTTCTCAACTTGGCTGAGAAGGTCAAGGCCGGCGTCGAAGATGCTGGTCTTGTCGGTTTACGGTTCAACACGATTGGGGTAAGTGACGGGATTTCCATGGGGACCGACGGGATGAGCTATTCGTTGCAGTCGCGCGACATCATCGCCGACTCCATCGAGACAGTCATGTCCGCCCAGTGGTACGACGCGAACATCTCTATTCCCGGTTGCGACAAGAACATGCCCGGCTGTGTCATGGCCATGGGGCGTCTGAACCGACCGAGTCTCATGATCTATGGCGGCACCATCCGCGCCGGCCATCATGGAGATCAAAAGCTCGACATTGTCTCGGCATTCCAAAGCTACGGTCAGTTCCTCGCGGGTTCGATTGACGAGGGTGAGCGCCAGGCAATCGTTCGTCATGCCTGCCCCGGAGCCGGCGCATGCGGTGGCATGTACACGGCCAACACGATGGCTGCCGCCATTGAAGCGCTCGGCATGTCTCTGCCGTACAGTGCGTCCACGCCTGCGGAGAGCCCGCAGAAGCTTGAGGAATGCTTCCGTGCGGGTGCGGCCATTTCTCGGCTTCTGGAATTGGATCTCAAGCCTCGCGACATCATGACCATGGCCGCCTTCGAAAATGCAATTACCGTCGTCTGCGCCTTGGGAGGTTCAACGAACGCGGTCCTTCACCTCATTGCGATGGCACGCTCTGTAAACATCCCCCTCTCGCTTGACGACTTTCAGAGGATCAGCAGTCGGACGCCGCTGTTGGCCGACTTCAAACCCAGCGGCCCGTACGTGATCGAGGATCTGCACAAGGTAGGCGGCTTGCCGTCCGTCCTCAAGCTCCTGCTTCAAGAAGATCTGCTGAATGGCGACTGCATTACTGTAACCGGCAAAACGCTGGCACAAAATGTAAGCGATCTTCCATCACTGAGTGCGGGTCAGAAGATTGTAAGCCCAGTCTCATCTCCGCTCAAAAAAACTTCGCACTTGCAAATCCTCAGAGGAAACCTCGCACCCGAAGGCGCGGTTGCGAAAATTACCGGCAAGGAAGGCCTGCGCTTCTCCGGTCCAGCCAATGTTTTCGATTCCGAAAAGGCTATGTTGCACGCCTTGGAGGAGGGAAAGATTCATAAGGGTGACGTTATTGTCATCCGTTACGAAGGACCGAAGGGCGGTCCCGGAATGCCTGAGATGCTGACGCCTACATCGGCAATCGTGGGGGCAGGTCTCGGAAAAGATGTCGCGCTTATCACCGACGGAAGGTTTTCCGGAGGCTCGCACGGCTTCATCGTCTGCCATGTCACTCCGGAAGCACAGGATGGAGGTCCGCTCGCTCTGCTTCGGAACGGCGACCGCATCAACATTGATGCCACGACTAATGAACTTGCTGTTGATGTGTCTGATCGCGAGATGGATCGCAGGCGAGCCAACTGGATCATGCCACCTTACAAAGCCACGCGGGGGACGCTCGGGAAGTACATCCGTCTCGTAAAGAGCGCAAGCCTAGGCTGTGTGACGGACGAATAGACCAACTTGGCCCTGCCTCCGCTGATGTGTCCCAAAGGATGCAAGAAAGGCTACGGGAAATGTCTACTCCGCTCTCTTCGATATCAGACGCAAACAGCAACCAGACGGCTTCCCGGACGGCATTGCGGTTTGTCCTTCTCATCGGAGTGATTAGTTTCTTCGCGGACTTCACCTATGAGGGCGCTCGCGGAATCCTGGGCCAATACATGGCCAGCCTCGGCGCGGGCGCAGCAACAATCAGCATTGTCACTGGTTTCGGAGCGCTTCTGGGATACGCGCTTCGGCTCGTGTCGGGACGGGAAGCTGACAAGACGCGGAAGTTCTGGCCCATCACGATCTTTGGTTACTTTGTCCAGTTGCTCGCGGTGCCCGCTTTGGCGCTCGCAGGAAACTGGCCCGTAGCCGCCGCTCTCGTCTTCGCCGAACGCACCGGCAAAGCAACCAGGAATCCGCCTCGCGACGCGATGCTGTCCCATGCAGCGACGGAGATCGGCGGATACGGCTGGGTCTTCGGGATCCACGAAGCATTCGACCAGGGTGGCGCCATGGTCGGCCCACTCGCCATAGCCGGTGTGTTGGCGCTCCACCACAGTTACCGATTCGCCTTTGCATCTTTGCTAATTCCCGCTGTGCTCAGCCTCGCGCTCGTCCTCATCGCTCGGCACATCTATCCAACCCCGGAATCCTTTGAAAGGCCCGCCGATTCGGGCTACAGCACTCGATCGGAGCGGATGCCGCGTTCGTTCTGGTTCTATATGGTGGGCGCAGGCTTGGTTGCTGCGGGATTCACCGACTTTCCGCTGATGGCATTTCACTTCCAGCATATCCATCAGCTGCGTGCCGAATGGATTCCTTTGATGTACGCAATGGCGATGGGAGTCAGCGGGGCTGGATCTTTGCTTTTCGGACATCTCTTCGATCGATTCGGATTCAAGGTCATCGTAGCCTTGACACTCTGTTGCGCCGCATTCGCCCCGTTGGTCTTCCTTTGCGGTGTGCCCGGAATCATCTGCGGCGTATGTCTATGGGCCCTTGGTATGGGGGTTCATGAGTCGGTTATTCCGGCCGCGGTGGCTCCTATGGTGAGTCCAGCCCGGCGCGCGTCCGCCTATGGTCTGTTCACCGCCGCATACGGCATTGCATGGTTCCTTGGCAGCGTTGTCATCGGCTTGCTCTATGACCATTCGATACCGGCCATGGTCGCTTTCTGCATTGTCGCCGAGCTGATTGCGATTCCCTTCTTTCTCATGACCACCCACAACCAACCCATCAACGCTCGAAACCAGCACTGAAAGCCTTGCTCGGCTTCCGTCCTTCCTATCTCCATACAGTCCGCAGGGGCGATCGTTCGATACATCCATAGGAGGTGAGCCATCGCAAAAGCATACCCGCTAAACTGGCCGACTGGATGGCAGCGCAGCTCGACCCGTCGGCGCTCTCAATTCAGAAAGTCCTACGACGCAGCACACCGTTCGCTTCTCTATGAGATCAGGAAGATGGGTGGGACAAAGATTGTCGTATCCACGAATCTCCCGCTGTTTCGAGACGGCTATCCGATGACGAGCGCCATGGAGCCGAAAGATCCTGGAGTCGCCGTGTATTTCACACTGAACGGAAAATCCATGGCCTTCGCATGCGATCGGTTCCTATATGTGTACGAGAATATGGCCGCGATTGCGAAGACGATCCAAGCCTTGCGAGGTATCGAACGCTGGGGCGCCTCGGACATGATGGAGCGCGCCTTTACCGGCTTCAAGGCCTTGGCAGACGGCCCATCAGAAGATTGGCGAGCAGTTCTCGGATTTGACCTCCACGAAGTCGTCACGAAGAAAATGATCGAGTCTCATTATCGAGAGCTTGTAAAACAGCATCATCCCGACATGGGTGGACATCGTGACGATTTCGAACGAGTGATGCGAGCCCGCGAAGCAGCGATCGACGAGCTGATCTATACCAGCGAAGAGTAACGCACTCTCATCCCACCCAGCGTCCAAGAGGTGCTGTCGTGGAAACATCCATCTCGCACCCCACTTGCTGAAGAGAAGCCGACATCCCTATATCTGGCAGTCAAATGGGTGTATTAGCGATTTGGGGCCAACCCAGAAGCATCCCTAACGGGAAGCGCGTTTATCGGTACCTATCCATGTTGAATGGGGCCCCGCTTCATAAGCAGGACCCCATTTGTTATTGTGTGCCCGCAGCCGAAGCGATGAAGTCGGCAACCTGGACCGGGTGGGAGAGCATGACTACATGACTTGACGGAATATGGATTGCCTTCGCATGCATCTGCTCGGAAAATTTCTTTTCCAGCTCCGGTGCGATCATCCGGTCGTGATCGGCAACGATATAGAAGGTTTGTTTCTGCTTCCACGCAACCGTCGTGACTTTTGCGCCGAGTTCATTGGGCCCACTGACCTGTCCCTGGGTCGCAGCGATAAGTTCCTTCTCCGGCGCCGTCAAATCCTGTGCGAAGTCTTCTGCAACACCCTTGTCCGTAAGTTGCAGGAACCCATTCGCATCGGGCCGAATCTCCCTGCCGCCAGAAGGCGGAGGAATCTGACTGCTAAGGTCGCCCGCAGACTGACCCAGATCGGGTGCGAATGCTGCTACGTAGACGAGGCCGGCCACCTTGGGATCATCTCCGGCTTCAGTAATCACAACTCCGCCGTACGAATGTCCGACAAGAAGTACAGGGCCGTCTTGGATGGCGATCATGCGTCTCACGGCCGCCGCGTCCTCAGCAAGCGTGGTGAATGGAAGATGCACGGCAGCGACGTGAAAGCCCTTTTTCTGCAGAAGGGGAATGATTTTGTCCCAGCTGGAGCCATCGGCCCATGCTCCGTGAACAAGCACAATATTGCGGATATGCTGAGGTTGAGCCATGGGGGTCTGTGCCTTTCCGTAGGAAGTCGATATTGCAAGCAGCACGAGCAGCGCTGCTTTTCCGACAAGCTGCAATATCCCACGCGGTTGCAATCTCTGCGCAGGGATTGAAGCACGACAATTCATAAAAACTCCTTCGTGACTGGATTCGTGATTGGCTGTCGATCATGGGTGTCGCACGATGAGTTCAAATCATCCCATCGCAGGGAAACCGTGAGAAGACGATCCGGGCATCTGCTAAGGGCTCAGTCACTCCAATCGCCGGTCGATGACTCCGTGCGACCGATGCCAAAGGACCTCGCAAGGATGAACCGCCACAAGTGTTCCGGGAGCACGCGGTGAAGAAGTGATGCACCCTGCGTTTTCACGGGATACCGGAGCCGTTTCGTTCCGTCGGTCGCAGCCTTGAAGACGATTTTAGCGACGCTCCCCGGTCCCGGCAGCGACGAGTCAGGATCCTCCCTTCGTTTTACTTGCGCTTTCACAGCGTTGAGGTTGGGATGATAGGCCTCATGCTGCGCGAAGACTTGCTTGAACTTCGTCTTGATCCCACCGGGTTCCACCAGCTTGATCCCAATGTTGAATGGCAGCAGTTCGTAATAGAGTGATTCGCTCAAGCCCTCTATCGCAAACTTCCCGGCGCAATAAGGCGACATAAATGGAACACCGAAGGTGCCCGCGACTGATGAGATGTTCACGATGGTGCCGTGCTTCTGCCTGCGAAAGAAAGGCAGAATCTCCTGGATTATTCGGACGGTGCCAAACACGTTCGTCTGGAAATGCCTTTCAATTGCAGCCATAGGGATGGCTTCCAGAGGGCCGGCGAGACCAACTCCCGCATTATTGACAACGACATCGATCGTGCCGGCCAGCCGCATCGCCTCTGCGACGGCCGCACGAACGGAATCTTGCTTGTTGACGTCCAGAGCCAGATTGATGACAGCACTTCCCTGACTCCAGAGGCCGAGTTTTTCTGGAGAGCGGGCGGTTGCACATACCCTCCATTTCCGCTGCAAGAAATATTCAGCGGTGGCTTCTCCGATACCGCTCGACGATCCCGTAATGAGAACTGTTTTCAAGCTCGTCTCTCCGTTAAACAGAATGAAGGTGTGTAGTCAGTCGATGAACGGGTACACTGCGGAGTTTGCACAGGTCAACCCGACGTTTTGGCAATCAAGAAATCTCTCCTACAGTCGCGGAATCCGCGTCTCGAGAGAGGAGAGATTGTTTTGTCAGGGGCCGAGCAACGGGGCTGGACAAATAAAGTTCACCTGTCCATCATTATTAGTATACAAATGAGTTGCTTATTGAGCAAGCACCCCACACCCTGGAGTTCAAATGGCTACGCAGCGTTTCTATCGTATTGGTCAGATCGTCCCAAGTTCTAACACCACCATGGAGACGGAAATTCCGGCGATGCTCCGTGCTCGTGAACAAATTCGGCCCGAGCGCTTCACCTTTCATTCAAGTCGAATGCGTATGAAGCACGTCTCTAAGGAAGAACTTGCAATGATGGACGCGGCTTCCGATCGGTGTGCAGCGGAACTGACAGATGCGCGGGTTGACGTGCTTGGCTATGCCTGCCTGGTAGCGATCATGGCGATGGGACATGGGTATCATTGCCTATCCCAGAATCGGCTGCGCGCACGTGCTCAAGCAGAGGGGGCCGACATCCCTGTGATCAGCAGTGCCGGCGCGCTGCTCGAGGGTTTGGAGCGCCTTACGGCCAAAAAGATCGCCTTGGTGGCGCCGTACATGAAGCCGCTTACGAAGTTGGTAGTCGACTACATCGAAGCCGAAGGGATTACCGTTGCTGATTACGTTGCCCTAGAGATTCCCGACAATCTCGAAGTCGGACTGCACGACATAGCACTCCTGCCGACCATCGTTGGCGGCCTCAACTACAGTGATGTGGATGCCATCGTTATTTCGGCTTGTGTCCAGATGCCTTCTCTTGGTGTTATTTCCCAGGTTGAGGCGATAACAGGTAAACCGGTGGTAAGTGCTGCGGTGGCGACCACGTATGCGATTTTGCGTGAACTCGGTCTTGATAGGATCGTACCCGGTGCCGGCGCGCTACTTTCTGGCGCGTACTGAGAAAGGTAGAAATGACTAGTAACTTTATCGCTGGAGCCAACGTTCACGCCAACGGAATTCGTCTACATTACCTGCGCTATGGAGGAGAGGGCCGTCCATTGATCCTGGTGCCAGGCATCACCAGTCCCGCGATTACCTGGGGATTTGTCGCGGAAAGACTAGCGAGAAATTACGACGTATACGTGATGGACGTTAGGGGAAGGGGGCTGTCCGAAGCGGGGCCGCTTGTGGACTATGGCATTGATGCTTGCGCTGACGATATCGCGAGCTTTGCTGCGGCGCTGAATCTCAAGGTGCCGTTAGTGTTAGGGCATTCGATGGGGGCGCGCCACATCATCCGAGCTGTGGCCAGAGGCGCCGTCTTTGGTCGCGCTTTGCTCATTGATCCACCAGTATCTGGTCCTTCGCGCCGCCCCTACCCAGCAAAACTCAGTTGGTATCTCCAGTCGATGGCTTTGGCGCGTAGAGGGGTCGACGTCGAGTCGTTGCGATCTTTCACGCCAACCTGGACCGACGAGCAGATCGCCCTTCGGGCTGAATGGCTGCATACCTGCGACGAGCGGGCAGTGATCACCTCTTTCGAAGGCTTCCATAAGGATGATATTCATGTTGATCTCTTTGCAATGAATATGCCTTCGTTGCTTATGGGAGCAGAACGCGGCGATGTGATCCGCGATGAGGATGTCGAGGAGATCCAGGCTCTAAACGACAATGTTAAGTTTGTCCGGATCCCGAGTGCTGGCCATATGATCCCCTGGGACAATTTTGAAGGGTTTTTCGACGCGCTGTCTCCTTTTCTGAATTACTGATTGAGCGAGAGAGAACAGGAAAAGGCAGCGCTAATACTTGCACCGAAACGTCTCGGCTTGTCGTTAGGTACGCATTACCTCTGGGAGATATCCCACTATGAATTTGTTTCCGTGTTCTTGTACGAATCCCTCTAAGTGTGACGGCTTTCTCCGACTCTGCTTCCAGAACCTTACCGACCCGTGTTGCGGGTGGTCTCCTTCTCATCGCCGGCCTGAGGTAACTGTGCTTCCAGCGTAATCCAATCCATGACGTCTGCTGCCTTCTGGCCAATATCGAACAGGTTTGCATGATGTGGACCCAACGCGCGGTCACCTACACAATCTTCCAGAACGATCGGCCTGAATCCATGACACATAGCATCTACCACACTCGCACGTACGCATCCGCTGGTTACGGCGCCGCAGATCACGAGTGTCTGCACTCGCTTGCTAACGAGCCATGACGCCAAACCCGTCCCAAAGAAGCCGGAGGGCACGGTCTTACGGACTATCAATTCTCCGGGCAAAGGCGCAAGGGCCGCGACGATTTGGCTCTCGTGAGAGTGCTCTTTTAGTGAAAGCAAGCTGGGGACTTTTGCAGTGAAGATGTTAGCATCGCTCGCATCATCGGCAAAGACGATGCGGGTGTGGGCGATTGGCCAGCTCCGTCTTCGAGCTTCTGCAAGTACGAGACGTGTGCGTTCAATGGCTAAAGGAATGTTGCCGCCGCCGAACTGATCAGGGTTAGCGAAGCCGTTGACGAAATCGACGATCAGCATGCCGATGGGGCCAACGATCCCCAGCTTACGACCAAACCCCTGTCGCGCATACACCTCCGTTTCTGAGAATTCGATGCTCATGCGGAAGCGCCCTCGATAAGCCGACCCTGCTCCACGACGGCAACGTCATCCAGTTTGATAGTGCAGCCTCGCATTGGAATATCGATGTGGCAGGGGGTGTTCCGGGTTCCGCCAACTTCGGTATTCGGTCCGAGGGAGAAAAGGAAATTACCAGCGAATGCACGTGCATCCATCGCGATCGTCTTCTCGCGATCATACATTTCGAGTGCAGACCAACGTGCGAGTGGTTGTGATCCCCAGCCGATGTGCGACATCGCATAGCCTTCTGGATCGCCAAATGATTCCATGTAATCCTTGAGCAGCTCGGCATCCAGACCGCCTGTAATCGAGGTCGCATAGCCTTTTTCGATCTTCAGAGTGATGCGGTCGCGTACATAGGCTTTTGTTGGAAGAAGTATGTCGCCACGATCAAGAACGATCTGCCCTTCGGCCTCGCCTTCATTCGGCCAAGTGAGAGCAAAGCCGGATGGCCAATGATCCCATCTGCCTGGCTCGTCGACAAAGCCATATTCCATCACTGCCGGGTATTGACCGAGGGGGCACCGCAAGTTAGTGCCTGCCGCAGAGGTGACCGTCATTACCGAAGAGGACTCGATCAGTTTTGCCGCGGCTGTGATCCGGGCCTTATCCTCTTGCTTTGGCAGAATACGGCAAAGGATCTCGGGGGGTTCCACGGCTAACAGGATTTTGGTGCCCGATTCCAGTATTTCGGCTTGCTCTGGAGAAAACAACAGGAGCATTAGATCTAGTACGAGATCACTTGCTTTGCACGCCGCCATTGCTGGAGCGTTGCCTGTAAGAGGCGTCGTACCTACATAAGCAAGTGGGTCTCTACTAATCGACTTTTCCCCATTTACCGGCTGCAACTCAAGACAGTTGACAGTTGCTCCCATGGCTTGGACGGCGAGTTTGGCTGTTGCGAGTGTCTGCGGGTGTGTATGTGATCCGGTCAGGATCGTTACCATCTGTCCTGGTTCTAGTCGTGAGAGAGAAAGGACATTCTTCCACGCCTCTTTCATATCATGGTCGCTGATTGCCATAGTTCACCTCTATATCGGTAGAGTGGTAGGCCGAGGTTGCTGACCACGGCCAATTGGTATTTTCAAAACGCGCCGCCTAGCGATCTGTGAGTACGAAGAGCTGAGGACATTCACCTTGTTGCCACTTAGCAGCAGGGTAGCCCTGACCAACTCTGAACACTCTCTAAACTGATGTTGAAATTGCTGACTCTATCAGGGGTACGTTGATGGCGTCGTACGTATACACCCAATCGGGATCCTCATTTTCCCTAAGCCACGTGTTTGCGTTCGAATTAGCCTGGACTCGAGTTGCGCGCTCTATCCGATTAGCGCGATAGAGATCAAATGCTCGCGAATATCGAGTAATACCCGTTTCTGAGAGACATCGAGCGAGAATTGCCGCATCCTCAATTGCCATTGCAGCCCCCTGCGCCATGTGAGGCTTCATGGGATGGCAAGCATCCCCCAAAAGGACAGTCCGGCCTTCGCTCCACAAACTGAGCGGCTTGCGTGTCAGGAGAGGCCACTTCTTGACATTAGATGAGGCCTCGATAATGGCATGAATCATCGGGTGATAACCGGCAAAAGCGGTACGCATCTCTTCGCGAGAGCTTGGAACGTGAGAGGCATCGAGAGGCCAGGTCTCCTCTGGAACACCAGTGACGTAGTAATACTCCTTTCGGTCGGCGTCAAGGTAGTAGATCATTATGTGGCGGTCGTCAGACCACCATTTCACGCATGCATCGAGGTCATAGCCCTGGTCGATCAAGGGAGCGGCCGGAAATACTGAACGATGTCCGACATAGCCGGTATAGAGAGGATCCTCTGGGCCCAATAGAATCTCACGCACTTTTGAGTTGACACCGTCCGCACCAATCACGATGTCAGCCTGCGCTTCGCTTCCATCATCAAACGAGAGTCGCTGGAAGTTCTGATGCGCTTGTATTCCGACGAGGCGGCGATCATACTCGATCGCTTCCGCATCGAGCGCTCGCGCAAGCATCAGGTGAAAATCTCCACGGTGCACCGTTACATAGGCAGCTCCGTAGAAATCCCGCCTTCGATTCAAAGGAACATCTGCGATGATCTTTCCATCGGACCAATTGCGGCTGATCCAGGAATCAGGCTTCGACCCCATTCCTTCGGTCTCAGCCTCTAGACCCAATTTGCGCATGATCTTCAAGACATTCGGTCCCAATTGAATGCCCGCGCCGATGCGAGAAAAACCTGAAGCTTGTTCGTAGAGCTTCACATCGAATCCCAACTGAAGCAGTAGGAGACCGGCGGTGAGCCCCCCAAGCCCTGCGCCGACAATTGCGATCTGACTGTGCTTCATCTTTTCTCCTACCCAGACGGGATCAACGTTCCGACAAGGTCTAGATTTCTACGCCCGCGTCCTCGCCGCTTGTTTGTGTACCAATAATGCAGAAAGGACTGGCTATTGTCCAGCAGATTTCCGATCACGTGGAAACATTGCGGCGAGTGGCCTCCTCCGATCTGTTTCGTTCCTTCTGTTTGGTTGGGCTCCGGAATTGCCGCCCACCCTTCATGGACAAAAAAATATTTCTATTAGCGCTTGCACAAGATTGGTTGTTCGTGTACCAATGATGTGCAACAGCCAATACATTTCAGAAGTGATGCTCTGGTGTATTCGCATACGAGCGCTAAATACGGCCCAGCACTGGAGTTTGAGAGATTGGCTCCACCCAATTGCTTAATCTGACGCCTGGGGGGCGGCCGTCACTTTTTATTTGTATACATACAGATTTGCTATTGACATTGCACCATGAATGAGCATATTCAATTCGTTCATCACGCGTTCGGCAGCTGCTCTCTTCGCCCGACAGGACCGGGGATGTCCTGTCACACATTTTCGATCCAGTAATCTGGAGGAAGCTCTTTATGATGTCATTTGGGGATGTAACACATGTCTTTTTCTTGGCGTCGCTGCATCTGCTGCAGGCAACGGCGTTGATCGCAATGGCTGTCGGCGGTGCGACCATAGTGGTCGGCGGAAGGAAGTCTGGCGCAAAACGAGTTCCACGCAATGCGGCTCTGGTGTGGCTGTTTGTAGCGACATCTCTGTTTGCACAAAACGCCACCACTTCCCTGCGCGGCGTGGTGAAGGATCCTAGTGGCGCCCTCGTCCCAGGTGCGACTGTCACGCTGAGCAACGACGCAACTGGACAAGTACTCCAGACGAAGTCGGACAATTCCGGTACGTACCAGTTCAACCAGATTCAGCCAGCGAAATACAGCATCACGGTTTCAGCCGCTGGCTTTTCAGATCAGAAGAAGTTTGCTGAATTGCTGGTCAATCAACCGGCGACCATCGACTTCGGGTTGACCCTCCAGGCAAGCGCGGATGTGGTCAATGTAAGCTCTGCAGCACAGACGCTGAATACGACGGATGCTTCTCTTGGTGACTCGATGGACAGTACTCAGATTGAGGCGCTTCCTAGCGAATCGAGGAACGTCCCGGATCTCCTATCCCTCCAGCCTGGCGTGCTCTATCTGCAGCAGCAAGGGGATTCGGACAGCCGCAGTGGTTCGGTGAATGGGGGGCGCTCCGATCAAGGAAATATTACGCTGGATGGTATCGACGATAACGACCAGCTCAATGGATACGCGTTTACCGGGGTCCTCCGTTCAACGCAGGATTCGATTGAAGAGTTCCGTGTAACGACTGGCAACGCAAATGCCGATGCAGGACGGTCCTCCGGTGCACAGGTAAGTATGGTCACTAAGTCAGGAACGAACTCCTTCCATGGCTCAGCGTATGAATACAACCGTCCAACATTTACCGTGGCTAATGACTGGTTCAACAAACAGGCAGAGCTCAACGAGGGACTGCCGAACGTTCCGGGCAAGTTGATCCGAAACATTTTCGGAGGCACCCTCGGGGGGCCCGTGGTCAAAAAGAAACTCTTCTTTTTTGGAGCATATGAAGGTCTCCGCCGCGCGGAAAACGCTCAGGTTTCCGAGACGGTCCCCACTGCAAGCTATCGGCAAGGAAACCTGCTTTATCTGGGAGATAATCCGAATGGCAGTACGAGCGTGAACACGCTCAGCTCAACGCAGGTGGCGCAGCTTGACAGTGCGTGCGTAGCAAATGGGGTCTGTCCTTGGGGTCCTGGTCCAGATCCAAATGCGCTTCAATACTTCCAGCAATATCCGCTTCCTAACGGAACGACGCTTGGAGACGGCTACAACACAGCCTCATACTCTTTCTCGTCCCCCAATCCCGTAACACAGAACACTTCTATAGCGAAAATCGACTATATACCCAGCGAAAAGCACCATCTCTTTTGGCGCGGCAACCTGCAGAAAGACACGACGGCTGCAGTCGAGCAATTTCCAGGACAAGGGCCCTCCTCCGTGTACGAGGACAACACCAAAGGGTTTACGGTAGGTGACACATGGATCGTCACTCCATCAATCGTCAACGACATTCGCTATGGCTATATACGGCAAGCAAACAGTAATCGCGGAGTTGGAGCTGGAGATTATGTCGATTTCTCAGGCATCACGTCGCTCACTTCAGAGTCACGAACCACTATCTCGAGCGTGCCCGTCAACAATATCATTGACAACCTTAGCTGGCAAAAGGGTGCCCATACCTTTCAGGTAGGCGCAAACTGGCGCCTCATTCATCAGAATAGCTCGACGGATGCCAACTCCCATATCTCCGCCTACTCGGAACCATACTGGCTTAGCGGGAACCCTCCCGATCCTCAGAGCGTTGGCGCTCCTCCGGTAGACGGCGGCTTCTCCAACTCTTACCTGTACGCGTATGCCAATCTGGTCGGGACCATTCCTCTCCTCAACACCGCCTATAACTACCAGATAACCAGTCCAACAAGCGGTACGTTGCTTCCGGATGGAGCATTCATCAACAGGAACTTCATAACCAACGAGTATGAGTACTATCTTCAGGACGCATGGAAAGTTAGGCCGAACCTGACGCTCACCGTTGGCCTTCGGCACTCAATCCTCCAGACCCCATACGAGAGTAATGGTCAGCAGGTGTCACCAACGATCGATACGCACGCATGGTTTCTAGAGCGGGAAGCCGCAGCTCAGAAGGGTCAGGTCTATGAGCCTGACCTCAGTTTTGTTCCGTCCGGACCTGCTTATGGTCGACCCGGTTACTGGCCGAAGTCGAAGGACAATATCGCGCCTCGTTTGGCCTTAGACTATTCTCCAGATTCCAAGACATCGATCCGGGCTGGTTTTGGGATCTACTATGACCACTACGGTCAGGCCTTGGTCAACACCTTTGACCAGTTTGGATCTTTCGGCGTCGGGGGTGTGCTCTCCAGCCCGCCCGATAACTTCAGCTATGAGACGGCTCCGCGGTTCACGGGCAGACATAATCTTCCTAGCATCAACTCTGGCACCGTCCCATCCACTGCATCCTTTCCGTACACTCCGCCAGAGGGGCTTTTTGACATTACCTGGGGAATAGACACTCGGCTGAAGACACCTTACTCGGAAGCAATGGACCTCTCCGTGCAGCGTCAATTGGCGGGCGGGTTCACGCTTGAAGCAGCCTACGTGGGTCGGCTAGGCCGGCACCTACTGCAAAGCCTCGATCTCGCGATGCCAACCGACTTTGTAGATACGAGCGGCGGTGGCGATTACTTCGCGGCGGGAACCCAACTCTCTCGCGACGTTGACGCGAACGCCGGCAATGCCAATGCCTCGGTCGCTCCTATTCAGTATTTTGAGGATGTCTTTCCCTTTATGAAGGGCTACGATTATCCAGGTGAGAGCGCTACCCAAGCGATCTACACGCACGAATGGGCCCCTTACCGTTCTGATTTGGGCGCGACCACTGCGCTGGCGGATCTGGATTTCTACTGCGTGTATGGGTGTCCCTTGGGAACCCGGTTTTGGCAGAAGCAGTTCTCCTCTCTGTACGCGTTGTCTACGATCGGCATGAGCTACTACAACGCGGGTCAACTGATTGTGCGGCATCCGAGCAACCACGGATTGCAACTGGATTTTAGCTACACGCTTTCGAAGTCGATTGACATGGGTTCGGATACCGAGCGCGCGACGGAGGATACTAACAAAGGCGCGTTCAGCCAAATAGCAAACAGCTGGAAGCCTTATCTGGACCGTGCAGTGTCGGACTTTGATACTCGCCATCTCATAACAGCCGATTGGGTCTATCAGCTACCAATTGGCCAGGGAAAGCTCCTGCTGAATAAAGCGAATCACTTCGAAAATGCTTTCTTGGGGGGATGGCAGTGGTCAGGTATTGAACGCTGGTCGAGCGGCCTGCCCTTCTCGCTTCACGAGCCTGGCTGGACGACTGGCTACAATGCTCAGAGTTTTGCCGTCGTTACTGGTACGGTCAAGATGCACAGGCACTTTGATCAGAACGGCAATCCGCAGTTTTTTGCCGATCCTGCCGCCATTGAGAGCGGTGTTCAGACCGGAAGCCCGATCCGTCTCCCTTACCCAGGCGAGGCTGGTGAAAGGAATAACTTCCGGGGTGACGGCATCTTCAATATCGACTCTGGGTTGTCTAAGTCGTGGAAACTCGGAGAATACGGGGGCCTGAAATTTTCCTGGGAAGTGTACAACGTAACAAACACCGTGCGCTTCGATCCGGCATCGATCGGTTCATATCTCACAGAAGGAAACCTGGGGATCGCGAATTCCGAGCTGTCGCTGGGTCGGCGAATGCAGTTCGCCCTTCGTTACGACTTCTAGCGACAAGACTTGGCTCATGCCCGGAGATTTCATGGTTTGCTCTGGTTTGTATGAGAGAGGAAGGACCGGAAATACCCCTTGCTCGTGGAGGTGAAGGCGTACGTGGAAAGGAATCAGCATTGTGAGAGATAAAGTTTGTCCATGTCGCTTTGTAAAGGGGGCCGTGTTCGCTCTTCTTTCCGTCGCGGTCTCCGCAATGGGGCATCGATGTGACGCGGAGACACATGTTTGTTCTAGCAAGCCGCTGCAAAAGATCGCGGGTGCGAACATCGACATTCTGACAGCAGTGTCCTTGGCAGGTGAGGGTAACAAGTTTCGATATTGCTCAATTTTAGGAACCCTGCGTACCACTAGTGATGGGTCAGGCGCACCAGCGCCGGGTAGCGCGCGGTTTCAGCTGAATCTTCCAGAGGAGTGGAACGGTCGTTTTGTCATGTTCGGCGTGGGGGGGTTCGCAGGTAACCTCACACCATCCGCAAATCCCGTCGACGTCGCTGAGGCGTTGCCCGCGGGATATGCAGTTGCGATCAACGATGGTGGTCACAATACACCACCAGAAATCGCGGTCGATGGTAGCTTTGCGGAGCGAGGGGACTCGACAGCCAACCCAACCACAATCGTCGACTATTTCTGGCGCGCGACGCATCAATCAACAGTTCTGCTGAAGCAATTGGTCCGCGCATTTTATCGACGGGACATCGACCATTCTTATTTCGATGGCTGCTCTAATGGGGGGCGTCAGGGGCTGATCGAGGCAGAGCGGTTTCCTGCAGACTATGACGGCATCATCTCTGGCGCACCATTTCTCGATATGCGTCTGATGCTGGGCGACGTCAAGGTTCAGAAGGCAGCCCTTGCGTCACCTGAATCACGGTTGTGGCCAGAAGACCTACGGCTCATCGATCAGTTCGTGCTGGCTCAGTGCGACAGGCTTGATGGCACAGTAGACGGGTTAATACAGAATCCACGACGTTGCAAGGTCGATTTCGAAGCACTGCGATGCCGCAACAACGTGGAGAAAAACTGCTTGAAGAGTGGGCAAATTGCGACGATTCGCGCCTTCCTTGCGAATACTACAGACAGCAAAGGCAATGTAATCTATCCGGGGTTCGCGGTCGGAAATATCCTCGGCGGCGGCGGAGCAATTTTCCAGTTCGGAACGACAAGTCAGAAGACCCCTCCACGCGGACAAACCTGGCCACCACACAATGGTCCGATTGAATACGAGTTTGATGTGGAGGTTCTCAAATATTTTGTATTGCGAGATAAAAACTTCTCCTTCCTAAGCTATCCCGTTGGAGTAGATGGAATCGTCGACTCGGCGACGCTCAAGCGCTACGACCGCGCTACTGCAGAAGGAAGTGCTCTGGATGTTGCGGCATTGCGTCGTTACCTCAACTCAGGACGCAAGCTTATCCTCTATCATGGCTACGCTGACACAGCGATCTCTCCATACAGTACGGTCGATTTTTACAGAAGGCTCAACGATCCTGCCGCCATGTTGTTCATGGTGCCTAACATGGGCCATTGCGGAGGCGGTGGTGTTCCGGATGAGTTCGACACGCTGAGGCTGCTTGAAAATTGGCGGGAGAAAAAACAAAGACCAACTTCCATACTGGCGGCCAACAAACGCTTACCTTCACAGACGATGTTAATTTGTCCGTATCCCAAGGAAGCTCGTCAACTCAAGCCCGAGACCGACACCGCGACACACTTAGAGTGCACTGCGCCTTGATTGTGTCGCTCTTGGTTATGGTCCAAATAGTCAACGCCGGCAGGACAGCGCGCTCTGATGGAGCGAGGTACGGATCGGATTGAGCAATTCTGAAGTGATCATCCACCTGCAACGGCAACACGTTTTGGTATTTCGGCTCGCGACTAACGCCGAACACAAGTATTCACGCTGCGATTAAGCAGGCTCCGTTTGATCGATAGTCTTCAGGGGGCTCTTGGAGAATGGTTACTAAGTACTACAGAAGGCAAACACGCGGCGATCAAGTAAAGAGATTGGCAAACCCGGACGCAGCTGACGATCGAGACTGTCGGCGGCCCGAAACCGAGTGGGATCACTCAGATCCCCCGCCAGAAGCCGATCAAGGCTGGGGAGATGCATTCAGGCTGGCTGCTGCAGTGGGAGGAAAGATGGCAATGACTACTAGGACGAGATGCTCCTTTTGCTGCGCTACATTGTTAAGTTCACTGGCGTGGATAGGTTCCGCACAGATGCGCGTGGACGAGTTTCCCCACCCAGAACCTATGACAGTCTCGCAAACCGCTGCGGGAATGAGGGCGAAGAACTCCCGCGAAACTCTCGAAGTTACTTTCTGCAGTGCGGGCGTCGTACATGTGAAGGCGAAGCCCACCGGTGCTTCGGTGGCCGAGTCGGCCCGTCCGTGGATGCTGGATGCGGCGCAGGCCTGCCCTGGTACTCCAGTCACGTTCGTTCATAAAGGTGACCTGACAACGGTAAAGACAAATGCCATGTCCGTGGTTCTTTCGGCCCGAAGCGGAGCTTTGAGCTTTCTTGCGGACGATGGCTCCATGCTGACGCACGAACGTGAAGCCTTGCCGCGGACGTATCAACCCTCTGACGCTCCGAAGCGCTATCGAGTGGTGGAGCGCTTCGCGCCCGATCCAACTGAAGCGTTCTATGGACTAGGGCAACATCAGGGCGGCGTCTTCAACTACCGCGGAACCACAGTGGAACTGGGGCAGAACAACACCGATGTCGCGATGCCGCTGCTCGTGTCCAATAAAGGATACGCCATCCTATGGAACACCGCTTCATTCGGTTATGTGGACAATCGCTTTCCACTGGAACTTAATCTGGATGCCGCAGCTGTCGACCAGATCGACTATTTCATCCTGTTCGGCCCGGCGCTAGACACCGTCATCCACGAATACCGCTCGCTCACCGGCCACACACCGCTGCTGCCGGAGTGGAGCTACGGATTCTTCCAGTCGAAGGACCGTTACAAAACGCAGGGTGAGCTGTTGGATATTGCCGCCGGATATCGCTCGCGGCACATCCCGATGGACGGTTTGGTTCAGGACTGGTTCTGGTGGAAAGAGGGCGGGGAGGGCGACCCGATCTTCAACGAGGGATATCCAGACGTCCCCGGGACTCTTGTGACGCTACATGGCGAGCATGTCCACACGATGATCTCCGCCTGGGGGCAGATGGATGTCACATCGGCTACCTTTCAGGAGATCAAGGAGCGTGGACTCGACATCGCCGGAACGCAGGTGTACGACCCAACCAGCGCGGCCGGCCGCGATATTTACTGGGATCGACTGGTGGGCAAGCTTTCTACCATGGGCTGGGACGCCTTCTGGCTAGATTCGGCCGAGCCCGAGGAGCACTGGCCGCATTTGGGTGACGCGATTCTGCGCTACAAGCAGTTAGCCATCGGCAGCGGTCTCGAGTACACGAATATCTTCCCTTTAATGCACACCCTTGGCGTACAGGATCACTGGAAGCAAACGAATCCAGACAAGCGGGTCTTCCTGCTCACGCGCTCGGCCTTCCTCGGGCAGCAGCGGGTGGGCGCAACGGTGTGGTCCGGTGATGTGTACTCCAGTTGGTGGGCTCTGCGCCATCAGGTGCCGGCAGGACTGAACTTCGCGCTCTCTGGTTATCCTTACTGGACCACAGATATCGGTGGGTACCATCCGCTAAGCAATGATCAGGCCGATACGCCCCAGTATCAGGAGCTCTATGCGCGCTGGTTTGAATATGGCGCTTTCTGCCCGATCTTCCGCACCCACGGCCATCGCAGCCACAACGAGCTGTGGACGTGGGATCGTGTCTTTCCTGGTCTGCTGGAGATGGACAAGCTGCGGTACCGGCTGTTGCCCTATATCTATTCGCTAGCGTGGAAGGTGACGAGCCAAGATTACACCATCCAGCGGCCGCTGGTGATGGACTTCCGTCAGGACCCTGCCGTCGCCGAGGTGGGAGATCAGTTCATGTTCGGCCCTGCGCTGCTGGTTAGCCCCGTGCTGAAGGAGCACGCCTTGAGCCGGGAAGTGGTGCTACCAGCGGGAACAACCTGGTTCGACTTCTGGACGGGCAAGAAGACCGAGGGAGGACAAGAGGTGACGGCTGACGCACCAATCGACCGCATCCCGCTCAGTGTGCGGGCCGGATCGATTCTACCCTTCGGCCCTGAAATCGAGTACGCCGGTCAGTCCACCGATCCCATCGAGTTGCGAATCTACGCCGGCGCCGATGGCGCTTTTACTTTGTATGAAGATGAAGGCGACAGCTATCGCTACCAGCAGGGCGCGCATGCCACCATTGCGCTTGCCTGGAACGATGTAAAGCGGACGCTCACAATCGGCGCGCGCGAAGGCAGCTACAAGGGTATGCCGGAAGGCCATACTTTCCAAGTAGTGCTGGTGCGCGACGGTCACGGCGTGGGTGAAGCCGTTACCTCAAAGCCCGACAAAGTCGTGAAGTACCAAGGACGCCAAGTAGAAGTGGCGTTCTAGAGAAACCACGGTATAGGAATGGGGAATGACGTCTTCCTACGCCATGAACACTCCGGCCCACGGCGACATTTTGCTAGATAGGCAAGTAAGCAGATCGCCGGAATAGCTAAGGTATGTTCGTGCACCTGGAAGATCTGGAGGATCTCTTGAATAAAGCGCAACGAATCTCCGCCCTTGTCCTTGTGATCGCTACCCCTCTGCTCGCCAAAGCTCAGCTCGAAGGCGATCACATCGCTATTTCTGCCGCACATCCCGTCCGCGCCATCCAGGACACGGAAACTGCTGCGCAGCGTGATGCAAGGATGCGATGGTGGCGGGAGGCGCGTTTTGGCATGTTTATACACTGGGGTCTCTATTCCATTCCCGCTGGAGTTTGGAACGGCAAGCGGGTGCCCGGCCTCGGCGAATGGATTATGAACAATGCCTCCATTCCAGTTGCGAACTACAAGTCCCTCGCGTCTCAGTTCGATCCGGTAGGCTTCAACGCGCATGACATTGTGGCATTAGCGAAGTCCGCAGGTATGAAGTACATCATCGTGACGGCGAAACATCACGAAGGATTCGCCATGTTCGACTCCAAGTCGAATCCATTCAACATCGTGGCCGCTACACCTTATAAGCGCGATCCATTGCGTGAGCTGGCCGACGAATGCAGAAAGCAAGGTATTAAGCTCGGGTTTTACTATTCTCAGGACCAAGATTGGACTGCGCCCGGCGGGTCCGCCCTTGGTGGGCGACATATTCCTGGCTTGCAGGATGGGCATTGGGATAAGGCGCAGGATGGTGACTTCGACGATTATGTACACAGCAAAGTAATTCCCCAGCTCCGAGAATTATTGGACAATTATGGCGACTTTCCCGCGGTGATCTGGTTTGATACGCCGACCAAAAATATGAAGCCTGAACTGGCAGCTGAGATCGTCACTCTCTTAAATCAACACCCGAACCTGATTTGGAATAATCGTCTCGGAGGAGGATACCAAGGCGATACTGAAACGCCAGAGCAATATATACCGCCTCAGGGTTTCCCGGGCCGTGACTGGGAATCCTGCATGACCATGAATAATACTTGGGGATTCAAGTCCTATGACACAAACTTCAAGTCGACAGAAACCTTGTTGCGTAATCTGATCGACATTGCGAGTAAGGGAGGAAATTATTTGCTAAACATCGGGCCGGATTCTAACGGCATTGTTCCGGTCGCTGAAGTGGACCGCCTTTACGAGATGGGAAGGTGGCTGGCGGTGAACGGCGAAGCCATATACGGCACAAAACCGACTCTGTTCGGTGCGGAAGCCGGTTCCTTTAGCACAACAGAAAAGGGACAGAATGGTCAGCAGAAGTTTATTCCTGCCTGGTCGTGGCGGTCTACGACCGGAGTCGACAAAATCTATATTGAGATCTTCACGTGGCCCCGCGGCCCTTTTCACCTAGACAGTGTGCCCCGTGAGGTAACAGGAGCTTATCTGCTGGCTGACCCAGCCCGTAAGCCGCTCAAGATTATCCAGGGTACAAACGGGTTAGACATTCAACTCCCGGCCCGAGCGCCGGATCCTACGGCTTCTGTGCTCGTGCTGAAGACCGAACCAAAAAGCACTCCAGAGTCACAAGTGTCCCTCACTGCGCATTGACGAGATCCCGTGAGAAGAGTTGACGAGAGTTTTCCAGAATGGCGGCTAAACACTGACAGGCCAATCAATTGCAGGCCAAGCAGCGGTGCACCATGGATCCCGTCAACCTGTCATACCTGAAAGGCTGCTGCATCCTCGCTTGGATGTGCCCCTAGACGCGTCGCGGAGTCTCAATAAGGTGCGCGTGTCTTCATCAACCGGCACTATTTCGCGTGCAGCCACATGCCACCGTTTGAATTAGAAGTACACTCGCGGAGCTAAAGACCAGAACGCAGACTGACCTTGCTTGATTCAAGACAGCCACTACAATAACGGTGTACTTTATGCATCGATGGGAGCGCAGCCACCTGACGATGTGAAGAAGCGAGCCAAAAGGTTTCGGGGATAACAACCATGGGTTCAACGAATACACGCGCGAAGAAGCGCGAGTCAAGCCACTCCTATGTCCTTGATGAACAGATCGGCTACCTGTTGCGGCAAGCAACACAGCGCCACCTTGCCATTTTCGGCGAGCACATGGTGGAATCCTTGACACCCACTCAGTTTTCCGCGCTGTTACGGTTGTATCAGCTAGGCCCGTGCTCACAAAACCTGCTAGGGAGAAGATCGGCCATGGACGCCGCTACGATTAAAGGCGTAATCGACCGTCTGACACAGCGGGGCCTTACAGAGAACAAGTCAGACAAGAACGACAGTCGCTTAATGGTAATTCATCTCACAGCAAAGGGCCGCGCACTGGTCGGCGGGGCATTGATCGCGGCGGAGCGCATCACGCTCGAAACCCTGAAACCACTCAACGCTCGCGAACGCGCGTCTCTTTTGAAGCTCCTTAAAAAACTCTGCTGACAAACACCTATTATTCGTGTACATATGAGTTAGGCGCTTCCGGAAGCGTAATGCCTTACGACTCCGGATGAGGTGAAGATGACTGGATTTCTTCGTCCTGACTCCATTGCAGAGGCGCTCGAGGCGCTTGATCAGCCGGGGGTGACCGTAGTCGCGGGTGGAACCGACTTCTTCCCCTCGTTGGGGAGCCAAGCGTTTGACGGCACAGTTCTCGATGTCACAGGTCTTCCGGAATTGCTGGCAATTGGCTACGGGAGGGACTCGATTTCGATTGGCGGTGGTGTCACTTGGAGCGGCATCGTGACCGCCGATTTACCACGATGTTTCGATGCCCTTCGGCAGGCCGCCAAGAAGATCGGATCCATTCAAATCCAAAACCGCGGCACCATAGCAGGAAACCTATGCAATGCGTCGCCCGCTGCCGATGGCATCCCTCCGTTGTTGGTTCTCGATGCCGAGGTTGTCTTACAGTCCGTCAACGGAACTCGTCGCCTCGCCCTGCATGAGTTTGTCCTGGGTAGACGGCATATTCAACGGCAATCGAATGAGCTAGTGATCTCAATCAGAGTGCCTGCCGGGATGTCGGACGCATATAGCGTCTTCAAAAAATTGGGATCGCGAGAGTACCTTGTGATCTCGATCGTCATGGTTGCAGTCAGTCTGCAGATCCGCCGTTCTGAGGAAGGGCCTTGCATCTCGGAGGCTCGGATTGCTCTCGGGTCTTGCGGGCCCCGTGCTTTACGAATCCGTACGCTCGAAGAGGCACTGCGCGGCACGATTGCAGAGCCTGGAATTTCCAGACTGGTCAAGAAGGATCATCTTGTCGAATTCTCTCCAATTGATGACGTTCGCGCTTCTGCGAACTACAGGGTCGATGCGGCCTTGATTCTAGTGCGAGACGCCTTGGAGGAATGCGTAGCGAACATTGGTAGGAGCGCGGGTCGGTGAATATGATATCGCTGCAGGTAAATGGAGAAACTCGACAGACGTTTGCGGCCCCCATGACACGTCTTTCTTTCTTCTTGCGTGAAGAACTTGGATTACGCGGAACCAAAGTCGGCTGTGATGCAGGCGATTGCGGCGCCTGTACGGTTCTGCTAAACGGTAAGCCAGTGTGCGCGTGTCTTGTGGGTCTTGGGCAGGCCGAGCAACAGCAGGTCACCACAATTGAGGGTTTAGCAAATCCGACTGCTCCGCAGGCCAGGCAGTTTCTTAGGCTGCAGCGCGCTTTCCTAGAGCACGGTGCGGCTCAGTGCGGTATCTGCACGCCGGGAATGCTCGTAAGTGCAACGGCGTTGCTGCAAACTGCCCAGCCGGTAAGTGAAGCGGCAGTTTTAGACGCAATGGGTGGCGTTCTTTGTCGATGCACCGGTTATCGCAAAATCGTCGCAGCAATTCTAGATGCGGGAAGTGGTCCGAACTCAGGGAGCAAGCCGGTTTCCCTTCTGGATAGCGAGCCTGTGGGCAAGCGGCTAGTCCGCATCGACGGCAAAAAGAAAACGGACGGTTCAGAGATTTTCGGTGCCGACCAATGGCCCTCAAACTCGTTGCTGCTTGTCGTTGTCCGGAGTCCCCACGACCATGCCCGATTTGAGTTCGAGGACATCAACAGCTTTGTACAACGTCATCCAGGCGTACGTGCTGTCTTCACCGCGAAGGACGTGCCCGGAAAAAACTGTTATGGAGTGATTCCCGAGTTCGCCGACCAACCTGTCTTCGCAGAGGAAGAGGTACGTTTCAAGGGCGAGGCGGTTGCCGCTATCGTCGGCGAGCCCGCTGCCATAAGGAAACTTCGAGTCGAAGAATTTCCTGTCAGATGGGAGCCGCTTCCAGCGCTGAGTAATATATCTTCGGCTCTTGAAGAAGGCGCCCAGTTGGTGCATCACGACAGACCGGGCAATGTGCTAGTTCGCGGATACGTTGAACGCGGAGATGTTGAGGCGGGATTGACGGAAGCCGATGTCGTAATTGAACGGCAGCTCGAAACCGGCTTCGTGGAGCATGCTTATATTGAGCCAGAAGCAGGTTTTGCACAGCGTTATGGGGACCGAATCGAGATCCAGGCCTGTACGCAAGCGCCGTACATGGATCTAAAGGATGTCGCCGCCCTTCTCGGTATCAGCCAAGCTTCCGTCCGCATTATACCCACAGCAGTCGGCGGTGGTTTCGGTTCCAAACTAGACCTCTCGGTGCAGCCCTTTTTGGCTGTCGCCGCCTGGCATCTGGACGCGCCTGTGCGGATGGAATACACGCGTACAGAGTCGATACGCACCACGACAAAGCGGCATCCGGCGTACATTCGCCTGCGAGCCGGCGTCAGGAACAACGGGCGCCTGACCTCGCTTGAAGTTGAAGCGGACTTTAACACAGGTGCCTACGCGTCCTGGGGTCCTACAGTCGCGAATCGAGTACCGGTGCACGCTTCGGGACCCTACCTCTTGCCAAATTACTGTGCTCGCACACGTGCGGTGCACACTCATCAAGTTCCAGCTGGAGCGTTCCGCGGTTTTGGTGTTCCGCAGGCTGCAGCCGCGCAAGAACAGCTCTATGACGAGTTAGCAGAGAAGCTTAATCTCGATCCTCTCGAATTCCGCATGATCAATGCTCTCGATGAAAAGGATTCGACTGTTACCGGTCAACGCCTCGGCGCAAGCACCGGCATAAGGGAATGCTTCCAGGCGTTGCGCGCCCCCTGGAAAGAGTCCAAAGCCAAAGCTGCCGCCGCAAATGCCAGATCGGATGGGCGTCTCCGCTATGGAGCAGGTATTGCAGCGGGCTGGTACGGCTGCGGCAACACCTCCCTCCCCAACCCATCCACCATTCGTCTCGGATTGAAGGCAAACGGACGTTTTGGGCTTCACCAGGGTGCCGTTGACATAGGTCAGGGATCGAATACTGTGCTGACGCAGATCTGTGCTCAGGTTTTGGGGGTTCCCATTGAACGGATAGACCTAGTGTCGGCAGACACAGATCTCACACCAGATGCAGGAAAAACCTCGGCGTCTAGGCAAACTTTTGTGAGCGGAAACGCCGCGAGCCTCGCGGCAAAACAGCTTCGATCAAAACTGCTGACAATGTTCCATTCGTGCGGTTGTGCGGAGATGGAATTTTTCGACAACCGCGTTAGAGTGATCGACGGCAATAAGACCGCCGTACACCATCTCGGCGATCTGCCTCTTAATGATCTCGGTTACGTCGCGATGGTGGAAGCTACTTTTGATCCGCCAATCACGCCTCTCGACGCAAAGGGTCAAGGTGACCCATATGCTCTTTATGGCTTCGGTGCACAAATTGCAGAGGTAAGTGTCGATATGGAGCTCGGTTTGGTTCGCGTGCTCCACATGACGGCCGCGCACGATACGGGGCGAACGATCAACCCGACGCTCGCCGAAGGCCAGATCGAAGGGGGCATTGCGCAAGGCATAGGTTTCGCTCTGTTGGAAGAGTTCATTCCGGGGCGCGGAGAAAACCTTCACGACTATCTCATTCCAACGATTGGAGATGTTCCGTCTATTCACTCAATCCTGGTAGAGGTGCCTGCCGCAATTGGTCCGCTCGGCGCAAAAGGACTCGGAGAACACACGCTGATTCCAACCGCCCCCGCCATTCTCAATGCAATCTACGATGCTGCCAAAATACGTGTCCCCAGACTTCCGGCAACGCCCGACCGGATTCTTACGGCGATCCGAGAGAAACGGCGCGGCAGTCAGTAAAAGCGATCATCGATTTCTCCGCAGCAGCGAAGCACGGTGTTAAGACTGAAGGCAGTCACGAGGCCGCGACGACGGATGTCCTTGCGGAACTCGCCGGATTGATCGCCGCGGGGCGCTTGGAGATTCCGATCGCGAACGTCTATCCCCTGTCTGAGGTTCGTGAGGCCTATCGGGAACTCGAGCAGCGCCATACACATGGCAAGATCGTTCTCGAACCCTAAAAAGTCGCTGAGATAACGAACCACTTGAATTGCGAGAATCATACGAGCCGGAAGAGGGGCTGGGAGAAACCGAAGAGGTTTCTCCCAGCGCAATTTTTGCTCGCCGTGAACAAAAAGCGGCCCCGGACGAACCGGGGCCAGTGTGGGACAAAAGGCTACGCAGCCTTGTTAGAAACGCTTTTTTTCGAGGTAGCCTTGATCGCGTGTGGCTTTTTGCTGGAGGTCTTCGCCCTTTCTTTCTTAGTCGTGGGGGGCTCCGGAGCAAAGACCCGCTCGGCGTCAAGGAGCAAATCCGGCTGACCTTCGCGTGGAATGGCAACGCGGTCGGAAAGAACAAGGCGCAGCGCGAGGCCGGTTAGCTTTTCGTCTGCGGTGCTGTCTAAGGCAGCCAGCACAATCTCCTCGTCGGACTGTTGCGTGTTCTCGTCCCCGTTGGCAAAGTGAGTGGCTACGTCTTCAAGGAAGCTGTAGTCCAGCTGGATGACCAAGCGCAGAAAGAACCGCATCTGCGTGGCGTTGAACGATGCCGGGGCATGCTCAAGGATGCGCTCCAAGGTGGCAAGACGTACCTTGCGCAGTTTTTCGCGGCGGGCTTGCTCGGCTTCGTATTCCTTCTGCTGGCGTTCGTATTCGGCTCTACGCTCTTCTTCCCTCCTCTGCTGCTCAGCGGCGTACTCGGCCATGCGTTGTTCGTGCTCGGCTCTCCGCTGTGCGGCTTCCTCCTCTGTCTCCTCTTCGGGAGCGGGAGGCATGGCCGGCGGCGGTTCGACAGATTCGTGCTGTTGGTGGTTGGTGTGGACCGGGCATTCATCGTCAAGGCAGACCGTCACAGTGCGTCCGACGTTCTTCCCAAACACGATGATGGCGGCTTTGGCGCTTGGGCACGGCGGCTCGGCGTCAGGATTTTCGGGCTCCGCGAGTTCGCGGTACTGGTGTTTCTGTAACGCGCCGGGACGCTGCTCCTTGGGGCTGCGCCATGACGTTTCGATGGTGACGAGCTCGGGCCGCGCGGCAATCTCGCGGTCGATGTGCGCCGTCACCTTGGCCTGATAGCAGGGCGCGTCAAGGCACTGGTCGCCCTGCACGTCCGCAAACAGGCTGGTGTTGAATCCACTGCGACGGGGGCAGGTGACACAGGCTCCCGCCTCCGGTTTGAGGGTGGTGTCTTCGCGGTCGAACGGGGCGTCGGCAAGGTTCAGGTAGAGATTCGCTTGAATCCATGCACTCAGGTGCTTGGCTGGAAGCAGGTGCGCTTCCTTGTCCTGCCAGTCCTTGCGCCAGCAGTTCTCGAAGGCCTCGGCCTGATGCTCCTGCGGCAGACGGGCAATGAGGTTGGCGTGGCTGGCGGTGATGCGCTCCTCGACGAACGCCTCGGCTACAGGTGGGATGAGCTGCAACAGGCTCAGTCGGGCGTAGATGTGGCTGGCGCTCTTGCCGGACTTCGCAGCAATCGCGTTCACGTCATAGCCGGGCAGGTCTAAGAGACGCTGAAAGCCCTGCGCCTCCTCGTACGGGTGAACGTCCACACGCTGCGAATTCTCGACCAACTGCCATTCCATCGCCTGGGCATCGTTCAGTTCGACGATGCGAGCGGGGACAGAAAACAGTTCGGCAAGCTGCGCGGCGCGGAAGCGCCTTGCCCCGGCGACGATCTCGAAACCGTCGGCGTTCGGACGCACGGTGATGGGTTGAATAAGTCCATGCTGGCGGATGGACTCGGCCAGTTCCTCGAGCTTCGACGGCTCGAAGGTCTGGCGTGGGTTGGTGGTGGACTCATGAATCGTATCGATAGCCAGAAATTGGAAATTGCTGCTGTCCTGCATGATGCCCTCCTTGGGCGTGGTTGGAGGTTGCGGGTGGTGGAGCGCACACGCTGCCCTGTATCCGCTCCGTAGGCGGAGAACTTGGGTTAGGCGTGTTGGTGTCGCTGCCGCGCGAAAGCTTCAACAAAGCCTTGCTGGCGCAGGTTTTTGTCCCACAGCGCGGCGAAGCGCTGGTGTTGGGCGTGAAGCTGGATGTGGCAGACGTAGCGGTCTTCGTGGATGAAGCGTGACCACTGCTCGACGCCTACGTAGTCGTTGCGGTAGTAGAAGGGGTCAAGGTGTGGGCCTGCGGCGAAGCCAAGCTCGAAACACATCTCCGGGTCGCGCATGGCATCGCCATTCAGTTCGCCGTAGTGCGCAACGGAGAGAGCGGGCAGACCGCACGGGCCGGACTCGTCCATGGCCTCGATGACCAAAGCCATATAGGGCGGGTTTTCGATGCGAAGGTGGAGGCCGTGATTCCAGCCTCCAGCCTCTCTGAGGATGCGGAGTACGGTGTCCATTACGCCGCCTCCTGCAGTTGGGAGGTGGCGATTCCCTGCTCTTCTTCGTTCGGCAGCGGCGGCTCCAGCGCGGCGAGAATGACGCTGGCGGTCTGCTGGATAACCTCCAAGCTCTCGGCCAGAAGCGAAGCGTTGCCGTGATACAGGTGGATGTAATCGGCGGATGCCGTTCCCGTCACCAAGCCGACAGCCTTGCCGACGACGAACGCCACAGCCTCGGCCTCCGTCTCGCGCACCGTCTTGGTGGTTGCCGTCCGGCGCTCGGCCTTGTGCAACATCTCGTGCGCGGTCTCGTGAACGAGGGTCGAAAACTCCTCGGCCTTGGATTGACCCGGCAGGATGGCAATGCGTCCGCCATAGCTGCAACCGAGCGCGGGAGCGATGTTCTCGCTGTAGACCAGCGCGATACCCTGCGCCTTCAGGAATGCGGCCAATCGCTCGATGTTCTCGCCCGGGTCGCCAGAGACCTGATGCAATTCCGGCAGGTCCACGCCGCTGGTTTGCGAGATATCGAAGACGTAGGTATTGCGGAAGCCCAGCACCGCGCGGGTGTTCTGCTTGGTGATGTCCTTCTCAGCCTCCTCGTCCTTCTTGCGGCGAACGCCGATGATGGGAGCCAGAATGCGAATGCCCTTGGCTCCGGCGTTCACGCTGCGGCCCAGATTCTTCCACGTCCAGAACCCGGCCACGCGGGTAGCGGTCGGCATCTGTCGCGCAATCTCCAGCACGTTCCCAAAGCTGTAGTTGTGGAAGCGGCTCATGGCCGTGAGGTAGTGGGTGAGGGCGTCGGAGTGTCCGGCCTCCATCTGCTCAATCAAGAGCTTGATGTTGGCGGCGATGAGTTCCTGTTTGGTATTGGGTGTCTTGCGGCTGGTGGTGGTTGGGTCGGTAAGGGTGGCTGCGCTGCTCATGGTGGTCTGCTCCTTGGCTGTTCGGCTTTGGCGTTTGCACGTCCGCGTTGGAACGCGGCATGTACATGCCGAACGCCTCCTGGCGAAGGCGGGGGTAGCAAGGTGCAGGGGGAGGGGTCTCCCCATCCTGGGAGCGAAGCGGAAAGGACGGAGCCCAGCGGAGGTCTGCACAAGCCGTAGGCGCGGAAGATTGGGGAAACCCCTTGCGCCGCGCGATCGGGGCAGCGCCCCTTAGCGAGGTTTGGCTTCCTTATGGGTGCGCATCAGCGGCGCAGGAAGCATGAAGGTGGGCGTTGCGGGCAGGAACAGGCCCGCTTGGATGGGAAGCGGAAAACGCCCGGAGTCATGGGCGGTTGCAGCGTGGGAAGGGCGGAGCAGCCTTCCCTAACAGCCGTACGCTCGTTTGTTGCCGGTTGATACGCCCTGCTCTAGCATTTTGCCGTGGGCAACATGGCTCAAAAAAGGGGGGCGAATGTCGAATATTGGAAGTGCGCGGATAGCGCTGATCAAGCGTGTGCTGGAAGGCGACGGTAAATCGAATCACTCAGCGCGCAAAGCAGCCTTCGACAATTGCGGACTCCAGGGATCCATGAAGACGTTCGTCGACAAGATCGCTCACCGTGCTCACAAGATCACCGACGAAGATGTTGATGCCGTGAAGGCAACAGGCTTCAGTGAAGATGGAGTTTTTGAAAATTGCTGTTTGCGCGGCGGTGGGCCAGGCGACGCGGCAGTACGATGCGGCCTGGGCTGCTCTCGATGCAGCAACGGAGGAGCAATGAGCATGCGTGTGCGAATTGTCGATGAAGGCCACAGCTTCGGAACGAAGGCGCTTTTCGCAACCATCCGAACGTTCTCGCATCAGCCCATCCTCGACGTTGTGAAGCTGGTGAAGTATCGACCTGACTTCATGGCGAACCGGTGCAGCCGTGGCGCAGGAGGCGATGCGTGGACCCTCGAGTTGGTCTGTCGGCGAGCGGGAGTTGATGGCGGCCTTCATGGCGAAAACGAACCAATGCGAGTTCTGCATCAAGGCGCATACTGCAGTCGCCGAGCGGGCGCCTCCCGACGGAGAAAAACTTTCAACCGTCCTTGATCGGCCGGAGGCTGCGACGCTCAAGGAGGCGCTGCGAGCGACGCTTCTGATGCTGAGAAAACTCACGCAGGAGCATACCTTGACGGCGGAGGACATACGGGCCGTGCTCGCCGCTGGCGCCACGCGCCAGCAGATCGAAGACGCTCTCGCGGTGTGCTTTTCCTTCAATGTGATCGGCCGCTTAGCGGATGCGTTCGGTTTTAGTGTGCCCGGCCCGGAGGCTTTTGCCTCTGGGGCGAAGTATCTTCTCGCACGCGGATATCGATGGCAGCGCAGCGATCGTTCACGATCATGCCGTGTTGAGGTGTAGCCGAAGCCAGCAGCGGTTCTTCCTGAGCGAGTTTCAGTCTCAGCCCAGGTAACCACCAATTTCTGTCCGCAGCGTGGAGGGAACCTCCTGCCGGAACGGACGGCTAGGATGAAATGGACACCAAAGAAACTGTCTCAGAGGAATTGACTGATGGTGATTGCAAGTTGGAATGTGAATTCAATTCGGGCGCGGGCAGCTCACGTCCAGCGCTGGTTACAACGGTCGAACGCGGATGTTCTCCTGATCCAGGAGCTCAAGGCGGCTGACTTTCCCTCGGAGTTCTTCAAGGATCTGGGTTACGAAAGCGCCGCGGTAACCCAGAAGACCTACAACGGAGTCGCGATCCTTTCGCGGTTCCCCATCAAAGTGATCAGCACGACACTCAGAGGAGACCAAGCCGACAGTCACGCAAGATTCCTGGAAGTAGTGATTCAAAATTTGCGAATCGTGAACATCTACCTGCCCAACGGAAATCCCATAGGGACCGAGAAATTCGCGTACAAGCTGGCCTGGATGGATCGGCTGATGGCGCAGATGAAGCTCTGGCTGGCAGATGGGACTCCCACCCTTGTAGGCGGAGATTTCAACGTCATCCCGGAAGACATTGATTGCCACAAGCCGGCAGCCTGGATCCATGACGCCCTTTTTCAGCCGGAGCCGCGGATCCGATATCGGGCGATCCTCGAGGAAGGTTACGTCGATGCCTTCCGATCGCTTCACCCCGGTGAGACGGGGCAGTTCACGTTTTGGGATTACTTCCGGCGGGCCTTCGAGTACAACCGAGGCATTCGGATTGACCACTTCTTGGTCTCGCCGAAGCTCGCTGTGCGTGTGAAGAGGTGCGTCATCGACAGGGCACCGCGTGGCGAAGAGAAGCCATCCGATCACACGCCAATCCTCCTCGAAATCGAGTGATCTCGGGTTTGTTTCTCGGCTCGCAGGCGTTGACCGGTCGGGCGGCGCGAACCCAACGCAACCGATCAATGAGCGCCTTGACGATTACGCGTAACCCGACGCAAACCCATCGCTAAAATCACCTTCACAGGCTTGAACCTGATCGGTCCCGCAATTCACACTGAAGGCGAGAGCCGCGGCTAGGGGCGAATTCTCGTCTCCGAATTTCGATTTTGTACTCTAGAGAAGGCCGATCTCGGGTCCATATCCGTTAATAGGCCATAGACTAGAGGCCCACGCCGAATGGCATCTACCCGCCAGCCAAGCTCCGTAAGAGATCCTCGTCCCGAGACCTCCCAGTTCGCTTGGTCCTCGACTTGGCAAAACGGCCTGCCAAGTAAATCTTCAAACGCCTTCGAGATAGCCGATCCTGGCGGTACACGCATTTGTTTCCGCACCTCGCAGCCCACTTCACGCGCCGCATCATTGGTGACAATGTTGTGCACACGCAGGCTCGGGGAACTACCGTCGCACTTCGGGGAAACTGCAGCAGTCAGGAAGGCGACTGGTTCCTTCCATATCCGGATTGCAGCAAGGCACGCGGATTGAAGGCTCGCATCTGGAGCAACCTCCGTTCGGGCTCGTTCGATGGCGTCTAGCGAAAGGCCCCTATAGGCCGCGGTAAGAAGTGCGGGTTTGAACAGCGGCTCCCAGAACGCCAACAGCCCTGCTATATGATCGACTGCTGACTCTACCGGGTCCTTCAACTTGGCTTCTGGAGTAGGAGCACGCCGGAAACCGTCAAAGACGGCCTGCTTCCTGGGATAGAGGAGAAGGTGCGCCAATTCGTGCCACGCTGTGAAGTATGCGCGAGTTTTCCGCGCCCCCCGGGCGTCGACAATGACAAGGTAGTCGCGCCCAGTCTTGCCGGGTTTTGGGTTGTCTATCAGTAGTCCTTCGGTGTCGCCCTTAATAAACTCTGCCTTCAGGAGATGCCGGAAGCCGCCCATGACTTGGCCGTATTTTTCCGCCAAGCGTTCAGCGTCCTGATCCTCGCCTATGAGCTCGATTTTCACGGACAACTTGTCGGCAACTAGAGAACGCAGTTCAGCAACTGTCTCAACGCTCCATTCCTTCAGCATTTGTTGAACGCGGGCGATAGCGTGCTCCCGCAGCTCGCGCAGGCAGTCGCCACTGTCCGGAATATGGAGATTCCTCGCGAGCTGTTTTAGCTTCGCGTGGTGGGCCAAGTCGGTCATTCAAACAGCCTCTTGTGGAGATCCATCCAATCTTGCTTCGTGTAAGTCTTGGGCACTTCCACGCCGTTGGGCGACCTACGTTCAAGCACTAACTCCCTGACCTGAAGAAGGGTTTTCGCTTCCGCGAAGGACCATCCCATTTCTTCAGCGGCATTCGACAGATCAGGCGGGAATTTGTCAGCCACTCGGGGCCGATTTCCCGACCGGGCACCGCGGGCGAGGTAATCCGTCGTAGTCTCCAGTTCCTCAGCGATTGACACAAGCTTACCCATGCTGATGTTTCGCTTTCCGTTCTCAACCTCGCTCAAAAAGGTGACGCTGATACCGGCACGATCAGCAAGCTGTCTTTGCGTCATGCCGTTGGCTTCGCGTAGTTGAGCGATGCGTTTGCCCATTGCGACGTTCTCGTCGAGGGGGTCTTGACTGGTCATTGTTTAGTTGATACCTTATACACTATAGTTGAAGCAAAAAGCCCTTAGCATTCAACTATAGGCAAAGAGTACAGCACTCAGACACTTCGGTCAAACGATAACGCTTGCTGGATTGACCGGTTCAGCGCAGGAACAGATCGCAAATCTTGCGGCCACAGAGCGTAGTACGCAGCACAAAAACCTGCTGCATGCAACGAAAGGAGAAGAATGTATGGCGAAAGTTTACGTAGAAGCTCGGCCAAAGGGTCGCCCTGAAGGGTCCCGCATCGATGACTACGTACTCGAAACCGAAGGCGACCAGGTCCTTGGCACCTTTCACACTCAGAAAGAAGCGATCGATTGGTCAAAAGCAAAGGGCCACACTCCTCACGTTGCGCGAGTGCGGCACCTCAATGACAAAAAGAGGCCTGATCATTGGCGGGCGGTCTGAGACCTGGAGGTGGTGTATATGGACCATGAGAAGAAAAAGAAGTTCAAAATCTTCGTTAACCAAGACGAGCATGAGATCGACACGCAGGAAATCTCCTATGAGCGAGTCGTTGATCTCTACCTGGGGGAGGGTGGCGCACCTTCGAAAGAGTATCTCGTAAAGTACTCGCACGGCCCGTCGGAAAATCCAAGTGGCACACTCACCCCAGGACAAGAAGTCGAGGTGAAAGATGGCATGCGTTTTAGGGTTTCAGGAACTGGCGAGTCTTAATCCCTTCATTCGGGATCTTGATGAGCAGGGATATCAACTGGATTTCGTCAACGGGTATTTTGTCATCTATGGCCTGCCATACCTTGATCAAGCTGGATCTCTGAAGCATGGGGATTGGATTAGCCCCGTCGATTTGTCAGAAGGGGGTGCGCTTGACCCCCCCGGGAATCACCAAGCTTGGTTTCGTGGAGATAAGCCGTACAGCCGAGATGGCCGCGAGCTAAATATCGGCACAAGAAATCACCGGCTCGAAGTCGCACCTGATTTAGTTGCTGAGTTCTCGTTCTCATTGAAGCTGCTCGAGAACGGTCAGATGCGTCCGTACCGTTCCTTCGAGGAGAAGGTTCAAACGTATCTCGAAGCCATCACCGCACCGGCCATGGCTGTATACCCTGAAGCGACGCCTCTGAAGGGGATCGAAGCCAAAGCTGCCGCGCAAAATAGTCCGCTCCGCTTTCCAGACACGTCATCAGCCAACTACAACTTGAGCGATATATCCTCACTTTTAAGATCGAAAAAAGTGGCGATTGTCGGTTTGGGTGGGACGGGTTCGTACATCCTTGATCTGCTCGCCCGAACTCATCTTGAACGGATTGCTTTGTTTGATGATGACAAGATTCACGTGCACACCATATTTCGGATGCCTGGTTTTATCGATCGGGCGATCGGCCAACCAAAGGTCGAAGCCCTAACGCGCCAGTATGGAAAATGGCATTCCGGGATAGAGCCTATAAATGAGCGCGTTACACAAGCAAATATCGAGCGCCTATTAGAATTCGATTTTGCCTTCGTCTCTGTCGACGATGGTCCAGCCAGGCGCTTAATTGTGGATTGGCTCAGCTCTAAATCTATCCCGTTTGTAGACTGCGGCATGGGGCTCAATCGGTCGGTTGTGGGGCTGAATGGTACTGTGCGGATCACAGGCGTTGATCGTGCCGCGTACGATCGCACAATAGACACAGCCTTCCTGCCAACGGGGGATGCGAAAGAGGATGAATACCGTAAACAGGCACAAATAGCCGAGTTGAATGCGCTTAATGCGGCTCTGGCGGTTATCAGATTTAAGCAGCATTTCGGATTTTACGATCGCATAGATAATGCCTCTTGGTATGTCTTTGAATCTGCTCCTCTTGAGCTCGACTCTGAGTGTAGGACCAAATGACCTATTCCTATCGAGCTGTCGAGCGAATTCCGAAGGTGCTCGGCGACGGTGTTGTCTATCACAATCAGGAATTCCAGTTAGCTGCCCTGCTTTGTGCTTGCGGATGCGGCCACCGCATTACGCTCTTGGTGCCAGACAGCCATCAAGTATCCTCGGAGAGGGGATTAGCGACAATCCGACCCTCGATCGGGGTGTGCGATGCGCCGTGTAAGTCGCATTATTTCATTATCGCTGGAAAGGTGAAGTGGCTGCCTGCGTTTACGCAAGCGCAAGCAAGCCGTCTAATGCGAAAGCAGATTGCCCGCCATGCGTCACATGACCGGCGGTGGATTTGGACCGAAACGCCGCGTGCCGCTTTGAAGTGGTTGGCTAAGCGGATCGGATCGCTTCTTCGGCTGTTTCGCATCCGGGAATAGAGTTGGGCGAGGGGAACTAGGGGCAAAGCCGGTCTAGAAGAAAGTCGCACATTATTCGCTGAAGATGTTGCTCTCGGCGAGACGGACTTCGGCTCGCAGCGACCGATGCCCAAACTTCAATTGCGCACGAGTGGCGAATTTACCTGACCAGAGTGTCTCACTAGTGTCGCGAGCTCGCGGAAACGACAGAGGGCATTAGCCAGTTGCATCTGTCGCACCGTTTTGCATTCGGGATTGAGCAGGGCTGCATTGCCAATAACGATTGCGAGCGCTTGAGCGCGCGACGTTGCCACATTCAAACGATTGGCACTATAGAGGAACTCCATACCACGAGGGGCTTCGTCTATCGACGATGAGGTCATTGAATAGACCGCAACAGGAGCCTCCTGTCCCTGGAACTTGTCGACAGTGCCAACTCTGGACGCAGGAATTCCATTTAAGAGTTCGGCCACTTGAGCGTTATACGGCGCAACAATCAAAACGTCGTCATTTCCGAGTTCACGTGTGCTCCCATGACGGTTCGTCCAAGTGGCTCCCGGCATGAGTAGTTCCCGAAGCAGAGCCGCTACCGCGTTTTTTTCCTCTACGGAGCGAACCCGATTCCCAGTGTGCGGGACCTCGATGAACCATAAACCGCAGTGATCGAACAACCCCGCGCCACTGAGATGCTGCCCCTCAAGCCCTGCAACTGGCATTAAGCGAGAGTCATAGAACATCTCAGAGGTGAATGAACATACGTTCGGGTGCAGTCGCCAAGTGTGGTCTAAGAACAATCCGCAGTTCGCGGAGATCGTTTTTGCATTTCCAAGGAGGTGTTCGAGGGCCGATGCTTCGGCTCCGTCGGGATGGCTTCCCTTCGTCGGTTGCTCCAATTGCTGCGGATCACCAAGCAAGACAATGCTTTCGGCGCATTGTGCCACCGCAAGCACGTTGGCGAGCGACATTTGTCCGGCTTCATCTATGAAGAGGAGATCGACCGCTTGGAAATATTCCGGCCGCGCCCACATCCACGCGGTGCCAGCTAGGATTTGGCACCCTTCAGCTAATGAGGTAAGCGGAGATACATTATCTGTAACGTATGTGACTCCGTCCGGGCCGTCGGGCGGGTCGTTGACCTTCTGAACACAAGCAAGATTCTGAACACCATCCTCAACTGAGGCCTGCAATACAGCCTTCAGAAGATTCGCAATTACTTTATGGCTGCTGGCCGTAATACCGATCTTGCGCCCCTGTTTCACGAGTTCGCAGATCATTCGGGCCGCAGTGTACGTCTTGCCGGCACCTGGTGGTCCCTGTATCGCCAACACGGATTCCTGCAGATTTGTGGCGAGAAACTTAGCAGCCTCGACGGAAGTTCTGCCACCAGCCGCCGAGACCGTCTGGTTTCTCGCGAGGCGAGGGGGACGCCGCAGAAGTAGATCGCAAGCGCTCTGGTATCGTCCCGCAGCTTCCAAATCATGATCTCTAACCCATTCACCCAAACGGAATAAAGAATCAGCGAGAACATCACTACTTGGACCGGTGGGATCAACGTAAACACAGCTCGGATGTACCTGAGCAGTCTTCTTCGTCTTCTTGATGTCAACCGTGTGGACGAGTGGATCAACGCCTACGACTTCACCGAACTTCGCGCTCTTTGTCCGTACGGTGTCCCCCGGCCGTATTTCGCAGTCCTGCGGCGGGTAGCTGTATCGATCAGTTGGGATATTCTTGGAAACCGACAGAGTAGATTTATACGCGAGGCCCGAAAGACCTCCGCGTTCATCGATCAGTTCCTCTTCTGTAAGTTCGCCGAGCCTATAAAATTCCCACCATTCCGCTTTCGATTCCCTCCGATGCCAATCGAGCAGATTCGATAGAAGCCATCGCCCGCTTTGTTGAGGCGTACGCAACTCTGGTTGGACAGGAATGTCTCGCCGCAGATCTTCTTCGAGAATCATGATCCTGAGCTGGCGATCGGTGAGCGCCTCAGAGGCTGAACCACTCAGTGAAATTGGCCGGGAGAATACTGTGCCCTTCGACAGCTCCTCAGATCGAAGCGATTCGAGCCAGTTCCGCAGGCTTCGGGTTGACCAGCAGTCATCCTCGTTATATGCAAGAACTCGTCCGCTTGTGGCATCTGTGATCCCATCCGGCCGAACCAGTTCCAAAGCGTGCTGCAGAAGTCTCATAGCCGTTGCCGCTTCGCTAAGAGCTACCTCCCGGTCAAACTGGTGGAATGGCTCGAGTGCCTTCAAAGAGTACTGCTCAACGCTGGCTCTCATCGCCCGCTTGACGACCGCGTGGAGATCAACGAATAGCGCTCCGCGAAGCATTCGATCTACTTCGTTTTCTCGTGTCGCGTGTCTCCCCATTAGCCGTTTCAGGGCGGCCGGCTCGTAAGCGCCAAAGTGATAGACGTGCATGAACGGATCCTTACGCCATCGCTCAGTGATTAGATCAACAAGCCACTCAAACCCGGCTCTCTCTTGCACCAGATCTAAGGCCCACTTGTGGCGGTATTCAGGCCCAGTCGGGGCCTCAAGCCCTACCCCGAACAAGTACTCCCTGCCACTTTGACCAATGAAAGGATCGCCTTCAAGATCGAAGTAGACATCATTGATTGAGGGCTCCGGAAGCATCGCGAATCCGTGCGTTTCGGACGGCGGGAAGATCTCATAGATTAGCTGCTGTGCTAGTTCTGCTTGCACTTGGACTCGGGCTTGCTCGCGGACACGCACCAGGCTTTCGGAAGATCCACGTTTCGGTTTCCGAGTTAGAGGCAATGGCAGAACTGCCAGTTCCGAACGGGTGATGATATTCCAGTCCGCTAACTCTCGTCGCTGCAGCTTGGTGATGCCGGCAACAAGTGAAAGATGGTCGTCGTCACGTCGCTTTTTGCGGCATTCTGCTCCCCATCGACAGACGTCGCAGTGTTCAGTTGGTTCGGGATAGGTGTCGTGCGATCCCCTAGCCACCGCAGCTTCCAGCCGTGAACGAATCTGCCGATGATAGGCGGCATAGTCGAGGACCCGGTGCGATTCGGGCGAAAAATTTGCACCAGGTGGGATGACGTGCATCCAATCCGGAACGACTCCTTGCGCAATCCTCACAAGATCTGAGTAGAGCGAAAGTTGAAGCATCGTTGCCGCTTTTGTTTCCACGGCCAACTTGCAGTCGTAGACCTCGTAGGACCACAGGCCCAGGTTGCTGGGCTTATCAACTCTTCTGAGGACGTCAGCGCGCCCGTACCAATTGTCGTCCCCAAGGACTGCTTGAACAATCACGTCTGCGCCGTTAGCCATAGCATTGATCGTTTCGTGACGCGCCGCGTCCTCCGGCGTCGATCGAAGATCTGCTATTGCTAGACCTCTTGAAGCAAGGTGCGCCACGTAAGCCTCTTCGTGAGCAAGACCTCGCTGGCGCATCACTTCCGCATCAGGTGCTGACCACGCTGGCGCTGACCGATCACCAACAGCGACTTGGCGATCTAGAGTCGTCAGGTGGTTACAAATGAGATTGTTGCCAAGGTCCGTGGCCGAGAGACGGAGAGCATTCGAAGTCAGCTTCATGGGGTGCCCGAGATTTTCCACGCAGTCTACTCGGTTCGGCGAGAACGGTGAAACTTTATTTCACACGTCAATCTGTGCGGCGAGAATCAGCACGGGGCGAATACCGCGCTGGACTGCGGTCGCATTTCATCAATTTGGTGGCCACCCGCATAAAAACATTGCATACTGGGCTCACCATTTAATCTCAGGGCTCGTATGACTTGGTTGCTCGCGCCGCTCACGCTGGGTATTCTCTGGACGCTATATGCGATATCTCCCGCAAGAAAGGCGATTCGCCTCCTCGATAAAGGGAGAACTCAAATCGAGGGGATGGAAGATGACCTACGGTCGCTTCGGGAACGTTGGCGGGCCGATGTCTCTTCTACCGCGAATGCGTACAAGGAGGAGATTTACCTTGAACGTCTTCGCGATATTCCGCTGGACGAACTAAAAAATCATGCAACCGGCTTGCGGCTGCAGCCCTTGCGGGAGATCGGAGTTCGAAATCTAGCCGATATGCGCGGCTGGAGCCAAGCACGGCTGGAGAGTCTTCGTGGATTGGGGCCGAAGTCAGCAGCCCTGATTCCCAGCGTCGTACAAACCCTGACTTCCGCAGCTAAGACAAGGCCAATGCCTGACCCCGGACTGCCGTTTCGGCACGAAGCGGAGCGGGTGTTGATTCAGGCGATTTATCGCGAGGTCGGTTGTGAGAGGTCGCTCGGAGTTGTTCCAGCCGAATTCGCTGATCTCGTGGAAAGAACCCGACAAAGGAGTGAGGAAGCGAGAAGAAGCACCCGCTTCCATCGCTGGATATGGACTCTTGGCCGAGGAACGAGGATCGCCGACACGGTACAGGTCGCGCGCGAAATGTCGGCTTCCTTGGAAGGCGGACCTGGGCATGCATTGTGCGAGAAAATGCGGGCGTCTCTTGATCGCTGCAGGACCTTGCTGTCCGGGCGGGTACCGGTCGTAGAGCTTTCCCAAGACTATGTTGAACGCTGGAATGATTATGACCTCGTTCTGACGAGGGCTATAGGTTCCGCAGGGCGGGTTCGTCCGTCAACACCTCCGCAACCGATCGGCGGGGCGGAACAGAATATCTCGGTTTTGGAGGATTCGCGTGTGGCAGAGCCTGACAACGATCAGGTGCATGTGGAATTTGGGAGGCTGGTTTCCGGGCCACCGCCGGTTCCGACAAACCTTTCGTCGACACCCGGCCCAATTCACGAACAGTGCCCTCTCGATCCGATTCGGCAAGCTAAGCGCGACGAACTGCAGAGGTGGATCAACGCGGTGGCACCCCCGCGTTATTCCGTTTCGGGGAATGAACGCGAAACGGAGCTGAAGTCCTTTCATATCGGATCAGAATCCTTTGTTCCGATTGAATTCTCCTTGCCGAAGTCCGGCTCAACGGCCTTCACCAAAAGTGAACGGTGGGTGCCTAAGGACAAATCCACTGTTGTGCAGGGAATCACTCTTCTGCGGGGAATGGTATTTATCGGCAGGAAGACCTCCACCTGTCATTTGGGAGTGATTTACCCACATCTTCCCGTCGCAGCTTCGGATGCTGTCGATCTTGGTGAGCTTAGATATTGGCAGGGGTATGACTCCCTTTCACGTGAAGCGCGATTTGCCTACCTGACCTGGCTTGCGAATGGCGCCACCTACACATCTAACGAGCAATTCGCGATGCTTTACTTTTGCGGCCTTGAGCGTCGGTTGGTGCTATTCGCCGCGGAGCCGGCTGTGCAGATGCCGTCCGAGACCGCAGCGATTCTTGAGGAGGTGACGCGGCTTGCTGAAGCATTTAAGAATGCTCAACTGCCGCTGTACGGCTACGCTCAACGAC
>Ga0335074_10000442_pt1 | contig 60081 bp, 52 predicted proteins | sample Lox_Sample_23_FD_206715 | JGI IMG/M metagenome (GOLD analysis project Ga0335074, IMG submission 206715) | Soil microbial communities from Loxahatchee National Wildlife Refuge, Florida, United States - Lox_Sample_2.3 | ecosystem: Environmental > Terrestrial > Soil > Wetlands | place: USA...
TCTTCATCCTGCGGTCCTGCACCCATGCCGTCCGACCCATCGCCGTCCCCTTTGGAACAGCTCAAAAATCGGACAACTCGTGTGCTACGTAACCCGGACATATCGTGTGCTACCGACAGTTGGGATTTATATACTTGACTCCCTCGCCCGGATAGCCTATATTTTCCTTCAGAAACGAGGGGTTGCCAATGTCCAAGAGCACGATTTCCACCTTCGAACTGTTCGCGATGTTCCCGGATCAGGAGACGGCGCGGGTTTACCTTGAAGGTCGGCTTTGGCCGCATGGCCCCAAGTGCCCGGTTTGCGGCCTTGGGGAGCGGATCACGGCACGGGCTGGCGGGTACTACCGCTGCAACCAGTGCAAAGAGGATTTCACGGTCCGGACCGGCACGATTTTTGAGCGGAGCCACGTTCCGCTGCACAAGTGGATTTACGCGATGTACCTGCTCGTGACGGCGCGGAAGGGCATTTCCTCCATGCAGCTTGCCAAGGAAATCGGGATTACCCAGAAGTCGGCGTGGTTCGTGCTTGGCAGGCTCCGCGAGGCGTGCGGCGATAATCTCGAAATGCTTCGCGGCATTGTGGAAATTGATGAGACCTACATCGGCGGCAAAGAGAAGAACAAGCACGAACACAAAAAACTGAAAGCCGGGCGGGGCACGGTCGGCAAGATCGCAGTCCTTGGTATGCGCGAACGCGGCAAGAATGGGCGCACAAAGGCAATGCCGGTTGATGGTACAGATAAGGAAAGCCTGCAATTTGAAATCAAGGCCGCCGTCGAGCCGGGTTCCACGCTGCATACCGACGAACACAAAGGCTATCTCGGATTGGCTCCGACCTATGGTCACGAAACGGTCGATCATAGCGCCAAGGAATATGTTCGCGACGATGTGACCACAAACAGCATTGAAAGCGTCTGGGCAGTGATGAAACGCGGAATGCACGGCGTTTATCATCACGCGAGCAAGAAACACCTGCACAGATACGTTGATGAATTTGCCTTCCGCCTGAACGAAGGCGACGTGAAGCGGCACACAATGGAGCGGCTTGATAGCTTTATCAGCAAGACGGCAGGCAAGAGGCTCACATATAAGGCGCTTACCCAATGAGCGACGCAAAACCCCCGCTGGTACTGGACGCGATTGTTGACGTAGTGCTCGCCTATAAACCGAAGGCCAAAACCGATAGCGCGAAGAAGCGAAAGAAGAAAATAAAAAAGCTAATAAAGGATACGATGAAAGTGCGCGAGACGGAACCAAAGGCGCACTAGGCGCACGATGGAATGTAGAAGTAGGCAAGAGCGATGCAACTAGAGTTTTCATTTCTTACGCGCTCGGAAAATAGTTAGATTAAGGGCGGTAAGTGCGCACATGCCACCAAACGCACATAGCATTATTACTGCGGCTAATGTAGCGCGCCACGCGGTATTGCACTCATCATCGGCTGATCCGCTTATAGCATTAACCGCCCAAAGGTGGGCGCTAGAAGGCGCTTCCAGCTTTTGGGCGTCCTTTCTCCAAATCGCTACTGTCATCGTAGTATTAGGCGTTGTTGTTGAAGTAGTAGCAACAATTCTCGAACTCAGAGACGAATTCTCTGAGGGGAGAAAAATGCGACTCCACCACACTCTTACATTCGTTGGCGGGGCACTTGTCGTCTTGGCAGTTGCAGCCGAATATTGGGCCGAGAACAAGGGATCATCACTTGAAACTAAGTTGCGCGCCAATAATGCTGCCGCACAAGGCGAACTCGACAAAAGGGCCAGAGAAGCAACAGCGCAGGCCGTCGCCATAGCCAACAAATTCGGCGGCCTGCAACACTTTGTCTCGCAAAAAGAAGGTGAGATGGATTCGGCCTTTTCTGATTTCAAGGAATTTGCGCAACAACAGCAAAACCGGACGGCGGCTGTATTAAACGACTTGAATAGCAAGCAAGCCAAATTACAAACCGCCTTGAACAGCGTCGATGCGAGCGCCAGCAAGGCTTCAAGTGCCGCCGATACTGCGAACAAGACCGCCGCAAGCATGACTGACACGCTCAATTCCGAGCGCCAAATGCAAGCCCAAATGCGAGCCATTATCACACGTAGGATACTTAGCCCCGAGCAATTGACGGCACTCGTCACGGACACGAAACCATTTCCGAAGACTCCATTCGATCTCTTTATGATGCAGGATCGCGATACGGAGGAATTCGCAGTGCAAATCGGTGATGCTCTCGAATCTGCAGGCTGGGATTGGAAACCGGCACCCGCACGTGGCGATCTTGTATTTACGCCAAAAGGGAAACCACAGATCGGAATGCAAACCGCAAATGGCTGTTCTATCGAGATCGCCGAATCGGCTAAAGCCGCTCTGTCACCGCCGGTGTTGGCTTTGCTCAATGGCATCTTGAAAGCGGGCATCACCTGCCGAGCGGGAACGTCCAAGGACGCGGAGATGAGCCCAGACTTCGACAAAAAATGGGTGCATATTTTTATTGGTACCCGAGATTGATCGAAAGGCTCCCCAAGCCCCCCAAGGGAGTCATCTATATAAATCCCTTTTTGTTCCCGGCCGCGCCAAGTTGACAAGCGCAATAACGCTCAGAAAGAATCGCTCGACCAACCAGTTACAGGGTCGTGATGGATGTTCCCGAGGGTGCCGGCCAGGGCAGAACCCTCCGTCACCGCGTTTTCCGGTTTGGGCGCTTCAGCTTCGACGAAGGGACTCAGGAATTGCTTGCGGACGGCCAGCGCCGCCCGTTGGAGTCGAAGCCCCGTCTGCTCCTGCAGGCATTGCTGTCCCAACCAAGGATGATCGTCAGCAAAACGGACCTGAAACGGGCGGTTTGGCCCGACAAGCAGTTTGTGGAAGAAGGTTCTCTCGCCACCGCGATTTACAATCTCCGCGTGGCGCTGGAGGACAAGGCCCATCAAGTGATCGGCGCGATGCCCGGCGTCGGCTACCGGATGCTGCTGCCGGTCAGCGTCACACTGGTCGATACCGAGGCCGATTCGTCACAATGGCAGTGGCTGACAGAAGGCGCGCGCGTGCCGGGGCGCCCCTCCTGGATATTGGACCGCCCGCTCGATGGGCAGGCGACAAATCAGGTGTGGCTCGCCTGCCATGAGAACTCGCCGGAAGTTCGGGTTTTCAAATTCGGCAATACCGCGGAGCGCCTCGATGCGCTGAAGCGCGAGGCGGCACTTTCCAGAGTCCTGAATACGCGCCTTGGCGAGCGTGACGACCTGGTTCCGATTCTCGAATGGAACTTCGAAGACCAGCCCTATTTCATCGAAGCCGCTTACGGCGGTCTTGATCTCCGAACCTGGCTCGCAGGGCCCGGTGCGTCATCGGATGTAGCATTGCGCGTCGCGTTGGTCGCCAAAGTCGCGCGCACTGTTGGCGACGCACACGGAGCCGGCGTTCTCCACGGCGACATCAAACCGACCAACATTCTGGTGACGCTGAGCGGCGACCGACCGCCTCATACCAAACTGGTCAATTTCGGCGGCGGCGGACTGACGGATGCCGCGCGAACGGAAGCGCTGTCCCTATCCCTGCAGACACCGGGCGAGCGCGGGACCGCGACAAGACCGGCATCCCTGTTTTACCAGGCACCGGAGATGCAGCGCGGCGGCGAGCCCACGGTTGCCGGCGACGTCTATGCACTTGGCATCCTCCTTTATCAGATGGTCGTCGGTGATCTTGAAAAGCCTCTCGCCGCAGGATGGGAGGGCGATATCGACGACGAAGTACTACGAAGTGATATTGCCGCTGCGGCCGCCGGAGATCCGGCGCGACGCATTCCATCTGCGGCCCTTCTCGCCGATCGGCTGGAAAGTCTGGATGCCCGCAGGACAAAACTGCTGCAAGAGCGGGACGATGCAGCGCGTGCGACGCGCCTGGCCGAAGCCGACCGGCGCGCGCGCGCACGGCGACCGTGGATGGCGCTGGCGGCCATCGCCCTTGTGCTGGGGCTCGTCGCGACGGGAGCTGCGGCGTGGCGCGCCATCCGCGAACGTGATGAGTTGTCACGCCAGGCCCGCATTGTACAGGCGGTCAATTTGTTCCTGACCGACGATCTGCTCGGCCGCGGCAATCCCATCGTGTCCGGAAAAGCCAATGAAACACTGATGGAGGCCGTTTCGAATGCGGAAGCGCGCATCCCATTCCGCCTGTCGAAGGAGCCGGCGATCGCCGCGTCGATCTACTATTCGCTGGCGCAGGCGTTCGCCGGCCGGGGGGCTTTCGATCAGGCGCGATATGCGTTCGACAAGGCTGCGGCAGCGTTCGTCAAGGCGCAGGGGCCGGACTCGCCGGATGCCATCATTGTCATGTTGCGACGCGCGCAGATGGAGGCGTACGCGGCGGATGCCGGTTCGCTCGAGCGCGCAAGACAAATAATCGCCCGTGCCTCAAAACACATCGACGGCATGGGCGCGCGCGCCCCGGAAGCGCGCGTCTGGATGTTGGCCGCTCAAGCGACTCTTGAGCTGATCGGCGGCGATGCCCGCACATCGCAAAGAGAATTCAGACAGGCCGCCGATCTTTCCGACACCATGCCGGAGACGTTCGATACCGACACGCGTTTGCTGCTGCGCCAGCGCGAGGCCTTCGCCGAATTCCGGCTCGGGCGCTGGGACGACGCGCAAGCCCTTTTCGCGGACGTTCTCGGGCGCTATCTGGCATTACATGGCCCGCTGCATCCGGACACGCTGATTGCCAGATTGAATATTGCCCAGGTCCAGATGGCGCGCGGCGCGGCCGCTTCTGCGGTGCAAATGCTCAACGATAATTTCATCCGTCAGTTGACCACGGTATTCGGACCAGAGAGTCACACCGTCATGACTGCGCGGGCCGCGCGCGCCAGATCGCTGATGACGCTTGGACGATATGAGGAAGCGTTACGCGACAATGAAGAAGTGCATCGGGCCGCTGTCGCCGGGCAGGGAGAAAATTCGCAATTCGCGATCCTGGCACTTGCCGACGTTGCCAACGCCCAATGCCGCGAAGGGCGGCCCGACGCCGGCACCGACAGCGCCACCCGAGCCTATACCGCCGCGATCAAATCGTTTCCAAATACGCCGGCCATATCCCAGGAGGTCGCCATCATTGAGGCGCATTGTCTGATAGCAGCCAAGAAATATTCTGCTGCTGCAGCGTTGCTTCAGAAGATCGACGTGCAGGCCGTGAGCGAGTATGCGGCGGATCCGGACGTGGACGCGGAGAGGGATCTGATGCTGGCCGATGTCGCGGCGGTTTCGGGCGATACCGCAAAGGCGCGGACGCTCCTCGCAAGACCCGAGCAGGTTTTCGCCGGGGCCGATGCCGATCCCTACTTGCGGAGCGAACTCGAACGGGTCAGGGCAACGGTTGGACAACAGAACGCCGCGTTTTCCAAACCGGCCCCGGCGCCCTGAAGGGGCAACGGAGCCCGCGTTGGTATCGATCGATCCCTTTGGGGGCAAACGTCTTGAACGTCCTATCTGGGACGCGCCCCATCCGCCGGTCCGACTCTATTTCTTCACTTTGAAGACGACGCCGTATTGGTCAGCGCCCCCAAGCGATGCCGTGCCGTAGAGATAACCTCCGGCCTGGCCTTTATCCTTGATCAGTCCGGCACTGGTAGACCCGCCATCCTCTCCCCCCGTGAAGTTATGGAGCACCGTCTCGGTTCCATCCGGCGCCAGCTTGAAAACAACTCCTTCCAAACCGTTGCCGCCGCCGTAATAGGTCGTGCCATAAAGATTGCCTGTCCCATCCGCGATCAGGTCGGATTCGGGAGAGCTGCCGTCGTTCCCTCCGGTAAAGGAATAAAGGACGCTAAAGGTGCCTCCGGCCGCGATCTTGACAACGGTGCCGCATCCCGTCTCGTACGCACAGTTGACAATGCCTCCGGAGGAAGCGGTGGTGTAGAGATTGCCTGATTTGTCCTGGATCACGCCGGCAAGAGGATAGGCGCCGTCGCTCCCTCCCGTAAAGGCGTGAAGAACATTGAAAGTACCGTTGGGTGTAAGCTGGAAGACAACCCCCGCGCCGCCGGCGCCACCCTCGGACGCCGTACAATAGAGATTGCCCGCTTTGTCGCGAATCAGGTCGCAATACGGGTTGGCACCATCATTGCCGCCGGTGAAGGAATGGAGCACCGTTTCGATGCCATTCGGCGCGAGCTCGAAAACCACGCCGTTGCCGTCGGTACCTCCATATACCGTCGTTCCGTATAGATTGCCCTTCTTATCAATGACCAGGCCGGCATAAGGATAGTTGCCGTCGTTCCCGCCCGTGAAGGCATAAAGCACTGTTTCGGTACCGTCCGGTGCAAGTTTGTAGACCGTGCCGCATCCCGAGCCATACGCACAGTTCGCGCTGCCGCCGCCGCTGGTCGTCCCGTAGAAATTGCCGGCTTGGTCCTGGATCAATCCAGTAACCGGCCAGGCTCCGTCCTGTCCGCCGCCAAAGCTATGAAGAACGGTCTCGCTGCCGGACGGCGTCACCTTGAAAACAACACCTACGTCGCTGGTACCGCCATAGAGGGTCGTACCGTAGAGATTGCCGGCCTGATCCGCCGCCAGGCCCGAATATGGCGTGTAGCCGCTGCTTACGCCCGTGAACGAATAGAGGACGTCAAAGGCGGCAGCCCTTGCGATGGCGGGAGAAGCCTGCCCTGCCATCAGGGCAGCGGCGATCGCGAGCGGGGCGGCGGTTTGCCACGTTCTAAAATGAGTTGATTTCGACATGAGATATGTACTCGCTTTCTGGTTGACTTTCCTATCAAAACCCGTTCGCAGCGACATCGCCGGAACTTCCACTTCCAGGCTCATGCTATGACTTACGAAAGGCGGTGGACGGGCTATTTTTTCGTCAGGCTGAAGACGACGCCGTATCCATCCGTGCCGCCATACTCGGTGGTGCCGTAAAAGGTCTTGCCGTTCGCAGCCAATCCGGCGGAGTAAGCCTGGCCGTTGGTTCCGGTGAAATCCGCGAGCACCTTTTCCTTGCCTTTGGATGTCAGCTCATAAACCACGCCGAAGTTGCCGGCGCCGCCATAAGTTGTCGTGCTGTAGAGATCCTTGCCGATCAGCAACATGTCGCCTTCGGGGTTGCCCCCGTCGCTGCCGCCGGTGAAGCTGTAGAGCGTGGTCAATGTCCCCCCGTGGGCCAGCTTGAACACCGTACCGGCCTTGTATGCGCCGCCATCCGCGGTGCTGCCATAAAGGTTTCCCGAACTGTCGATGGCGAGACCGCCATAGGGGAAGTCGCCGTCGTTGCCGCCGCTGAAACTGTGAAGCGTGGTGAACGTGCCGTCGCCGGCAATTTCATAGACCACGCCGCCGTTGTAAGTGCCGCCGAAGGCAGTGACACCGAAAAGGTTTCCGGACTTATCCATGACAACGCCATGTTCCGGATCCGCGCCGTCGGTGCCGCTGCCGCTAAAGGTATGCAGGACCGTAAGCTGACCCTTGGCGCTATACTCGAAGACCGTCCCGCCGTTGTCGGCGCCGCCAAACAGTGCGGTGCCATAGAGGTTGCCCGCCTTGTCCTCGATCAGCCGGCCCCTGAAATAAGCGCCTTCGTCGGAGGCGAAGCTGTGCAGTACGGTGTACGTCCCGTCTGCCGCCAGCTCCCAGATCGTGCCGTCGTTCGATGCGCCGCCGAATGCGGTCGTGCCGTACATGTTTCCACTTGCGTCGATGATCCCCGCGCCTTCGGGCGTGATGCCGTCACCCGCGCCACCGAAGTTGTGAACCACACTCTCCGTTCCGCCCGTCGCAACTTCGAAGATTACGCCCGCGCCATAAGCGCCACCGCTGTCGGTCGTCCCGTAGAGGTTGCCGGACACGTCCGGCGTGACCTCTGCGTAGGAATACCGACCATCGCCGGTGGGCCCGGCAAAGTTATGCAGGACGGTGTAGGTGCCGCCGCGTTGCGCGGCGGGATGCGACACGCCAGCGCCGGCGGCCGGGGTCAAAACCGCGATTGCGAGCGTCGAGCCGAGCAGCGCATCGCGAAACAGCACGTGAATGACAGGCATGGAATTCTCCCTCGGGATTATAGGCGCGAAGCCTGTCGGCTCCGCGCCGCCCAAATGTGAGCTTGCAGGAGGGCCGGATCACGGCCCAATTCTATTTTTTCACTTTGAAGACTACGCCGTAGCCATCCGCTCCCCCAAGGGTCGCTGTGCCATAAAGATACCCACCAGCCTGGCCCGGATCCTTGATCAGGTTACTGGTCGTAAGGCCACCGTCATCTCCCCCCGTGAAGCCATGGAGCACCGTTTCGGTCCCATCGGGCGCCAATTTGAACGCGACTCCATTATCGTCGGCACCGCCGAAGAGGGTCGTGCCGTAAAGATTGCCGGCACCGTCCAATGTCAGGTTGGACTCGGGGTTGCCGCCGTCATTCCCTCCCGTGAAGTAATAGAGGGTGGTAAAGGCGCCGCCGGGCGCAATCTTGAAAACCGCACCGTAGCCATAGGCACCTCCCAAAGCAGCGGTGCCATACAGATCTCCCGCTTTGTCCATGATCAGGCCGGCAAAAGGCGTGCCGCCGTCATATGCGTTGGTAAAGCTGTGAAGGACCGTATAGGCGCCATTCGGCGCAAGCTCGAAGACGACCCCGGCGCCGTCGGCGCCGCCTGCGGACGCCGTTCCATAGAGATTGCCCGCCTTATCGCGAATGACATTGCAATAAGGCGAGCCGCCATCGTTTCCGCCGCTGAAAGAATAGAGCACCGTCTCGGCACCGTTCGGCGCAAGCTCGAAAACAACACCGTTGCCATAGGCGCCGCCGTAAACGCCAGTGCCGTAGAGATTGCCCTTCTTGTCCAATAGCAGGCTGCCATTGGGAAACCCGCCGTCGCTTCCATTGGTAAAGTCATGAAGGACCGTATAGGTGCCGTCGGGCGCGAGCTCGAAGACAACGGATGCGGCGTCACCGTTCCCGCCGGTCGTCCCGTAAAGATTTCCGGTCGGGTCCTGGATCAACCCGGCCACCGGACTGCCGCCGGCTTGTCCGCCGGTGAAACTGTGGAGAACGGTCTCGGTGCCGTCGGGCGCAAGCTTGAAAACGACCCCGAGATTGTCGCCGCCGCCATAGCCGGTTGTACCGTAGAGATTGCCCGCGTTGTCCGCGAGCAAGCCGGAATAGGGCGAACCGCCATCCGCTCCGTCGGTGAAATTATAGAGAACCTCGAACGAAAGAGCCTTTGCGAAAGAGGGTGAAGCCATGCTTGCCAACAGGACAGCGACGGTTGGGAGGATGGCGGCCTGTGGCAACGCTCGGAATTGGGTTGATTTCGGCATGTTTACACTCTCTCAGGTTGATCGATTTACATCAGCCACTGGCCGGCGAAACCCACCGGTGCGCGCTCTGAAACACCCCGAAAGCGTCGGCCCAACTCCGCCAGCAGGCAAATGAAAAGCCCCTCAACGGTTCTCAATAAAATCTCAAGCCATTGATATTGCTTATGAATATCGAATTCGAAAGAATTAGCTGAAACCCGCGCTCCGACGCCCCAAGGCGACGAGAGCGGGCCGCGGGATGCCCCAGCCTGGTCGGCCGTCTGCCGCAGTTCGGTGCGATCCGCTAATTTTGCCCGGACCGCTGCGGCGGCGAAGCGATCCCTTGAAGCGCCCGGCCCGCCAGATAGTCGATGACCACAAGCGACTGGTTGGGGCCACGCGCCAGTCAGTCCGCATAATAGTAGTTTGCTTCGGCACCTAAAGGATCGAGTTCGAGCTCGCTCTGCAGGTCGGCTTCCGCCGAGGCGTGGTCCTGCCTTTGATACGCCTGGGACGCTTGCTCGTGGAGCCTGTCAGCCTGTTTGCGGTCCGCCGGAGAAAGGCGGGTCGATCGACTGACCAAATCCATATAGATCACGCGTTCCGACGCGGGGTTCTGCTCCAAAAAACCTCGGCCGCAGCGCGCTGCTGCGCGTGCCGCTCTGCAGCCTGGGCCGCAGCTTTTCTCCGCAGCACCGTCATCGGTAGCCCTGTCGCGGGGTCGACCTGCTGTCCTGTCAGTCCTTGAGCCAGGCCGGCGGCCGCTCCGCCGAGGAGTGCACCGAGCAGCGCTTCGCCCGGGCTGGGACCTTTCTCACCAAGATTTATTTGTGCCCTGTTCAAGACCTGACCGAGCGACTTGCGCTGATCGTCGGTCGCAACACCACCCTGTACACTTGGCGAGGACGCAATAGCGGCATTAGCACCACTCACGCTCGATTTGGGCAGGATGCGCGTCCTCCTTCGATAATGCTCTTACAAAACATCGAAGTTGTTCATTAATACGGACCCCATATGCGCCAAGCTCGCGCATTGCCGCGGACATATCGGCGAATTCCTCATCCGTGATAAACAGCGGAGAAATTTGTTCCGGTTTCGGTGCCTTCGGTATCCTTATGTCGAAATGCTGCCGCAGGAATTTCCGGTCCGCCATGAAGACGGTGCGGACTTCGGCAACCGCCTTCCTGCCGAACAGGGCATCCACGCCCGCAAATCGCATTGCGAGTTTGCTCAGAACGGCATCGAACGATGCCCGCTCCTCGCGGGATTTCATTGCGCGGTTGGCCGCCAGCGCCGCCACAAGCGCGAGCCGTCCGAGCGAAACATTGCGCGTAGGCACCGGCGGAATCCGGTCGGGCGGAAAACCGAACACGGCGAGGCATCTGGTCACGAAATCCGCGGCCGGGCAATAGTTCAGCACGGCGAGCTCGAAGCCGGATTTCTGCAAACGCCGGAGCAGGTTATTATAGCAAAAGCGTTCGGGATGATCGATCAGGAATGCGTCGGGTTCGCGGGTTTCCCCGATGACAGCATCCTTGACGCGCTGATTGTAAAGCGACGCCGCCCGCTCTCGGTGCTCGCGCGCCACCACAACGAGCACAATCCGGCATACTTCGCCAATCGCGGTCTGCAGCGCGTCCACGAACTCTCCGAGATTTCGACGCCCGGCCAGGATTTCCGAACTGATTACCAGGTTGCGATCCGAGGCCCTCGCTTCGCCGCCGATTTGCGCCAGCAACTCGCGAGGATCCTCGCGGGTCACGTCGGGCCGATTGTAGTCCCCAAAAAAATTCAGGACGAGATTGTGATGCGAGCCGTCGGGCCACAATCCCACACGTGGGTAAAGAACGATGCTGCCGTCGTGGCGGCTCAGAATATACTGAACCGCGCTCGTACCCGTCTTGGCCGGGCCGAGATGCAGATAAAGTGTTCTTGTCAACCGCGATTACCGTCCCGATCTGTCCGCTGCGCAGTATCGTTAGGCCCGCACAACAGTCCCACATGACGGACAGTCTAAATCGCTTTCAAATCTAGCGACCAGCCCCCGGAGACGTCGGTGCATAAGGCGTGAACGGGCCTAACACACATGTTTCGTGCGTTTCCAGGACCTGGATGTGGGTCGAATTTGCACAGATGTCGTCTTCCGGAGTCACGAAATTAAAGCCGTGGAACATCAGGCCCGGGCAAGGTCCTTTCAAAGTGTTCAGCAACACCTTGCCGTCGCGCATATAGAAAAGAACATGCTGCGGATCGAGCACATGGGTGTGATTGAGTTCGTCCTGCTGCGTCCAGAACGGATGAATGCAGACCGGGCCTACGCCCGACGTTGGCGCAGGCGCCGGCGGAGCCGGCTGTGCCATACCGGGGGCCGCGACGAACGCGGCGAGGAATGCTGCGGTAGCGAAGGTCTTCATTTCAGCTCTCCTGCGATGCACCTCCGCCCTTATTCTGGCCTTTGTGCCAGAATCGTCAATGCACGTCGGCGTGTATTGTTTCTGCGGCAGGTCGGCGCGAGGCAATCTACGGAGATGAATCTCCGGGAGGGTCATCGTCCTGGTCCCGCTGTGTGTCGCTATCCGGTGGGTCTGCGACCGGTGGCTGGTCGTCGTTGATGCCGGGAGGCGGGCGATCCGCTCCAGTGTCGATCGATTGCCCCTCGTCATCGCTGCTCCGTTCGTCGGGTGCTGCCGACGCTGGCGTTTCTTCGCCGGCGGCAGAGCGGTCCTGGTCCGGTTCCGCGGCTTCCGGCGGGAGGGTGCGCTCGGTTTCCACGATTGTCGGCTGTGTGGCGTAGGAACCTGGATCGGATGACGCCGCCTCTGGCGCATCGTTGAGCGGCCTTGGCTGATGGGAGGCGGTACGGTGACCCGTTTCGCGCTGTTCCAGCTGCGCCTCCAGGCTTTGAAGCTGCGCCGACGGATCGGTCTCGTCGAGCACTCGCACCCTCTCCAGGCAGGAATCCAGCTGGGAGTCCGGCAGGTCCGCCGATCCGCAATCCGCTACCACCGCAGCGGCACTATCGTCCGCCGCTCCGGCCGCCGGAGCCCCCGCCACGCAAAGAAACAGCAAGAACAACGAACAGGAGCAGGATCGCCAAGTCATCTCTATTGGCCCTCGCGGCTGCCTCTCGACACGATCACCCGATTCGGGCGCAAGAAAGGCGGGCTGCCTTGACTTCGCGGCACTGCTTCCCGATGGTCCGGCCCCCATATATCCACCCGCATGGACAGGAGTTTTCCCGTGTCGTCGCCGCCCGTCGCCATTTCACTTCCCGATGGCAAGACCCTGAGTTTCCCATCGGGCGTGACAGGCGCTGACGTAGCAGCCGCTATCGGACCCGGTCTCGCCAAGGCTGCCCTCGTGGCGGAGGTCGACGGTCGGCAGTGGGATTTGTTCCGGCCGATCGAAAAGGACACGCGGCTCCGGATCATTACCCGCAAGGATCCGGAAGCGCTGGAGCTGATCCGCCACGATTCCGCGCATGTACTCGCCATGGCCGTGCAGGATCTTTTTCCCGGCACCCAGGTGACCATCGGGCCCGCGATCGAGGAAGGCTTCTATTACGATTTCGCTCGCGACCAGCCCTTCACCCCGGATGACCTCGCGCGGATCGAGGCGCGGATGCGCGAGATCGTCGAGGCCGATTTGCCCACACGGCGAGAAGTCTGGCCGCGCGACAAGGCTATCGCCCATTTCGAGGAGATCGGCGAGCACTACAAGGCCGAACTGATCCGCAGCATTCCGGCTGACGAAGACGTGTCGATCTATTTTCACGGCGACTGGCACGATCTCTGCCGCGGGCCCCATTTCGTGTCCACGGGCAAGATCGGGCAGGCGTTCCGGCTTATGAATGTCGCGGGCGCCTATTGGCGCGGCGACTCGAAGAACGCGCAGCTGCAGCGCATTTACGGCACCGCCTGGCGCGACGACAAAGAACTTGCCGCCTATCTCTTGAAACGCGAGGAGCAGGAGAAACGCGACCACCGCAAGCTCGGCAAGGAGCTCGAGCTCTTCACCTTCTCTCCCGATGTCGGAGCAGGTCTGCCGCTCTGGATGCCGAACGGCATGGTGATCCGTCAGGAACTTGAATTCCTCGCGCTGCAGGAAGAGCGCAAGGAGGGCTACCGGCGCGTGGCGACTCCGCATATCGCGAAAGAGGCCCTTTATCTTCGCTCGCGCCACCTGCCCTACTACAATGAGGGCATGTATTCGCCGCTCGATATCGACGGCGAGAACTACTACCTGCGGCCGATGAATTGTCCACACCATCATCTCATCTATGGTGCGACCCGGCATTCCTATCGGGAACTGCCGGTACGGATCGCCGAATACGGCCAGGATTACCGCTATGAAGCATCTGGCGGATTGTCAGGCCTGATGCGCGTGCGCGGCTTTTGCATGAACGATGCGCATATCTATTGCCGCTACGACCAGGCAAAGGACGAGTTCATCCGTGTGTTGCGTCTGCATGCCCGCTACTACGATCTCATGGGCATCAAGGAATATTACATGCGACTGTCGCTGCCCGATATGAACAAGCTCGACAAGTATGTCGACGAGCCTGCGAAATGGGTGGCGGCGCTCGAAATCATCAAGGCTGCGATGGACGAATCCGGCTACCCTTATGTCGAAGGCAAGGGCGAAGCCGCGTTCTACGGTCCGAAGATCGACTTCATGATCAGGTCCGCGATCGGCACCGAATACACCATTTCGACCAACCAGCTGGATTTTCTGACGACCGAGACTTTTGGGCTCAAATACACCGGCGAAGATGGCGCCGAACACCCGATTTACGTCATTCATCGCGCGCCACTCGGCACGCATGAGCGCTTCACCGCGTTCCTGATCGAGCATTATGCCGGCGCGTTCCCGGTCTGGCTCGCGCCGATCCAGGCACGGATCATTCCGATCACCGACCGCGTCGCCGATTATGCGGTCTCCGTACAGGAGGAGCTGATGAAGTTGCCGGTCGTGAACGGCACGGGCGGTCTGCGCGTTGACATCGATCTGTCGTCGGAACGCATGCAGCGAAAGATCCGCGATGCACAAACCATGAAGATTCCCTATATGCTTGTCATCGGGGACAAGGAGGCTGAGGCGCGCAGCGTGGCCGTGCGCCTGCGTTCCGGCAGGGATCTGGGCGCGATGCCGCTTGAAACCTTTATGAACCGCATCCGGCAGGAGGCGGAATCCCGGCACGATGTGGCCGAATAGCACTTGCCAATCCGCGTTCGGAGCCTATTCTCAACGCGGCCCGTGCCGGGAAGTCGGCCCGGGCTGCGGGTGTTTGCGTTGACGGCACACGTGCAACGCAACAAGTCCCGGGGGAATTTGCAACGTAACAGACCGGTCAGCGCTTCGTCGGGGCATACCTGCGGGGGAGGGATGCGCGGTCTTCAAAGAAGGAGAGAGTCATAGTCGCCAGACGTTTTTCGACACCCGCCCCGGCTCCGGCCAAGGACGGGCCACGCGTGAACGAGGAGATCTACGCACGCAGAATTCTGCTCATCGGGGCCGATGGGCACAAATACGGAGACATCGGAACCGAAGAGGCCCGCGCACTCGCGGAGGAACAGGGTTTCGATCTTGTCGAGGTTTCGCCGGAAGCCTCGCCGCCCGTGGTCAAGATGATGGATTACGGCAAATTCAAATACGAACAGCAAAAGAAAGCCGCCGAGGCGCGCAAGAAGCAGAAGGTCATCGAGATCAAGGAGATCAAGATGCGCCCGACCATCGACGATCACGATTACGATGTGAAAATGCGTTCGATGCGCCGCTTCTTCGACGAGGGCGACAAGGTCAAAGTCACGCTGCGCTTCCGCGGTCGCGAGATGGCACACATGAACCTTGGCATGGAACTGCTCGGTCGCATCCAGAAGGATATCGACACGATCGCCAAGGTCGAGCAATCGCCCAAGACCGAGGGCCGCCAGATGATGATGGTGCTCGCGCCGCGGTAACGCGGCGTCAGTACTCCCGCCAGGTAACTGCAAACGCAAGGTTCGTCAGTTGCGGGCTGCCGAGCGAAGAATTTGTTCGACAAGTTCGGCGTAGGAAATTCCCGATCTCCGTGCCGCGGCTGCAAACCCCGCTTCGGGTTCGAGGCAGGGATTGGGATTGATTTCGAGAATGGTTGGTTCACCCTCTGAATCAAGACGGAAATCGACGCGTGCATAACCCCGCAAACCCACAAGTTTCCAGGACGAGATCGAAAGCTGCGCAAGCTTGGTTGCGAGTTGCGGTATTTCTTCTTCTACACCGAAAACGCGCGGTGTCGCGATACTCTCGACAGATTGCGCATCCCATTTGGCGGCGTAGCCGACAAGCTTCGGACGATGCGGCTGCCAGTTCGAAAACACGATTTCCGCAATGGGCAGGACTCGCGGGCCGTCGTCGCCCTCGAGCAATGACACGTTGAATTCGCGTCCGGGACAATACGATTCTGCAAACCAGTTCCCGCCATGGCACGCCGCCGCTTCTTCCGCGCGAGCACGAACGGCGCCCATGCCGCCAACCACCGAGCCATCATCCAGTCCAATCGAGCAATCCTCCGTGGCCGACTTCACGACATACAACCCATTCTGGGTGAGGCCATGCCAGTCCGGCGACTCGGCCCAGTCCGGCGTTGGAAGATCGGCAATACGAAGCAGACGCTTGGTGAATGGTTTGTCCGCGCAACACGCGATCGTGACGGCCGACGCGCCGGTAAAAGCGATGCCCCGTCGCTCCAGGATTGCAGGTGCCAGCCCTGCGAGACTCCCTTGCCCAAAAACGCTTTCGACGAGGTTGAACACGATGTCCACGCCGCTCGCGGCGAGTATCCGGTCAATCGCAGATGGGTCGGGATCGAACGCGGCCATCGTAACGCCATGACCGCGCACGCGAAGCGCCTCCGCCACGGTCGCGGCTGTTACAAGCGTGTCCAGTTCGTCAGGCGGCGCGTCAGGCGGAACGTCGGAGTGAAACAGCAGAACCTGCATCGCTCAAGCCGCGGGTTGCGGCCGGACAAGTTCCGAGTGACGCGCGTGGAAGGCCGTCATGATGCGACCGACGAGATCGAGATAAGTAATTCCTTTGAAGCGCGCAATGTAGATCAGGTCCGAACGCACCGGATGCAACCCGGCCAACGGGTTCACTTCGATAAAATGCGGCCGTCCCGAGGCGTCGCTGCGGATATCGATGCGCCCACCGTCGCGGCAGTTCAGCGCCCGCCAGGCAGCGAGCGCAACCCGTCCGGCTTCTTGTGCTTCCGCATCGTCCGCGAGACGATAATTCATCCGGCCCGCAAAATTCTCCTTGTTGTCGTAACCGTACCCGTGCGGCTCGGCGTTCTTTGTGATCATCACTTCCATGATACCGAGAATTTCGGCTGCCGAACCTGTTCCGGTGATCCCGACGGTAAATTCGCGGCCCGGCAAATATGTTTCCACGAGGACAGGTTGATCGAATCGTTGCAGGAGGTCGGCTGCCGTACGTTCAAGCTCCGTCCTATTATCAACTTTCGAGCGCGCGCCGACTCCCTTTCCGGAACCCTCGGCGATCGGTTTGAGAAAGAGTGGAAAGATTAGTTCGATCCTCGATGCATCCTCGATTCGTTTGATCACGTCGAACGGCGTGGTCGGCACGCCGCAATCGCGCGCGACCCGCTTCGCCATCGCCTTGTCGAGCGCCAGTGCAAGTGTCAGCGGATCGGAGAAGACGTACGGAATATCATAAGCTTCGAGCAGCGCCGGAACCTGCGCCTCGCGCGCTACGCCCTTCAGTCCCTCGCAGAAATTGAACACGCAATCCCAGCGTTCGCCCCCGACGAGACGTTCGCACAGGCGACGCACGCTGCCGATGCGGTCGGGTGCATAGCCGAGGGCACCAAGCGCTTCCGCCAGCGCGTCGACCGTGACCTCGCTGTCGAACTCCGCCGTCTCTTCTTCGCCATAGCCAAGGGCAAGATAATCCGAGCGCAAATCGTAGGTAATTCCGATATGCAGCTTCGATGGCGCTTGCATCAGGAAGACTCACGCGGCGGCATTGCCGACCGACATCCCCACAATTCGTTACTGCCCCGACAAGCCGGATGATGACGAAAATGATGGGAAATGTTCAATTATTCCGCCGCCAGGGTTGACGCCTGTTGAGTCTTCCCGGCGCCCAGCATTCCGCCGGGATCCGGGTACCGATAGACGGCACCTTCGAAATTGCGCAGCAGCAGATCGTCGCCGTCGCGGCCAACGACCGAGTCCGGCGCGATCAAGATTTTTCCTCCGCCACCCGGCGCGTCGACGCAGAATGACGGAGATGCATATCCGGTTGTGTGCCCCCTCAGCCCACGGATGATCTCGATACCCTTTTCGACCGTCGTGCGGAAATGGCTCGAGCCGCGTATCGGGTCACACTGATAGAGATAATATGGCTTTACGCGGCGCGCGAGCAGCCCGTGCATCAGCGGCTTCATGACGTTGATGTCGTCATTGATCCCCTTGAGCAAGACGGTCTGGCTGCCAAGCGGAATGCCGGCATCGGCAAGACGCGCCGTCGACTCGGTCACCTCCGGCGTAAGTTCGCGCGGATGGGTAACATGGAGGCTCATCCAGAGCGGATGATGCTTCTTCAGCATCTTCACCAGAGACTTGGTAATGCGCTGCGGCAGCACCACCGGAATTTTTGTCCCGATGCGGACAAATTCGATATGACGGATCGACCGCAGCCGGCCGAGCAGCCAATCGAGCCGTTCATCGCCAATGCTCAACGGATCGCCGCCCGACAACAGGACATCGCGCACTTCCGTGTGCGCCTCGAGCCAGGTCAGCGCCTGCTCCCATTGGCGAAGCGAGAACTGATATTCGCCGCCGGGATTGCCCACGAGCCGCGAGCGCGTGCAATAGCGGCAATAGGTCGAACAGGTTCCGGTCGCCAGGAAAAGCACCCGGTCCGGATAGCGGTGCACGAGGCCGGGAGCGACCGTGTCGTGGTCTTCGGCCAGCGGATCATCGGCTTCACCGGGAACGCGGACATATTCGTCGCCGGTCATGATGTGCGTGCGGCGGAGCCCTTCGGTTGGATCCTCGCGATCCATCAGGCTCGCGTAATAGGGTGTTATGCCGACCGGCAGCGGACCCTTGTGGCGGCTTACGGCGGCGCGCTCGTCGTCCGAAAGAACAAATATGCGGGACAGATCTTCGAGCGAGCGGATACGCGACTGGAACTGCCAGTGCCAGTCGTTCCACTCCGTGGCAGAGGTGCCTGGAAAAAAGCGTTGGTAGAAGGCGCGCGCGGCGGCTCCGACCGGGAAACGCAAGGCCGCTCTGCGCGGCTTCACGCCTATTGCCGGCAGCTCGATCGGTTTTTCTGTTTGATCGCCGGAACTGCCGCCCGGCTTGCTACGCACGGCCCGCAACGGAGGCTTCAGATCGCGCCCCCGCAACACCTGCAGACTCATTGTCCTCTCTTGACGCTCAACGCGCCACGCCTCGAAAGCCCCAGCGACTTCCCATCGAACGGCGTGCCGGACGGCGGATATTTAGAAGCTCTCCGCATAGCGTCAAGCGAAACCGCGCGAATACTGCAAAAGGCGCAGCGATTCCCCAATATAGGCCGTCTATAGACTGAAAAACTTTCGGATGAATTACTGAAGGACGTGCAAGTAAAGAACTATTGAATCCGGCTTCCCTGTAACGTTTCGAAGTCAAAAGCGGCGAGTTTACTCCGAGAGGAGGGTGCCGCCAGTCCAGATGAAAACTCGCGCAAGTTTTCATCCGGAATAGCGGCAGTCCCCGGGCCGCAACAAATTTTTCACAAGTCAGACGCAGGACTGGCCGGGCGCCCGACATTGGCGCGTGACGGTCCAAGGTAATTGCTGGCTTCAAAGAGATCGATGGCGCGAATGTGAGCGCCCCCAACGGGAATGGCAACGGTCCCGACGAGCCTTGCCGAATCAAATGTCGCAAGAACGCGGGGAACCGAAGGCGGTTCAATTACCATCAGAGTGCGGGACTCGTGCAGGGGGAGCCGCATCGTCATCTCGAAATGATCGCGCACATTCAAGTCTCGCATCCACACGAAGACCGGTACATTTCGCGGCCGTGCATAGTACAAGAGCTCGGCGACGATGCTGCGATTGTCGGCAGCGATCGCTCTGTAGGGTGCCGCTTCAACTGCCTGCGCGACTGCGGCACCGAGCGCATGCCAACCTTCTTCGCGCTTCAGCGCATTGCCGGCGCCGACCGCCTCCGCGATGTCGGGCCGAACCAGAAATATCCAAAGCGCGAGCAAGACTGTGCCGTTGACCGCAAACGAAACCCAGATTGCGCGACCGGACCACCAGAGCGCGAGCTCGGCCAGAGCGAGCGGCGTCGCCGCGACGAAAGCCGTTGCGGCCCAGTTCGCGTTTGCGCCGGCGATGAAAGACTGAATCAGTATGAGCCCAAGGGCCGGAAGGCTGAAGGAGGCAAGGATGAGTTCCGGCTCGCGCCGGCTCGCCTGGCGCGCGAGCCGCCACAAGGCGCCGAGCAGCCCGGCCATCAGCACCGGTCCAAATACGCCAAACTGGCCCAGCAGAAATGCGGCGGCCGAAGCGATGCTGTAACGCGAGCGCGCCCAGTCGGCATTCGCGGCCGTGTGGGCGAAGGTCGGAAAGCCGTGCATCGCATTCCAGGCGATGTTGGGTGCAAGCAGAAGAGTTCCCAGGCCGAGAATCGCAAGGCCGCGCCACCCGAAGACCACGGGACGTGCGCACGAGGCAAGAACACCGGCGAGAAGAGCGCCCAAAAGGAAATAGAGCATGGCGTATTTGGATTCGAGGCCGAGCCCCAGCGCCACGCCGCAGAGAACCGCCCATCGCCACTGCTTGTCTTCGCAGACGCGCAGAAATGCGTAGAGTGCCAGTGCCCAGAAGAAAAGCAGCGGAACGTCGGTCGAAATGAGGCCGCTCGACCAGGAAACACCGGGAAGCGTTAGGTAAGAGAGTGCGCTTAACAGCGAAAGGCGCGCACTTACGGCACGCCCGGCGATTCCGAAAACGAGAAGCGCCGTGGCCCCGTGAAACAGCGGCGACGGCAGGCGAAGGGCCCACTCCGCATTCCCGAACAGGTCTGTTGAGAGCCGGATGACCCAGGCAATCATCGGGGGCTTGGAGTAGTAACCGAAATCCGGTGTCTGCGCCCACCACCAGTACTGTGCTTCATCGGGATAAAGATCGAGTGGCGAAAGAACAAGGACAAGGCACCGCGCAAGCGTGACAGCTGCAACGATCGCTATTGCCAACCAGAACGCCGACCGCATTTGATTGTCAGGGCTCCGAGCACGCATCAAGATTTCGGCGCCCCGGTCCGTGCTACGCGATACAGTGTGATGTATTGTTCGCGGCCGGTCGAATAATCGAGGCCCGATACGTGCCCCAGAGCGACGACGGAATCACCGCGGCGCTGCAGTTCCGACAGAAATTCGGGCGCGACGCGCTTCTCGACAAGCGCGAGCCTCCCCCCTTCCGCTGCCCTTGCCGCTTTGCCTGCCATTTCGATGCGCGTATTTGAACCCAGAAGAAAGACAAGACTTGGTTCCACATACCCGTCCAGCACTACGGGGCCCTGCAAAGTGCCACGCTTGTCGGCGACGAGTTCGGCGGCACGCGAGCTCAGCCATACCGCACGAAGTTGTGGAACAATCTCCCAGGCCAGCAGCATACTGAAGAGCAGCGCGCTGATCATTCCAGCGCCGGCGGCCGATACCGGTCGGCGCCGAAGAAGAAAGACAATTGCAATGCAACCGGCGACAATCACGGTTGCCGTGCCGCCCAGCAAAAGCGGTCCCGTCGTGCCGCCAAGATGGTTTGGCAGAAATACGCAGGCGGCGGTTAATACAAGCAGCCCGATCGCGAACTGCAAAGCCGCCAACCAGCGAAATAGGCGCGGCCAGCGCTCTTCCCTGTCCGCATGCGCACCGGTTGCCCACAATGCCGCGACAAGCGCAAGTGCAGGATATGCCGGGAGAATATAATGGGGCAGCTTCGTCGGCACGAGCTCGAAGAGCAACCAAACGGCACCGCTCCAGGCGAGGAGGAACCGGATTGCCGGGTCTTTGCGGTCGCGAATGGCGAACGCGATTGCCGGCACAAACAGCAGAGTTGCAGGCCAGAACGTGATATTCGCCAACACCATGTAGTAACCCGGCGGCGCACCGTGCGACTCTTCTCCGCCGAAGATCTTCGCCGCGAAGTCGTGTCCGAGCGACTGCTGATAGAAAGCGCCATGACTTGCGACGGCGATGGCGCTCGCCCAGGGTGTGACGAGCGCCAATACGAGCGCCGCTCCGACAAATGGTCTTGTGCCCTTGAGCCATCGCCAATCGCCGTCCCAGAGCGAAAGCGCTATGGCGGTAGCGGCAATCACGATGAGAATGACCGGACCTTTGAGCAGGATGCCGGCACCGACCGCAGCCCATCCGCAGAAAATAAGGACATTCGACGGTCGGGCGCGACCGCGCGCAGCAAGATATGTGCGCATCAACACAGCCTGCGCCGCGATGACGCTCGCGAGTAACGCCGCGTCGGTCGTGGCTATGGTGCTTTCGATCGTCAGTAACAGCGTCGTTCCAAGCAGCAGCGATGCCAATAGTGCCGTTGCCGGTGGCGCGAGGGCGCGCGCCAACAGGTAGAGAAACACAAGCGAGAGCAATCCCCCGAGCAGCGATGGCAGCCGGTACACCCAGATCTGGCTGCGGAACGCCGGACCCCAAAGCTGCGCAGAGACCGCCTGCAGCCAGTAGATGCCCGCCGGCTTGTTGTAACGGGGCGTATTGCCGAAGCGGATGTCGATATAATTTCCGGTCTCGACCATCTGGCGCGAAGCTTCGGCGAAGCGGCTTTCGTCCCGGTCGGTAGGGGGAAGCAGAATCACCCCGGAAAACCAGCCGCATAGCGCGACGATGAGGATAATGAGGATTGGCCGTCGCGCTGCAATATCGAGCCACGACCCGCCGGATATGGTTAACGCCTGGGCTGTTTCTGTCATCTGACCGTAAAACCGCGGCAAGCGGGGCAGTGGCTGCTTCCGCAGGCCTGTTTTCAAAAGCACCGCGCCTGTATAAGGCGGCCGTCCCCGACCGCCGCGATCTGTCCAGTCTGCACGCAGGGGAGACTCCGCGCGTGGTGGCGTACACTCTATTCTGCGGATTCTTCGAATGGAACCTTTTGCATGACAATTGCCCTTTCTGTGGTCGTGCCGGTCAAGGACGAAGCGGAAAACGTCGTTCCGCTGGTGCGCGAGATTGCCGGCGTGGTGGGGCAGGACAATTCGGTGGAAATCATTTTTGTGGACGACGGCTCCGGCGACGACACGCTGGCACACCTTCTCAAGCTCAAATTCGAAGTGCCGACGCTGCGCGTGCTGCGGCACAGCGGCAACGGCGGCCAGAGCCGCGCGCTCCGGACCGGAGTCCGCGCGGCGCGAGCGGGCATCGTGGTCACGCTTGACGGCGACGGCCAGAACGATCCGGCAGATATTCCCAAGGTCCTCGCGCCTTTTCACGCGGCGCCCGAAGATACGCATATCGGAATGGTGTCCGGCGTTCGCGTGAAACGCCGCGACAATGTCGCGAAGCGGATCGCCTCATTTCTGGCGAACCGCTTCCGCCGCTGGATGCTCGCGGACGGAGCCGTGGACGTCGGTTGCGGGTTGAAGGCGTTCCGCCGCGATGCGTATCTCGCCCTGCCCTATTTCGATCACATGCACCGGTACCTGGCGGCGCTGATGCTGCGCGAAGGCCATGAGGTGCGCTTCGTCGATGTGGGCCATCGCCGGCGCCTGCGCGGCCAATCGAAATATGGCGTCTGGGACCGGTTCGTGGTCGGCGTCCAGGATATCCGCGGCGTCCTATGGTTGAAAAAACGCTATCGCGCCGGCATCGAAGCCACGGAAATGTAGAGGCGGCGTTCCGCCTTCGCGGCGTGAAGATCGGAAGGCAGGCAGGGATCAGAAATGCAGCATTGGCTCACGACGGAGCGTGTCTGGCTGGCCATTGGTTTTGCTGGCCAGGCGTTGTTCGCTTCCCGCTTCATCATCCAGTGGTTCAAGAGCGAGATGGAGGGACGCAGCGTAATTCCGATCGCTTTCTGGTATTTCAGCCTCGGCGGCGGCGTCATCCTTGTCGCCTATGCCATCTTCAAGAAGGATCCAGTGTTTATTATCGGTCAGGCTGCCGGGCTCATCGTTTACAGCCGCAATCTTTACCTGATCTTTCGAGAGCGTAGCTTACTGCGTAGCGCCGAGGCCGGAACCGGCTCACGCACCTAGACTGGCCTTCGGGTGGGGCGGCTTGCACATTTTCGGGTGCCCCGCCAGTCTGGCGCGGCTAAAGGGTAAAGGATCATGTTCCGCATCTTTCCGGTGCTGCTCATTGTCGTCACGGTCTACAACGTCATCGCTCTGGCACATGGCCTGGTCGGCAACGATGCCATGGAGACCTTTATGGCGAGGGAACACGTCACGTTTCACATGTTCTCGGGTGACCTTTGGGATTTCAATCTGGGCGACCTGCTCATCACGCTCGGTTTTGTCTGCCTCTTTATCGAAATCGTGAAGTCTACGCGCACGACAAGCCGCGATCTGATCAATCACGGGCTTTCCGTCCTGGTTTTCGTCATCGCGATTGTTGAATTCATCGTGGTGCGGGGATTTTCTACCTCCGTTTTCTTCTTCATCATGGTCATGACGGCCTTTGACGTGATTGCGGGCTACACCATTTCGGTTGTGGCGGCCGAGCACGATTTGGGCGTTGGCCGCGCGGGAACCGACCCGCGTTGAATATTGCCCGATACGATCAGGCGGCTATATTCGCCGCCCGCCGGGGTTACGGTCCCCGGCCTCGCGGACAGGTGGCCGAGCGGTTGAAGGCGCACGCCTGGAAAGTGTGTAGACGGTGACGAATCGTCTCGAGGGTTCGAATCCCTCCCTGTCCGCCAAATTGGCGATTTTGTCGGCCAACGCGTCGCCCGCGGACAAAGACGTTTCGGCGAGGCGATTCGGCGTGCCGCTCGCGAGACCTTTCGGGTTCCGGCCTATTGCGGCGACAGGCTCTGGGGCTGCCCAATTGCCTGCCTGGCGGGACCGGGCTCCCGGCTTCCGATGCACCAACTCATAGCCTCGAGTTGATGGCGCGCCATTTTCCTTAGCAGGGAAATCATCTCGCCATCGTGTACTTCCATCATTCTGAGCAATCGGATGAACTTGAGCGCGTTAAGACGCACGATTCTATCGAAAGCCTCATCGGAATTTCCCAGACCGGATTCTCGCAACAGCGCGCGAAACGTTCCGCGCGGTTGTTGGGGATTATTCCGATGTCCGAGCAAGAGGTAGGAGAGACTGAGTGAGTGGCCCTCGGTGCTCGTTTTCGGAACCCGGCCCTCGCCGCGTTTCAGCCCTTCGTTCAAGTTGCGACCTATTATTATTTCTCTGTCTTCGATGCGCACTTTCGCGGGCAGGCTGAAGGCTAGCGGCTGGGAATCTGCAGCGCCGAACCCGCAAAAGGTGGAACAAGCGTCCTCCACCCCGTAGCGGACGGTAATCACGTCGCGCGCATATCCCTGTATTTGAAGGTGCATCCCTCGTTCGTAACGGAGGCCCTCGGTGCCGCGATTTGCTAACTCGAGGACCGGTGCGAGAACTAGGTCACCCCGCCACCAGACCGCGCGACTCTGCAAAAAATGGGTTTGAACTCTGCCGGCAAAATCGCCCCGCAGCAGATTGCCAAGCCCGAAATCCGCGATCAACAGCTCCCGAATCTCTGCCGGAAGGGTATCCAGAGCTGCGATGTGGGCGCCGGCGCGTTCGCGACCGCCAGCTGCCCACGAAAACACGTTTTGATGCCTCTCGACAAACCGCCGTTCGGTTTCCGGTACGTTGGCGAATTCACGGATGCGAATTTCGTCATCGATGAATTCAAGGTCGTCAAGCCGCATTAGCAGATTTCGCGGCACCCGCAGAAGCACGGGTTCACCTGGGTTGACGGCAATCAGCCCGGCACCGGACCCTTCGCTTCCCGGCGCAATATTTTGCACCCTGCCGCCAAGTGCGCAAAATTCCGCAAGCATCTCGTTCCAATGCCGGGGGTGCCGCGAAGAGCCGTCCGTCATCAAAACTCCCGCGTTCCGATGCAGTGGGTCATTGCTTCCAGCTGGAAATGCGCCATCATTCTCAACCTTCGCACCAATTCCCCGTTTAGCGGTTCGAGCGCCTCAAGCAGCTGGAGAAATTTTTGCCTGTTGAAATGCAGGATGCGATCGAATGCTTCTTCCGCACCGGACACGCCGGCTTCCCGCATCAAGCCATAGAATATTCCGCGCGATGCGCGCTGAAAATTTGAATTGCCGATCATCAAATGCGACAGACTAATCTCGCCATCCGTGGAGGTCATAACGGGAATCGCGAAGCCGCCGCGCTCGGCTTTCATGGTTAGATTCCGAGCGATCGTAAGATCGGCGTTTCCGACCTTCACCTTCATCGGCAAGCTGATTGAATGCGGACGCGCGATTGGGATACCATATCTGCGGAAGATGCCCAGTGCATCCTGCGGCCCGTAGCTCACCAAAATTTCGTCTGCAGACTTGCCCTCCAAGACCAGATTGTCTTGTTGATCCGAGCGAAGGGGAGTGCCCTTCGCGCTACGGTTCGCCAGTTCAACAAAGGGCGCGAAGATTTGTCTATTGTTCCAAAAGATCATTCGGCTGCGGAGGAACTGCCGTTGCACACCTGCCCTACGGGTTCCTTCCAACAAGTCTTGCGGCGTGAAATCCCGTGCCAACTTCGCGCGCAGCTCGAGAGGCAATGTTTCGAACAGCGAGATAAGAGCCGCAGCTTCGGACCGGCCGCCGGCAATCCACGAACAGGTTTCCTGATATCGTTCAAAAAATTGACGCTCCGCCGGCCCTGCTCCAGCCTCCTTCCTGATGCGGGCGGTGTCTTCGATAAATTCGATATCTCCAATCGGGAAGCGAAGGTTTACGGGCACCCGCAGCAGAAACGGTTTCGTAGGATCGCACGGAAACAATCCGCGACCGGATGACCGCCAGCCCGGCATGACGTTTTCGGCGACGCCACCAAGCGCTCGGAATTCATCCAACATATTTCCCCATTCCGGATCGGACGGGGGGCCGGATACCACCTTTTCAACGAAACCAGCCAACATGATCGCCTTCAAAATCGAACCAAGCTGTATTCGCGCGCCCGCTGTTAATCAATTGCTGAGCGCGGAGCCGGCCGGGCTGCATCAATCGGATGGCCCCTTCCGGTTCCCCGTCGCCTCTTCGGCAGAAGCAACACCTATGGCTCGGCAGAACAGTACGGCGAAACAAATCTGGCCGCATCGAGAGCGACATCGGCGCTGTCGCACGCGCCGGTTGCAGGCGGTGCTAATGGTAAACACGAGAATTAAGCGCCGGGATTGTCAGGGGCAGAAGGTTGTGTTAAGTTTTTATTAAGGTCGCCGTTTCGGGGGCATGAACCGGGGCCCCGTCGGACCCTGTTTTAGGGGCCGCTTCGTAACAATGCCTCGTCTCTCGAGGGAATGAAACCAATGGATAAGCTGACGACTACGCTACTCACAGGCGCAGCATTGGGTGCACTTTCTTTCGTGCCAGCAGTTGCCGGCCAGTCTCACCATCCGATGCTTGCCCTTCTGACCAAGGATGGGGCCGTAACTGTGAAGGGGCTGTCCCACTTCAAGACCAGCATGTACAATGCGGGGACCAAAAAATATACGACCATTTACACCTACACAACAAAAGGCGGCTTTGGTTCGCTCGGCGGTGGCAAGACCTGGCATGACACAGGAAGCGAAGCCGAGTTGTACAAGCAGACTGTGGACCTCACCGGCGCCGTAATTTTCTATACGATCACGGCGGGGGGGCACTGCGCCGACGCCCCCAACCAGTCGGCAAAAATCACCGGCAAGCCTTCGAATGGAAAAGGCTCGGTGTATAGCGTGAAATCGAAAGTAAATCTCGGAGTCTGCACCGGCACCCTGACTTTCTATGGGCCGGCTTATGAGCTGAAAAGCAAAACTGCGACGCAGGACAACGAATCGTTCACCGACACTGCCAAGGATACGGTTACCACCACCACTACCGGGACGAAGCACAAGCATAACAAGTACAAGTTTACCGACGAGATCGACATTTACGCGGACCTGACCATCACTCATTGAGTGTTGTGATTCTTGGTCGAAGCGCGGTCTGTGCTTCGATGGGAAAGGGAGGCCAGCGACAAACGTCGCTGGCCTTTTTTCCATGACAGCACTTTGCTTTTGGCGATATAATCCCTGCACGACATAGCTGTGAATTTGCCGGCCGATGTGTTTCGGGAGATGACAAAAGTGCGAGTACCAATTGAAAAAACTGCGCGGCCCACATTTTCCGCAAACGGGCCGCTGGGTTGGCAGCAAACCGAGCTGCCTGAGTTTTCCAACCTCGTTTCAAACGGAGTGCCGGCGTCCCATCCCCTGCCGCCTTTGCCGGGTGCGCCACCGGCATCATCCACGGCGCAACCGGGGCCGACCGATTCACCATCCCATTTGTACGAACTCGGACTGACTGCCGCTGCGATGTCCTATCACACCGTGGCGATCGAAGCGCTGCGCGACTGTACTGCGCTTGCCCCGAACCATGCGCCGGCTTGGCGCAAGCTTGCCGAGCTGCTCCGACTGGCAAAGGAAGACGCGCAGGCGGATGCAGCGGAAGCCGCTGCACGTTCGTCTTCCGGCGCCAAGTGGAAAAAGGGATCGGACGACCGCACGGTGGAGCGTTTGGCGAAGGCGGAACGCAAACTGGTCGAGCCGCTTAAGGTCAAGCCGGAGAACGAGACGGCGATGGCGCTGCGCGAGCACCTGATCACAGACCCGCTCGACGCGGTCGCGATGCGTTTTCTGGCGCGCCTCGAAGAACGCGGCGGCGACCGGGAGACCGCTCGCACACTTTACGAGCGCGCGCTGGACATTTGTCCGGCTTACATCGGCGCGCGGATGGAATACTGTCAAATGTTGGTCGAACATCGCGACTCCGCAGCCGTCGCAGAGACACGGCGCCTGCTGGCCTACGGCCCTGACGACCCCCGCTGCCAGTTTCTCCACGCGGACGCGCTGATGTATGATGGCAAAGTGGACGCGTCGATTGGCGTGCTGACCGGGCTGCTGCGTCAAGACCCCAACAACGCGCAATACTGGATGCTCTACGGAAACGCGCTGCGCGTGACCGGCCGTCGCGAGGAAGCCGTCCAAGCCTATCGAAAATGTCTCCAGGTGCAGCCGGACATGGGCGAAGCTTGGTGGGGGTTGGCGGAGTTGAAAGACAAGGTCCTTACCCAGAACGACATCGCCGAGATGCGCGCGCAGCTCGAGGAACATCCGCTGCCTTCCGACCGCCGAATGGGCATATTTTATGCGCTGGGGCAAACGCTGGAACGGGCGGGAGACTATGCTGCGAGCTTCGCTGCCTACGAAGAGGGCGCGCGCGAGCATTGGGCCATCGAGAAAAGCACGGAGGGAGAACCCCGGGACACCGCGTCGCGTGAGGCTTCCAACTCGGGCGACGAGTCTGTACCCACAATGCGGCGGCTGAAAGCAGTGTTCAGCCACGAGAATTTGCGTTCGAGACTGGTGCAAGCCCCTTGCGTCTCGCCGGATATACCCATCTTTGTTATCGGCATGCCGCGTGCCGGCTCGACGCTTCTCGAGCAGATCCTTTCGAGCCACCATCTCATCGAAGGTATCGGCGAGCGGCCGCTCATCAGCGATATCAAGCGGGAGCTAGCGCTCAGCCGGATACTGGTGGTGCAGAATGCCTATCCCAACTGTCTGCTGGAACTTACGCAGGCGAAGCTGGCCGCGCTCGGCGCCCGGGTGATTGCCGCCTCGCGAAACTATCGCACGACCGGCCGCCCCTGCTTTGTGGACAAACGTCCGTGGAACTGGATCGACGTCGGGCTGATCCATCTTATCCTGCCGCAGGCGAAAATCATCGATATACGCCGCGAACCCATGGCGGCGTGCTTTGCCATGTACAAGCAGATGTTACCCAGGAACAGCTGCGAATTTTCTTATGACTTCGATCAGCTCGGGCGCTACTACAATACCTATGTGAACATGATGGAGCATTGGCATACTGTGCTCCCGGGCCGGGTTCATTTCGTGCAGTATGAACGGCTGGTCGAGGACACAGAGGGTGAAATCCGCCGCACGCTTGATTATTGCGGGCTCCCGTTCGACGAAGGCTGTCTGCGTTATTGGGAAACCGACCGCGCAATCGTTACGCCCAGTGCCGAACAGGTGCGCCGTCCCATCTATCGCCACGCATTGGAGCAATGGCGGAACTTTGAGCCCTGGCTCGGTCCGCTGAAGGAGGCGCTGGCCACACCCGTCAGAATATGAACGATAGATGATGGACGTCTCTAAATCGGTTGTATCGCCGGTATCGGTTGCGGCGACGTCCGCAGCTGCCCCGCCCCAAGTTCTCTACGAACGGGCGCTGACACTGGTTGCGATGGGCTCTTACAAAGAAGCCATGAAGGCGCTTAGGCAAGTCACCACCCGCGCCCCAGAGCATGGTCCGGCGTGGCAGAAATTTGCCGAGTTGCTGCGTCTGGCAGGCAGGGATCAACAGGCGACGGCGGCAGATGCGCGCGCCGCCAAACTCGCGTCGCAGTGGTCCCCGGCGAAGGATGAGCGAACGCCCGAGGAGATCAAGGCTGCGGAGCAGGCTCTACACCGGCAGGTCGTCGAATTGGCAACTTCGGGCGAGCGGCGGCAAGCATTGCAGAACCATCTGCGTGAGCACGAAACAGACGTGGCTGCCATGCATCTCCTGGCTTTGCATGCGGCGGAAATCGGCAACATGTTTGTCGCGCGCAACCTCTTCGAACGCGCCCTGGAACTTGCGCCGCATTACGACCGGGCGCGAAAGACTTTCGTGTCCGTACTGCTCGACTCCAGCCGATATCCGCGCGCGCTGGAAGAGATCCGGCATCTTCTCGCGCGAACTCCGGATGAGTTCGACTGTCGCGTTGCGCACGCCGATGCCTTGCGTGCCATCGGCGACATGGAAGCCGCGATCCCGATCCTCGAACAACTGGTTCGGGAAAACCCCATTTATGCAGGGCTCCGATGCATGTACGCGCGGGTGCTCCGCTTCGCCGGCCGTAAGGAGGACAGCGCCCGGGAGTACCGTGCGGCGATTGAACTGAGTCCCGGATTGGGGCTCGCCTATGCGGGACTGGCCAAACTCAGCGGCGACTTTCTTACATCCGATGATGTCGTGGCGATGCAGGAGCGCCTGCGAGATAGCGCGCTGGACGAAGACAGTCGCAGGCGGATGCAATTCGCGCTGGGTCAGGCGTTGGAGAAAATGGGGGATTTTGCCGGCAGTTTCGCCGCCTACGAAGCGTGTGCCGCACTTGCAAAAGATCCGGATTATGATCTGGCCGACGATATTCGGAAGATCCGCCGGCGTTGTGCGGTCTTCACGCCGCGCACCCTTGCCAAGTGCGCGCCTGAATTGGCCTCACCGCGCGTCACGCCGATCTTCGTGGTTGGAATGCCCCGTGCGGGCTCGACCCTCGTGGAACAGATTTTGGCAAGTCATAGCCAGGTCGAGGGCACCCTGGAACTCCCGGTTCTGGGTGCCCTCGTCGACGGGCTTTCGCGCAGCAGGTTGCTGGTCACGCGCGAAGCTTACCCCGAATGCGTCGTCGACCTGACGCCGGAGCAGCTGTCGGAGCTCGGCTCGTGTTACATCCGGGACGCCGCTGCATACCGCAGGACCGATCTCCCTTATTTCGTCGACAAGCGTCCATGGAACTGGATGGAGGCGGGCCTTATCCGGATGATCCTGCCGCACGCAAAAATCGTCGATGTCCGGCGCGAACCCATGGCTGCCTGTTTTGGAATGTTCAAACAGGAAATGGATGAGGCGGCTTTTACGAACGACTTCAGCCACCTCGCCCAGTACTACATGGAATATGTGAGTACAATGAACCATTACGACAAGGTGATGCCGGGCCATGTTCACCTTGTGCACTACAGAAAGCTCGTGGAAGACACCGAGGCAGATATCCGTAGGCTGCTGAATTTTTGCTGCCTGCCCTTCGAGGAAAATTGTCTTCGCTTCTGGCAAACCAGCCGATCCGTCGCAACGCCCAGCGCCGAACAGGTGCGGCGTCCGATTTTTCGCGAGGGGCTGGACCAGTGGCGCAATTTCGAGCCTTGGCTCGGGCCGCTCAAGCAGGCCTTGGAAACGGCGTCCGCCGCCGCGCCGCCCCAGCCGGACGGCTACGATCTCGGGTTGACCTTGGCAGCGATGAGTGTTTACGACGAAGCCATCAAGCAGCTGCAGGCAGTTACCGCGCGGGTCCCGTCGCACTCCGGCGCGTGGAAAAAGCTTGCAGAATTGCTGCGGCTGGCCGGCGAGGACAAGGCGGCCGACGATGCCGAAGCGGAAGCGATCCGCTACGCCGGCGAAGCAACAAACTGGCGGCCAAGCCGCGACGTGCGCACGTCGAAACAATTGGAATCCGGAAAGCGCGCGCTGGAGCGTTCGTTGAGCGGCAAAGACCGCACCAAACAGGCAGCTGGGCTCCGAAGCCACCTCACCGAATATCCCACCGACGCCGCAGCTACGTACCTGCTTTCCGAGCTTGAGTCGCTGGACTGTGACGAATTCACGGCAATTGCCCTGTTGGAACGTACGCTGGACCTGGCGCCCGACTGGCATGCTGTGAGAGAGGAATTCGTCGCAAAGCTCATGAACCGTCGTGACTACGCGCACGCGCTGGACCAAGCCGCGGTGCTGGCGCGTGACGAGCGCAAGATTCCGGCGTACCAGGCGCTTCGTGCCGAGATTCTGGAATACTCGGGAAAGACTTCCGAGGCCATGGCGATCATGGAGGAATTGGTGCGCCAGCACCCGCATAGCGCGGGCATGTGGATCCGGTACGGTAACTTGCTGCGTACAGCGGGCAGGCGTGAGGAGAGCGCACGCGCCTTCCGAACCTGTCTGGAGATTTCGCCGAGATTTGGTGATGCCTATGCGGCTCTGGCCGATCTAAAGGACGAGTTCCTGAGTAAGGCGGACGTGGACACCATCCGCATACAGCTTGCAGACCCCAGTCTCGAACCTGCACACCGCATGCGAATGCACTACGCGCTAGGCCACTGGCTCGAACGGGCCGGTGATTTCGGCGCGAGCTTCACCTCGTATCAGGCCGCGGCCCGGCTGATCCGCGGCTCGTTCCTTGGCCGGGGCGAGGCTTACGACGAAAAGGAAACGATCGATCGTGTCGGTCGCTATAAGCGCTTTTTTACCGCGCGCACCCTCTCGCGGTCGCACGCCGCGGCGACAACACCTGCTGCAATTACGCCCATTTTGGTCGTAGGCATGCCCCGCGCCGGCTCCACGCTCTTGGAACAAATTCTCGCCAGTCACAGCAAAGTGGAAGCGACGCGTGAGCTGCCGCTGATTGCCGAAGTCGTACGCGACCTCACGCTCTCCCGCCGGATCAGCAATCGCCACGCCTATCCGGATTGCCTTCAAGACATGACCACCGCCCAACTGGCGGCGCTCGGTGAGGACTGCATCGAACGTGCGCGCGCGTTTCGCAACACCGACCGGCCTTACTTCGTCGACAAGCGGCCATGGAACTGGCTGGACGCGGGCCTAATCCACCTGATTCTGCCACAGGCGAAGATCATCGACATACGCCGCGAGCCGATGGCCGCCTGCTTTGCGATGTTCAAACAACAGCTGCCGAGGGATGCCGCTTTTTCCTACGATCTGGGGGATCTCGGCCGGTATTATAATCTCTATGTCAGTCTGATGGAGCATTGGAAGTCCGTCATGCCGGGCAGAATTCATTTCGTGCAATACGAACGCCTCGTGGAGGACACGGAAAATGAAATCCGCCGCATGCTCGACTATTGCGGCCTGCCGTTCGAAGAGACGTGTCTTCGTTTCTGGGAGACCGACCGCGCCGTGCTGACGCCCAGCGCCGAACAGGTACGGCGTCCAATCTTTCGTGACGCGGTCGAGCAATGGCGCAACTTCGAACCCTGGCTCGGACCGCTCAAGGAAGCACTGTCACAGCCGCCGCTCGCGTGATCGTTCTTACAGGCTCGATTCAAATTCATTCTGCCCTGAGATTGCGCTCAGATCTTCCGGGCGTTCGGTGAAACCATCACGGCGCAATTTCGAAATCCGGACCACCCTTTTCTTGGAAATTCGTTGGTCCTTTGTGGGGAGCCCCGGTTTTTCAACCCGCTGCCATGAGAGTCGCAACGTCCGCCGCGCGCTTGGCCAGAAAGGTGTGAAGCGTCGCGACGACTTGTGCGCCTTCGCCGACGGCGGCGGCAACGCGCTTGATAGAGCCCGCGCGCACGTCACCGACAGCAAATACGCCCTGGCGATTTGTCTGAAACGGAAGCCGGCCATTGCCGTCGAAAGGTTCGGCGCAGACGAATCCCTTCGGGTCGATATGAATGCCAGACTCCGCGAGCCAGCGCGTGTTCGGCGCCGCCCCGATAAACAGGAACAGATGCCGGATGGGACGCGTCATCTCCTCGCCCGTCACGCGGTTCTTCCAGCGCACTGCGTCGAGGGTGCCGTCCGCGCCGTCGAGCGCGATTACTTCGGTTTCAGTAAGTACTTCGATGTTCGGTTGCGCGGCGATACGGTCGCAGAGATAGCGGGACATGGTGGCGTCGAGCCCCTTGCCGCGCACGATCATCCAGACTTTTCGCGCCTGGCTCGCAAGATAGACGGCGGCCTGCCCGGCCGAATTGCCGGCGCCGACAAGCGCCACTTCCTCGCCGCCGCACAGCCGCGCCTCGATGGGCGATGCCCAGTAATGCACATGGCTGCCTTCGTATTCGGCGAGGTTCGATACATCGAGCTTGCGGTATTCCGCGCCGCTGGCAACGACGATCGCGCGCGAGCGCACCGTATCGCCGCCCTTGAGACGCAGGCGGAACGAGTCACCGCCGCAGGCGAGGTTTTGAACCTCCTCGGGAATGCCCATTTCAGCGCCGAATTTCTGCGCCTGATTATAAGCCCGCGCCATCAGCGCGATCCCGGTAATACCGGTGGGAAAGCCGAGGTAATTTTCGATGCGCGCGGACGCGCCGGCCTGACCGCCAAAAGCGCGGCAATCCAAGACAAGAACCGACAATCCTTCCGACGTCGCGTAGACCGCCGTCGCGAGACCGGCCGGTCCTGCGCCGACGACCACAACATCATAGATCGTTTCCGCATCGATGGTGCGCGCAAGGCCGAGGCAGCGCGCGAGCTGGTTCTCCGTCGGATTGCGCAGCAAAGATCCGTTCGGACAAAGAACAGTCGGCAATTCGCCCGGTTCGATGTGAAAGCGATCGATCAAAGTCCTCGCGCAACTGTCCGCGTCCGGATCGAGCGTCTTGTGGGGATGGCCGTTGCGGCGCAAGAAATTCTCAAGACGCAGGACATCGCGGTCTTCCGCGGCGCCGATGATGATCGGACCGCCGACATTCTTTTCGAGCAGGCCGATGCGCCGGAGGATCAGCGCGCGCATGATACGCTCGCCGAGTTCGGCCTCCTCGATCATCAGATCGCGCAACCGCGGCGGCGGTATGACGATGCCCTCGATATCGTCTTCGGCCGTTCCATCGACCAGCGACGGCCGGCCCGACAATTGCGCAAGCTCGCCCTGGAATTCGCCCGGACCGTGGGTGACGATGGGCGCATCCGGCGCGTTGTGCGGCGTCATGCACATATGGCCCGAGAGAATCAGCATCAGCCCTTCCGTGGGTTTTCCCGCCAGGACGACGCGTTCGCCCGTCCGGTAGCTGCGCGGTTCGCCGAAGCGCTTCAGCCTCTCGATCTCGCGCGGGGCGAGCACCGGAGAAATCTGGTCGCGGCGGGACTCGATGATGGACGGCTGTGACATGATGAACCTCGCAGTCAGCAAGATATCAGGTTCGGAATCCATATTCATTGTCAAATTCCGCCGCGCCGGTTCCGGAGTGTCCGAAAATTAACACATGTGCGGATGGATTTCCTGAAGCTCCATTGCTAGTTGATATCTATCTCATCCTTGTAGGCGCGGTTTCGGCGCAGGTTCCCGCTTGCCGGTCCCGAAACGTTGTGCGGGAGAGCAGACTGTCCTCGACGACCCGATGTCGAAGCAATTGAGCGATCGCCTCCACAGGCGGCCGGCAGGAGCGCGCGGGCAAGGCGAATGGGGGACAGCGACTCTCCGGCAGAGATTTCTACGCATTACGACACCGTGGCAGACACCATGGCGGAGCTATTCCTTTGCGGCCGGGATTCTTGGAATAACATTCCTGCTCCGCTTTGCACTCGATTCCTGGATCGCGCAGGGACAGGGTTTCGTTCTGATGATCGCGGCACCGTTCACGGTCACGCTCGTAGCCGGACTGGTTCCCGGAATATTTGCCGGGCTGATCTCCGTTTTTGCCGTCTGGTTCTTCTTTCTGGGGAGGTTCGAAAGCTTTGCGCTCACCGGCGACGACGGTGGAACGCTTGCGGTGTACGTCGTCGCGACCGTACTTAGCATCGCGGTGAGCGACATCTTGCGCGACAGGATCGCGCGGCTCGAAACTGAAAAAACGCGGTCGCAGAAACTTGCCGAGCACCTTGTCGTGCTAATCGAAGCGGTCCCGCGCGGAATTCTCTCCGTAGATGCCGAGGGCCGCATCAGCACATTGAACAACCGGCTTGCCGAAACCTTTGGCTATCGGCGCGAAGAATTGCAGGCCCACCGCTTCGAAATGCTCTTTGCCGCAAATTCGCGTGACGGCATTATGGAACACGAGCGAAACGAACTCCTGGGCATGCGAAAAGACGGCAGCGAGTTCCCGGTCGAAATCCTTTTCAGTCCTTTCGTCTGGGATGGCAGCCGAATGACGCTTGCCAGCCTGACCGATATAACAGAACGAAAACAGGCCGAAGAACGGGAAAGATTGCTGACGCGCGAGTTGCAGCATCGCAGCAAGAACCTGTTCGCGAAAGTGCAGGCGCTCGCGGTCGGAACCTTCCGGGACGGCGAATCGATCAGCGAGGCGCGGCGAATTTTCATCGAACGGCTTTCGACACTCGCTCGCGCAGATCGATGGCTCAATCCGGTCAATCGGGTCGGCGCGGGACTCGCAGACGTGGTCCGCTCGGAACTCGCACCTTTCGCCGATCAGGTCGCAATCGAAGGCGAAGACGTAACGGTGTCGTCGCGTACGGCACAAAATCTGGCAATGGCGCTTCACGAACTGGCGACGAATGCTTCCAAATATGGAGCCCTGTCCCGCGCGGGCGGAACAATCATGGTCCGGTGGAGTTTGTGCGGCTGCGGCAATGGCGCCACTGTGCGCCTGCGCTGGGAGGAGCACGGCGGCCCGCCCGTTCGACCGCCGACCCGCCGCGGATTCGGCTCGACATTGCTTGGCGCCTCGCTCAATTCCTGCCGTATCGACTACGCCCCGCAGGGACTGATTTTCGAAGCGGAACTGCGGCTCTAGAAGCCTGGGTCAGAATTTCTCGCCGACCATTTCCTCGCTCTTCGTCCAAAGCGCCTTCGCGTGTTCGGCATCGAGCGCATAGGGTCGAACGCCGCCGCGGAAGCGCGTGTCTTCGACGATCTCGGCGACGTGACAATCTTCGCAGTAATGGCCGCCGACGACATCCGCGGGCGCGACGGCGCCGGCCCACACCGTCGTGGCCGCGCCCTGCGGAATGGTCTTCCATTGAAACGGCGGTGCGCCGGGCGGCTGGTCCCTGGTAATGGAATCGATAAGGTTCTGCAGGACTTCCGGCGTCATGTAACGGCCAAGCTCGGTCTGAATGCCGCCCGGATGAACGGCAGTAGCGCGCACGCCGCGCGATTTGTGGCGCCGGTCGAATTCCACCGCGAACAGAATATTCGCCGTCTTCGAGCGGCCGTAAGCGCCGAATTCCGTATAGGGCGTGTGGTCGAAATTCGGATCGTCGAGATCGACGTCGGAGTAACGATGACCGGCCGAGGAAAGACTCACCAGCCGCGCGCCCGGCTTCATCAGCGCGGCGATGCGATTGACGAACACGAAATGGCCGAGATGATTGGTGCCGAACTGCATCTCGAAACCATCGGCCGTTGTGCTCCTCGGGCACGCCATCACACCGGCATTGGCGATGACGAGATCGAACGGCTTGCCGGATTTGACGAGCGCATCGGCGCATTTGCGTATGCTGGCAAGCGAAGCGAGATCAAGTTCGACGTATTCGAGATTGTTTCCTTGCGGCAATGCGCGGATGTGCGCGGTCGCGGCCCGCGCCTTGCCGAGATCGCGCGCGGCGCCTGTGACATGGGCGCCATGCGCTACCAGCGCACGTGCTGTCTCGACGCCCAGGCCGGCCGACACGCCGGTCACCAGCACGCGCCGGCCCGAAAGATCGACACCTTCGAGAACATCTTCCGTTGTGGATTCAGCGCCGAATGTTCTTGTCATGATTGCCCTTCTTCTATGCTATGGCCGCGTGGAAACGGAGACCGCTCCGCTTCAATGAGCGGATATACGGAGGAACCTCCGCTTTACAAGAGGCCGCCTTGCAGGAACTTCGCCAGCCCCGCGCCGATGCGCAACGCAACCGCGAGCGTTTGCTCGTCGCCGCGCTGAAGTTGTTCACCACCTCCAGGGACGAGGTCACCTTGTCGGCGGTCGCCGAAGCCGCCGGCGTCGGCATCGGCACGCTTTATCGTCATTTCCCGACCCGCGATACGCTGGTCGAGGCGCTTTATCGCCACGAGGTCGAACGATTGAGCGATGCGGCGCCGAGATTGCTGGAAAAAATGGCGCCGCTGGCCGCGCTCGAAGAATGGCTTCGCCGTTACGCCGCCCTGATTGCCGTCAAACGCGGGCTGCCGCAGGCGCTCAAAACGATCTTCGAACCGGGATCGGCAATGACCGCCTATTCCCGCGAACTGATGACACGCGCGATTACGCTGTTGCTCGAAGCCGCGGCGAAGAGCGGCGCGATCCGCTGCGACGCCGATCCGCAGGACGTACTACTCGCCGTCGCCGCCAGCACCTGGACCTTCGCCGGCGACAAGGCCTGGAAAGACCGCGCCGCCCGCGTGCTGCGGTTGGTACTCGATGGATTGCGCTATGGAGCAGGGGAGAAATGAATATGGCGCGGAGCAGTGAATTTCTTTCCCGTCTCGGAATTTCGCATCCGATCATCCAGGCGCCGATGGCGGGCGTGTCGACGCCGACGATGGCAGCGGCGGTGTCGAATGCCGGTGCGCTGGGATCGCTCGGGCTCGGCGCCGATACGGTCGAGAGTGCCGCGCGCGCCATCGAGGCGACGCGGGCGCTGACCGATCGACCGCTTCATCTGAATGTCTTCTGTCATCGGCCCGCTGTTTCGGACACGGGCATCGAACAGGCGTGGCTCACGCGACTCGCGTCTGAATTTGCGCGCTACCACGCCACGCCGCCGGTACGGCTCCGTGAGATCTACACGAGCTTTCTCGCCGATCCCGGAATGCTCGGACTGTTGCTCGAGACGAAGCCGGAGATCGTGAGCTTTCACTTCGGATTGCCGCCGCGCCTGGTTATCGAAGCGTTGCGGCAGGCCGGAATAATTCTCGTCGCCTCGGCTACAAATTTCGTCGAAGCGAAGATCATTGCCGACGCCGGCCTCGATGCAGTGATCGCGCAGGGCTACGAAGCCGGCGGGCATCGCGGCATGTTCGATCCGGATTCGCGCGACGATCGACTCGGCACGTTCGCACTGACGCGCATGCTTGCCGCGACTCTCGAAATCCCTGTGATAGCAGCCGGAGGAATTATGGACGGCGCGGGCATCGCTGCGGCGCTGAAGCTCGGCGCCGCAGCGGCGCAGCTCGGAACGGCGTTTGTCGCCTGTCCGGAATCCTCCGCCGACACGGGCTATCGCGCAGCCCTTGCCGGCCACGCGGCGCATCACACCGCGATGACCCGCGCGATTTCGGGCCGGCCGGCGCGCTGTCTTGCAAACAAATTCACCGCGCTCGGCGAGAGCGTTTCGCCGGCCGAAATTCCCGCCTACCCGATTGCTTACGACGCGGGCAAATCGCTCCACGCGGCCGCGAAAGCCAGGGGCGAATACGGCTTCGGCGCGCAATGGGCGGGACAGGGTGCGCCGCTTTCCCGCGCGCTGCCCGCTCGCGAACTGGTTGAGATTCTGGTCCGCGAGCTCGCCGAAACAAACTAATTCAAAGTTTCACAAAGGTCGACGGCTCGGCAGATCGCGGCGCGTTTCTGTCGTGCGGCGCATTTCTCGACGAACTCGATTTCGGCCACGACCCTTTCCAGATGCTCGGCGAAGCCGATGCGCCAGGCGCGGTCCTCCTCGCGCCCCACTTTCGCAAGGCCGCGATACCACTTCGCCAGTTCCCGCAATTCCCGTGTCCGATCCACTGCCCTGCTCCCAACCGGCCGGAACATGGCGCAGCCCGGGTACCCGTTCCTTGCGCGCGATCAAATTTGAATTCGGCCGCCCGCGGCGCTTGCGAGAGTCCAACAATCCCTTTGGATCGGCATGGAAGAGCGTAAACTGAGGCGCGAGCCCTCCGGGGAGAAGCAGCCATGGAATCGGAATTTCCGCCGACACGGGTACGCGTCGTCTCGCAGGAAGCAATCAACGAAAGGGAAGTGCGCATCATTTTCGAGATGGTCATCGATGTGCACCGCCTGGCCGAGGTGAGCCAGATGTTTCTCTCGCACGCCGTGAGCCAGCTGAGCGCGAAACCCGCGAAACCCTGAGTACGGGCGTTCGTTTGCACACGCGGGGCCGGAGCGGAGACCACAAATGAGCGACCAGAACGATTCCGGCCCCGACCTGACCCGCGGAATCCCCTCGGCCGGTTTGCCCGAAGGCGGCAAGCTTGTGGGCCTTGTCGGCGACGAGGAGGTGCTGGTCGTGCGCGCGAACGGGGCGCTCTTCGCCATCGGCGCGCGCTGCACCCATTATCAGGGACCGCTCGGCGAAGGCTTGATCGTCGGAGATACGATCCGCTGCCCCTGGCACCACGCGCATTTCTGCCTCAGGAGCGGCGAAGCCCTCGCCGCGCCGGCGATCGATCCGGTGAAACGCTGGACGGTCAGCGAGGCCGACGGCGTCATTCGCGTCGGCGCCGAAGCCCCGGCTCCCGCAAAACATCCGCGCTCCGCCAATGCCCGTGCCCGCCGCGTCGTCATTCTCGGCGGCGGCGCGGCCGGCTTCGCCGCCGCAGAAATGCTGCGCCGCGAAGGCTTCGACGGCAGCCTGACGATAATCAGTTCCGACGCCGACGCGCCCTATGACCGCCCCAATTGTTCCAAGGACTATCTCGCCGGCGAAGCGCCGCAGGAATGGATGCCGCTCAGGGGCGAGGATTGGTACAAAGATAATGACATCGATCTTCTCCTGAACGCGGAAGCCGCGCGCCTCGATGCCGCGGCCAAAATCATTTCGCTGCAAGACGGCCGCGACTTCGCGTATGACGCACTCCTGATCGCGACCGGTGGCGAGCCGGTGCGTTTGCCGATCGGGGGATTCAATGCGCCCGATGTTTACACGCTGCGCAGCCTGCGCGACGCCGACGCGATCATCGCCGCCGCCAAAACCGCACAACGCGTCGCGATCGTCGGCGCAAGCTTTATCGGCCTCGAAACCGCGGCCGCGTTGCGCAAGCGCGGTCTCGAGGTCCATGTCGCAGCACCTGAAACAATTCCTTTGGCGCATGTAATGGGCGCGGAAGTCGGCCGCTGGGTGCAAAGCCTGCATGAAGCGGCCGGCATCGTGTTTCATCTCGGTTCCGGCGTGTGCGGTTGGGCCGACAAACATCTCGCGCTCGCGGACGGCACAACGATTGCAGCCGATTTCCTCGTCGTGGGAACCGGCGTCCGCCCGCGCATCGGGATCGCCGAAGCCGCCGGCATCGCGCTTGACCGCGGAATACGCATCGATGCGCATCTCAAGACAAATGCGCCCGGCGTCTACGCCGCGGGCGACGTCGCGCGCTATCCCTACCGTCGCAGCGGACAAAACATCCGCGTCGAACACTGGGTTCACGCCGAACGTCAGGGCCAGCATGTGGCGCGCATGATCCTCGGCGACAGCGCGCCCTTCAACGACGCCCCCTTCTTCTGGAGCGCCCACCAGGACATCAGCATCCGCTATATCGGCCACGCCGAACAGTTCAACCCGCCCAAACTCGACGGCTTCCTGGAGAAGTGCGACGTCGAAGTGCGATTCACCACCGCCGGCCGGCTCATGGCGCTGGCCACGGTCGGCCGCGATCTCAAGTCCCTCGATGCCGGCGTCGAATTTGAACATTAATTCGCGCCGTTTCTTTCCTCCGCCGCGTTCGCGCGGAGGAGAGGACCGCGGCTCGTCCGCCGTAGCCTTGGCGAAGGCGGAAGCGGTGGGGCGATGCCGCACCCTGGCGAAGTACAATCCGTTACACGCCTCGGCCGGCAGATCTGGCGGATGTAATTTTTTTGCCGAAGCTGCATGTGTCACTGCGTAACCCGGAACACGGTTCCGCAGCCGTTCCCCAAGCCATTGGCGCAACGCATGTCGCCGCCGAGGGATGTGGTTCCGCCGATTTCCCCGATAACACTGAATAAAGGAAAGAAGTACTGGGTCGTGCAAACGGCATTGGTCGCTCCCTGTTGCTGGGGCGCAAATGCAATTGTCTGGCGTTACGACAGGAAGCGGTCGCACGGAGCACTGTCGCAATCCGGGGCCTGTTTTGCTTCCAGTCCCTCCTGTTCTTCCTCTTTCTATGGCTGGAAGCGCATAAAGGGAGGTGTTCCCTTCGCGCGGGTCCGGTAGGGCGACAAGACATCAGAACTGAATCGCTCCCCCACAGCCGGGGGCTTTGCCGGCGGCTAACGCATTTCCTGTCCGGCAGAAGCCCTGCAAACAAATTCCATGACCGGTCACCCGCCGCCGATCACGCCCGAAAGGCCGGCATAGACGGCGAAGCCGGCGGTGAGGGCGATGACCGCTCCCACGACCCAGGCATAGGCGCCGCGCAGGCGATATGGCGCCGGAAGCGCCTTGAGCGCCAGCATGTACAAAAAGCCCAACACGATCGGCAGCAGAAGCGCGTTCATGACTTCCACCGCCACGGAGAGATTGACGAGATTGATGCCGGAAGCAACGAGCACGCCGCTGGCGACGAGGCACGCGCTGAACACACCGTAGAACCAGGGCGCCTCGCGCGGATGGTTTTCCAGCGACCGTTTGTAGCCGGCGACCTCGCCGATGCCCCAGGCCGCGGTGAGGCATACGACGAGCGTCGCCACCAGCGCCGCACCACTCATGCCCGCCACAAAGATGAGCCGCCCGGTAAAGTCGCCCAAGAAGGGCGTGATGGTCCGGGCGATCTGCTGCACATCGCTCAGGACCGCATCGGGATTGGCCTGGTGAATGGTAGCCCCAGTCGCGATCAGCACGGCCGCCATGACGGCCTGCGTGACCAGCGCGCCCACCGCCGTATCGATGCGGGCGACCGGCAGGTCGGCCGGTCCAAGCTGCTTATCGAGCACCGCCGATTGCTGGTAGAAGATCATCCATGGCATGATGACCGCGCCCAGATTTGCGGCGACCAGGTAGAGATATCTGTGATCGCCGAGCGGCATCTCGCGCAGTTCGGCCAGCATCCGACCGATATTGGGATGCGCCCGCCAAGCGACGTAAAGGAATGCCAGTTCAAACAAACCGAACATGATCGCGACGCGTTCGACGGATCGATACGAACCGGTCCAGACCAGCGCCAGGATCAGCCCCACCACGGCGACCATCATGATCCATGTCGGGATGCCGAAAAGGGCGGCGACGCCGGCCATACCACTGAGTTGCGTCACGATCGCGCCGATGCAGGCGATCATCAGCGTCGAGACCGACAGCCAGGCCCAATGCCTGCCGAAGCGCTCATAGATGAGCTCGCCATGTCCCTTGCCGGTGACGAGCCCCAATCGGAGCGTAAGCTCCTGTACGATGTAGAGAATGGGAATCAGCAGGAGCTGGAGAGCAAGGAGCTTGTAACCCCATTGCGCCCCGCTCTGCGCGGCCGTGATGATGCTGCCGGCATCGGTATCGGCCAGCATGACCAGAATCCCCGGGCCGATCACGCTCAGCCAGTGGCCAGAGCGACGCTGCGCGTAGCGGGAAATCGGCGGCGTCAGGGAGTTCTCGGTCATGCAATACGGGCCTCTATGCCGCGCGGATCCTGCGAATCACCCGGGAAGGGCCCGACCTGCAAGAAGACGCCGACGATAGCGACGGTTCCGATGGCGACTCCTGGGTAATGCTCTGAAGATTGCAAAATCCGGCGCAAGCAGAGAGCCTTATTCCGAGATCTGCAGATTCGCAAATCGGGCAGTAAGGGCTGCATAAGGATTCATGAATGGGCACGCTGTTCATACGTCAATGGCATAGTTATATCGGCGCCCTGATCGCGCCGAGCGTCATCTTCTTCGCGCTTACCGGCTCGCTCCAGCTTTTCAGCCTTCACGAGGCGCATGGGAGTTATCACCCGCCGCCGCTGATCGAAGAACTGTCGAGCGTCCATAAGGATCAGATATTCCGGCCGGGCCACCACCATGGTCCGCCAGGGGCAGAACAGCATGCCGGACCCGGCATGCCGCTGCATGCAGGCGATAAGGACGACGAACCGGCTTTGCATACGTTCCTCCTCAAGTGCTTCTTCCTGATCGTCGCGCTGGGGCTCGCAACTTCGAGCCTGCTCGGAATATGGATCAACCTGACGCGCGCGCGAGGCAGACTCGTGAACGTGTCGCTGCTCGCGGCGGGCACAGTCATCCCGCTCATATTGCTCCTGAAGTGAGCAAGAATTCGGCAACTCCGGCGCGGGCCCGCTGCTAATTCTCCTCTGCAAAACGCAAACGCATGGAAACCGGGTGCCAGCCGGCTTTCGCGGCAAAAGCAAGGTTTGCGGGAATAGTTAGCTGAACCTCGGTGCCAACACCGCTGCGGCTTGAGACCGACCGCGCAGCGCGGATTTTGCGGGCGCGCCCGCGCATGCTGGTCAGGCCGAAATGTCCCTCGTGGCTGGACTACAGGACGCCCTCGCCCATGCCGCAACCGTCGTCGAGCACGCACAATGAAACCTGGCCGCGCGCATAGGCATACCTACGCTGACGCCATGCGGCCGCGCATGCCGGACGCGAACTGCCGGAATTCTTCCCGCCACCTTGATCAAAATGTCCAAGAAGGACCATACGTGTACAAGAAATCGGGAGCACGACGGCACTTAGGCTGTTGCAGCTGCAGGTGGCACTGCGAGGGGCGTCAGAATGGACGGATTGCTGTTCACGCCGGTGTTCCGGGGACAGGGCTGCGCCAGTCTCCGCTACCGGGTCGCCAAAAAGCGGAATCTCTTCGAAACGCATCAGCCGGGTCGTGGCGAAAGTGGCTGACTATCATTTCGCGCCGGAGGAGCACCCTGCGTTTCCCGGCGCGCCCTATACGCCCCACCATCCGCCCGCGCGCCGTGCCGCCTATGCCGCGATCGGAATCATCCTCGGCATATCTACGACCTTCGGCAATGCGCTGGTCAATGTAAACGTCCCCTATCTTTCGGGGCCGTTGGGCCTCTATGTGAACGAAGCGAGCTGGCTTCCGGCTATCTATGTCGCGATGAACGCGACCGCCAATCTCACGCTGGTGAAGGCACGCTCGCAATTCGGCATTCCCGCGGTCACGAATGGCTTGCTCGCTGCCTATGTGCTGATCGGCTTCTCGCAAGTCTTGTTTCCCGGCTTTGTAACTGCGGCGCTGACGCGCGCGATCAGCGGCATGACGGCGGGCGCGCTCACATCGCTCGCCATTTATTACCTGATGCAAGTCTTTCCCGTGAAAATGCGGCCAGTGGCGTTGGTTATCGGACTGGCCCTGCCGCAGATGGGAACCCCGCTCGCCCGGATGGTTCCGGTGGAATTTCTTGCAAATGACGACTGGCACGGATTGCATCTCATAGAGCCAGCCGTGGCGCTCTTCGTGCTCAGCCTGATCCTGCTGCTTCCGCTACCTCCCGTCGATAGGAGCAAGGCTTTCGAACCGCTGGATTTCGTCACCGTCGCGCTGGTCGTGCCGGCGATGCTCCTTGTCTGCGGCGTTCTCGGCGAGGGGCGCCTGATGTGGTGGACGGACACGCCATGGCTTGGCTGGATGCTGGCCGCTTCGGTCCCGCTCTTTCTTATCGCGGGCCTTATCGAATCCCACCGGAAAAATCCGCTGCTGCTGTTCGACTGGCTGGGCAGCGGGGATATTCTGCGCTTCACGGCGGTTGCAATTCTCATGCGACTTGCGCTTGCCGAACAGACCTACGGATCGGTCGGCCTTCTCACTTCCGGAGGGCTTGATAATGACCAGCTGCACACGCTCTTCTCATTCGTGCTGCTTGCCATGGTGCTGGGCACGTTGACCGCGGCGTTGACGCTCTCCCAGGAACGCCTTCCATGGCAGATTGCGATTGCCGCGCTCATTATCGGGACGGGTGCGTTCATCGACAGTTTCGCCAGCAATCTGACGCGCCCTCCCGAGCTTTATCTGAGCCAGTCTCTGATTGGTTTCGGCACCACGCTATTTGTCGGGCCCGCACTCGTCTACGGCATCATACGCGTATTCGCGCAAGGTCCGTCCCACTTCGTAAGCATGGTGGTTCTTTACAGCACAACGCAGAATGTCGGCGGCCTTGCCGGCTCTGCCTTGCTCGGCAGTTTCCAGACGATACGGGCGCGCGTGCATGAGGTCTGGCTTTCGGAACATCTGGTCGCGTTCGATCCGCAAGTCGTCCAGCGATTGCATAGCGGGGCTGCCGCCATATCCGGCAAGGTGACGGATCCCGCATTGCGGAGCCTGGAAGGCGCCGGCCTCCTTGCGCAGAGTACGATGTCGGAAGCAAATATTCTTGCCTATAACGACGTGTTTCGTGCCGTGGGATTCCTGGCCGTCCTGTCGGCACTCTATATCTTCTATCTTATTATTTCTTACGGTTTGAGCCGACGATCGGCAGTTGCGGGGGCGCAGGCATGACCACTGTCGACCCCGCCAAGGCGCCGGCCACATGGCACCCGCCGAGACGGCGCCTGCTGACAACCATCGTCGTCATCCTTGTTGGCATGACCGCCGTGCTGGCAATTCTCGATGCCTGGAGCCTGTGGCCTTTCGGGCGCGGCATCGAAGTCACCGACGACGCCTATGTCCATGGGTGGACGACAGTGATCGCACCTCAGGTCAGCGGCTATGTCGTCGCTTTGCCCGTAAATGACTACGAAAAAGTGCGGAAGGGCCAGGTATTGGTGCGGATCGACGACAGCACTTATCGCGCCCGTGTCGAACAGGCACGAGCCAATCTCGCTGCGGCCGAAGCAAATCTCGCGAACAACCGGCAGGCCCGCGCATCCGCCGTTGCTTCGCTCGCGGGTCAGGCCGCGACCCTCGTGCGCGCCAGGGCGGATATGGCGCGTGCGGATGATCTGGTGCGGGACGGCTCGATCTCTTTGCGCGAACGCGACGAAACAAGAGCGACGTTGGCTGGGGCCGAAGCTGCCGTGGAAGAGGGCAAGCAGAGCATCCGCACCGTGGATGTGGGGCGCGGCGCTTTGGCGGCGCAGGTGGCCCAGGCGAAGGCACAGCTCGATTTCGCACTGATCGATCTCGGCTATACCGTCATCTACGCGCCGCAAACCGGGCAGCTCAGCGAGGTCGGTGTGCGGCTCGGACAATATGTAACAAACGGCACGCAACTGATGGAACTGGTGCCGGCCGACTGCTGGATCATCGCCGACTACAAGGAGGCGCAGACAGCGCACATGGCGATTGGCCAGCCCGCGACCTTCACGGTGGATGCGCTTGGCGGGGCTCGCCTCAAAGGCCGTGTCGAGCAACTGTCGCCTGCGACCGGTCTCGAATTTGCGGTGCTGAAGCCCGACAATGCCACAGGTAATTTCATCAAGGTGCCGCAACGCATCGGCGTGCGCATCGCCGTCGATCCCGGACAGCCCAACGCAGCGCGCCTTCGCCCCGGCATGTCGGTCGTCACCCATGTCGACACACGGGGCGGACGATGAGGCGATTGTTTGTCATCGCCGCATTCGTGCTCGCGGGTTGCGCCGGTCCAAAAGCTCCTGTTCCGCCGGAAGCTGCAATTATGCCGCCCACAGCCTGGCGGAACACAAGAGCTGCGCCGGATGCCAAAGCGGACGCATATTGGTGGCGGACCTTCAATGACCCGCTTCTCGCCCAAATCGTCGAGACTGCACTGCAACACAATGACGACATCGCCATCGCCGCGGGCCGCGTCGCCGAAGCCCGCGCCGATTTTCGCCTCGCGCGCGCGCAATTGTGGCCGCTCGTCGGCGCCGGGGGCGAAGGCGCGCGCGACCGCGACGTCAATCCCGGTTTCGGCGTCCCCGAACTACAAACCGCCGGCGGCGCGGAAGCCCAAATCAGCTACGATCTCGACCTTTTCGGTCGCCTCAAAGATTCGAGTTCCGCCGCAAAGTCTGCTCTGCTGGCCACCGAAGCGGCGCGCGACGATGTCCGCCTCGACGTCGCTGCGTCCGCGGCCTCGGGCTACATCACGCTTTGTTCGCTCGATGCGCGCCTGGCGGTGCTCCGCGATACGCTCAAAGACCGCGAGGACGAACTCCACATCGAAAGTCGGCGCGCGCAAATTGGCTACTCCAGCCAGCTCGATCTTGCCCAGGCCGACGCGGCCTATCAGGAGACGCGCCAATTCATACCGGCAACTCTTCTCGCCATCACCAAAGAGCAGGATGGCCTCAGCGTGCTTCTGGGAGAAAATCCTCGCGCTATCGAGCGAAGCAAGGACTTTGACAAACTTGCCGCGCCCTCGGTGCCGGTCTCGCTGCCCGCTTCGCTCCTGCGCCGCAGGCCGGATGTCGCGTCTGCGGAACAGCAGCTCGCTGCAACGGATCATGCGCTGGATGCGGCACGTGATGCGTTCATGCCCGATATTCAACTTGCCGCAGCAGGCGGGTTTGTCGGCTCGACGCTGGTTCCCGATAGCCCGGTTGCGATCTGGTCTCTCGGCGGCAGCATTCTCGCTCCGCTGTTCACGGCGGGACGGCTTGAAGCGCAGCAGGATGCGGCGACGGCGCGTCGCGACCAGGCCGCTTTCGCTTACCGCAAGGCGGCGCTTACGGCATTCGGCGAAGTCGAGGATTCGCTCGCCTCGGTGCAGCGTCTGGACGAAGAGGAACAAACGATCGTCGCGCAACGCGATGCGCTCGCGCACGAATTCCAGCTCGCCAGGAATCGCTATCGCGCCGGTTATTCGCCCTATCTCGACCAGCTCGATGCCGAGCGCGAATTGCTCTCCGCCCAGCTTTCGTTAGTTGAGACCCATACCGACCGGCTCACCGCACTCGTCCAGCTCTATCAGACCCTCGGAGGTGGCTGGAACGCGGCCAACAACACGATGAAGGTCGCGGAGCAGAAGGATCGATCATGACCAAGGTTGTTCACGGGTGGCCCGGGCACGCCAGGCCACGACAGAATTATTATGGCGAATTGCCAAAATCGTGAATATGGCAATTGCATTTCCTAACTCGAACGCCGGGCCGCAGCAGGGTCTTGGACGGAATGCACGCCCAATAGGAACACTCGCCGCCGGCACGCTCATGCTCGACGAGCGCGACCTTGAGCCCGCCATCCGCCAGCGCCCCGGCGCAATGCTCCCCCGGCGCGCCACCGCCGACGACGATAACATCGTAGTTATTATTCACGTTGACGACTCCGAATTACTTGCAACAGATACTCGCGAAGCAGAGCGAATAGCGACTGCCGGTCGTCAACCCCGCGCCGCTGCAAGTATGGGACCGCCGGGACCGTCCTGGACGATGACGGCTTCACGAAGACCGGCATGCGTTGCGCGCGGAATGGGAACACTCTCCGCCTCACCGTTCCAGCTTCCGATCTTGACCAGTTCCTTTACCACATTCCTGTGCGGCAGAGTCCGGCCTTCGTTTTCGCCACGCGCGACGGCAACTTGCTCAATGTTGGGATCGTAACGCACGAGCCAGACATCCGACGCAGTTTCTTTGCGGATTCCGGAACCCAGACGGACCGCGCCGCCCGCGATCGAAACGGCAACGCTACCATCTGTTCCGGCTTCGCGCCGGATCAACGACTCCAGTTCGCCGCGATCGATTCCCGTAACGTCGGCGCGGCCATTGACGACGACTTCGGGCGTGAACACCTCCGCGCGTCGAAAAGCGCGCGCATAGTCCCATTGCCGGTCGGTGTACTGCTTCTTTGCGAAAGTGTCCTTCCAGCCGAGTTGATCCCAATAGGTAACGCCGAAGCTCAGCGTCAGAAGCTCGGGACGGTCACTCAACGCCATTACATTGGCATTTGCCGGCGGACAGGATGAACAGCCTTGACTTTGAAAGAGTTCCACGACCGCGAGCTTCCCGGCGAGAGCGGGACTCAGGGCCGAAAAGAACGAGGCAGCGGCAATGCACGGCATAATCGTCAGTTTCATGGAAACGTTCATCCGAGTGTCTTCGGCCGTTTATTCGCCGGAACCGCCGAATCCGTTACATTGCGATCCGGACGACGCGCCTCACGGCTGCATCGTCTGGCGACGGAGGTCGGCAATATCCTTTTCGGTGAGGGACGAACCTTTGGCGCCAAACCTCGCGGTCACGTAGTTGGCGACCGCAGCGATTTCAAGATTAGAGAAGGATGGGCCAAAGGCCGGCATCGATACGACGCCCGCAGGCGTCTTGCGATGCGTGCCCGATATTACGATCTGCGCGACGTTTGTCGCGCTCGGATCATTCACGGCGCGTGCGCCAGTAAGCGTCGCGAAGGGTGAAATGGGGCTTTGACCCGTCCATCCATGGCAGGCGGCGCAGGCGCCCTCAAACAGGTGCTCGCCGAACGCATCGGCGACGGCGGCGCCCTGCTTCGGCGATGCGGGCGCCGTAGGCGCCAGCGTTGCCGGCAAATCGGGCGAGGAGACCGCCGGAACGCTCCGCACATAGGCGACAATGGCGCGCAGATCATCAGGCGTCATATCGGCGAATCCATTGTCGACGGCTTCGCCCATCTGGCCGCTCGCCGTGCCATGGCCCGTCGCGTGGCCCTGCGCGAGGTAGGCAAACAGATCTGCATCGCTCCAGGCGCCGATGCCGGTATTGCGGTCGCTCGTGATGTTATAGGCCCTCCAGCCGCCGGTCAGCGCGCCGGCAAATTTGTTCCGGTTGTCGAGCGCGAATGCAAAATTGCGCGGCGTATGGCATTCGCCGCAATGGGCGAGCGCTTCGGCAAGATAGGCGCCGCGATTCCAGGCGGGGCTCTTGCCCGTATCCGGGCGAAAACGCATATCGGCGTTGAAGAACCACGACCACATGCCAACTGCCCAGCGTTGATTGAACGGAAATGCGAGCCTGTTCTTGAGGTCCGGCGAATGCACCGGAGGAAGACTGAACAGATAGGCCTTGATCGCGAGCGCGTCGGCGTCGGTCATGTAAGTATAAGACGCAAACGGCATGGCCGGATAAAGCGGCCGGCCATCGCGGCGGACGCCGCGATGTACGGCGTCGAGAAAATCCGCGTCGCTGTAATTGCCGATGCCGGTCTTTTTGTCCGGGGTGATATTGGTCGAATAAAGCGTGCCGAAGGGTAGCGTGAAGGCAAAGCCGCCCGCATATTCGCGACCGCCCTTCGCGGTGTGGCACTCTGCGCAATCGGCGGCATGGGCGAGATATTCGCCGCGTTTGAGCAAGTTTTCATTCGCGAGCGACGCCGGCACGCCGGTGGGGTTGGCCGCGCGATAATCGGCGAGCGCGACTTTCGTGCCGCCCGCGAAATCCATCGGACCGGGCGTAAAAACGATCCAGACCAGGACGCCGAGCGCCAAGACAACGACCACTGCGACAACGCCGATAACGATGCGGGAGACGCTCATGCCTGTTTCCTCCCCGCAAGTATGTCGCGATCGACCGGCATGCGTCGGAGCGGAATGCCGGTCGCGGCATAGATCGCGTTGCGGATCGCGGGCACGGATGTCGTCGCACCGGTCTCGCCGATACCGCCGGGCGGCTCGCCGCTCCTGATCAGATGCACGTCGATGGCAGGTGCCTCGTCGATGCGCAGCATGCGATAATCGTTGAAATTCGACTGCAGCACCCGGCCGTGTTTGATCGTGATCTCGCCATAGAGTGCCGCGGTTGCGCCAAAGATCATGCCGCCCTGCAATTGCGCGACGATGGTGTCGGGATTGACCGCGATGCCTGTATCGACCGCTGTGGTAAAACGATGGAGTTTCACGTCGCCGCCCTCGTCGACTTCCACATGCGCAACGGTGGCGATAAAGCTCGCAAAGGAGATCTGCGCCGAAATGCCAAGCCCGTGGCGCGGCGGCAAAGCTTTTCCCCAGCCCGCCTTCTCCGCCGCAAGATCGAGCGCGGCGAGCAGGCGCGGCGTTTTCGTCAGGTGCGCGCGACGGAATTCGACCGGATCCATGCCGGCCCTGCGCGCCAGTTCGTCCATGAAACTTTCGATAGCGAAGACATTGTTATTTGGTCCGACGCCGCGCCAGAAACCGGTCGGGACCGCCGGTGGTTCGCACCGGACCTGTTCGACAATAAAATTTGGAATTACATAGGGCTGATCGATCGCACTGTCGACCTCGTCGAAATCGATATCGTGATTGGCCTTGAAAGCCGGCGCCAGCCAGCGCGACACCACGGACGAGCCCGTGATGCGGTGGCGCCAGCCCTCGATTCTGCCATTCTTCAGCGTCGCAGTCAGACGGTCGTAATAGAGCGGCCGATAGTAATCGTGCTGGATGTCCTCTTCGCGGGTCCAGACGAATTTCACCGGCCCATCGACTTGTTTGGCGATGCGGATGGCTTTCACCACCATATCCGGCTCGAGCCGGCGGCCGAAGCCACCGCCAAGGATGTGATTGTGAACGATCACCTTCTCGATCGGCAGGCCGGCCATGGCCGCCGCCGTCGACTGCACGCGCGCCATGATCTGCGTGCCGATCCAGATCTCGCAGGAATCATTTGTGAGATGCACCGTGCAGTTGATCGGCTCCATCGTCGCATGGGCGAGGAACGGCATTTCGTAATGCGCTTCGAATGCGTCGCCCTGGGATAATGCCTTCTCTGCATCGCCGATCTTCCTGGCGACAAGGCCGTTCTGCTCGCTCGCTTTTCTGATATCGGCGCGGATCAGCCTGGAGTCGACATGGCCGTTCGGTCCCGGATCCCATTCGATGTTGAGCGCGTCGAGCCCGCTCTTCGCCGCCCACATGTGATCGCCGATGACGCCGACGAGATCGTCGAGTACGATGACCTGCCGGACGCCGGGGATTTTCTTCGCCGCGCCCTCATCCATCCGCGCGACCTTGCCGCCGAAATGCGGGCAGGCCGCGAGCGTGGCAAATTTCATTCCCGGCAGGATCACGTCGATGCCGTAGACGGTCTTGCCGTTGGTCTTGCTCGGCGTATCGAGCCGTTTCATCGGCCTGCCGATGAGGCGGAAATCCTTCGGTTGCTTCAGTGGCGGATTGGCCGGCGGCGTTCCGTTCGCGCTCGAAGCGAGTTCGCCATAGCTCAGCGAGCGCTTGCTGGCTTTGTGAATGACCTTGCCGCTGCTCGTCGTGCAGCTGTCGGGAGAGACATTCCACTGTTTCGCGGCCGTGGCGACGAGAAGCGCGCGCGATTGCGCAGCCGCTTTCCTGAGCGGCAGCCAGAAGGCGCGGACGGAATTGGAATTGCCCGTCGCCTGCACGGTCAGCATCGGATTGGCATAGAGCTTCTCATTCGCCGGCGCATGTTCGAGCGCGATGCTGTTCCAGTCCGCGTCCAGTTCCTCCGCCATAATCATCGGCAGCGAGGTGTAGACACCCTGCCCCATCTCGACCTGCGGCATCACGAGTGTCGTTTTGCCCGTCGTGTCGATGCGGATGAAGGCGTTGGGCGCGAACGGACCGGGCTCCGGCGGAATGCCCTCGATATCATTCGGTGCGGGCGACGCGGCGACGGGCAGATGGAATGCAAACACGAAACCGCCGGCCAGTCCGGCCTGCAGCAGCGACCGGCGCGACGGCGCGCGTTGAGCGGCCGCACTCATGGGCGTTCTCCTACCGCCGCTGGCGATTTTGCGGCGCGCTTGATCGCCTCGCGGATGCGCACATAGGTACCGCAACGGCAGATATTGCCGGACATTGCCGCGTCGATATCTGCATCATCCGGATCCGGTGTCGCGGCGAGAAGCGCCGCCGCCGACATGATCTGGCCCGACTGGCAATAGCCGCACTGAATCACCTCGAGATCGAGCCAGGCTTTCTGGACCTTCGCGCCCGCGGGCGTAGCACCTATGCCTTCGATCGTTGTGATGGCGCGATTACCGACCGCGCTTGCCGGCAACAGACAGGAACGCACCGGCTTGCCATCGACATGCACGGTGCACGCACCGCAGAGCGCCATGCCGCAACCAAATTTGGTACCCGTCAGACCCAATACGTCGCGCAGCAACCAGAGCAGCGGCATGTCGGCGGGAACATCGACGGATATGGTTTCGCCGTTGATACGAAGTTCCAGCGGCATGGTCTCCCTCCCCTGCGCCGACGGCTCCCCAACCCTCTCAATACATCATTGCTTCGCCTGTGACCATGGCAGCAAGAGAAAATCAAATTAGTCCAGCACCCGCACCGCGTGATATCTAATCAGTTATCACGACCCAAGAGAAGAGAAACGCAAGGCCGAAACAGAAATGGATTCTCGAGCGAGACCCCGCCCGATGCCGTTCGGCGGGATCTCCGTGGTTCGTGCACAGTTTACATCTCGCTGAGCGCGGCCTCGAGTATTTCGACATCCTGATCGACGGTACCGCCACTCAGGCCGACACCCGCGACAACCTTTCCGCCGTCGTCGATCGGCGCACCGCCGCCCATGGCGCAATAGCGGCCCTGCGAGACGCCCATCAGCGGAAAGAGCGGTTGTCCCGGCTGGGTGAGCCGAAACAAATCCGTTGTTCGCATCCCGACCAACGCGGATGTGTAGGCTTTGCGTTCGGCAAGATCGATCGAGAAGGCCGGCGCGCCGTTCATACGGTGCTTGAGGACAATATTGCCATGCGTATCGATGACGCAAACGGCAACCGGAACATTTGCGCGCGCTGCCTGCGCCTCGACGCGGCCGGCAACGCTTTTCGCAAGAGCGAGCAAATCCATGGTTGTTTCCTTCCATAACAACAGAATTTGGAAATGCGTGTCGGCCGCGGACGCTCAGCGGCCGAGTTGTCCCAGGTGATATCCCAAACGATTCTCGACATCGCCGGGTTTATGAAAGCCTCGCTCGAACAATGTCTTGAATCGTTCCTGCGTTGCCGCCCTGCCGATCGATTTGATGCAGGCGTCCCAGCCGGCTGCCAGTTCGACATCCGGCGGCAGGCTCGCATTCACCAGGCGTTTGGTATTCGCGATCGCCCATTTGTCGAACGAAGATATGCGTGCGGCGAGCGCATCGACAAATCCGTCCAGCTCGGCATCCGGCAGCGCGCGATTTACGTAGCCATAGGCTTCGGCCTGTTCGCCCCGGATGTCGTCGGATCCCAGAAGCACTTCGAGCGCGCGGGCCCTCCCGATCAGATGCGGCAGGCGTGCCATGGGTCCGCCGCCGGCGACCATTCCGACTCCGACTTCCCATTGCGAAAGAATTGCTTTCTCCCGGCTCGCAAAACACATGTCGCAGGCAAGCGCGATCTCGCTTCCGTTTCCTGTCGCCCGGCCGCGGATCATCGCGATCGATACGACGGGCGCGCGCGTCAGGCGGACAAGAAAGTCCGGCCATGCTTCCAAGCCCGTCGGACCCTGAGGCAGGTTCGTCAGATCTTCGATCTTTGCGTGAAAATCGCTGTGATTCAGAAAGAAACCTTCGACGGCGCTGTCGAACACCACGACCTTGACGTGTTCGTTGGTCTCGATTTCGGTCATGACCTTCCCGATTTCCACAACGAATTCGGGGCCCATGACATTCAGCGGCGGATTGTCGAAGGTTACGCGCCAATAGGCTGGCGAGCGCCGCACAAGCTTCACCTGCGCCGACTTTGCTGTCGCGCCTGTGGCTCGTGGAGATGTTGCGAGTTGCTGGGACATTACCATTCTCCTTGGCAGGACCGAGCGAAAGATTGTCAGATGCCAATGAGGGTAACGCGGCCAGCCATGTCCGGCTTTTCTACGATTGTTGGAATTTTTCCCGCGATGCCAAGATAAACCCTGCTGGATATCGGGTGTATGATCGAGCCGCGCGCGTTTTTCTCCTGGTTCCGATTCGCGCAGTCTGCGAGAATCAATCAGCCCTGCCAGACTTCGCCTTCCGGCGCGCCGCGCCCGAGCCTGTCGGGCAAAGGCTCGCCTTCCGGCGTGAAGGCGAGCGACACGGAGTTGATGCAATAGCGCAAGCCGGTCGGCGGTGGACCGTCGGGAAAAACATGCCCCTGATGTGACCCGCAGCGGGTGCAGACAATTTCCGTGCGGATCATTCCATAGCTGTCGTCGCGGATCTCACGCAAATACCCTTCCGCGAAGGGCGCGGTGAAGCTCGGCCAGCCGGTCCCGCTCTCGAATTTGGTACCGGCCTTGAACAGCGGCAGCCCGCATAGCCGGCAGGTATAAACGCCCTTGCGTTTCTCGGTGAGAAAAACGCCGCAGAACGGCGCTTCCGTGCCGTGTTCGAGCAGCACGGCTCGCTCCTGGCGCGTCAGTCCTTCGATGAGAGTCTTTAACTGGTTTTCGCCGGGCGGCGTCAGATTGAATTCCATCGCGGCGACTTCACTCATTTTGAGTTTCCTGCCGTTCCTAGCACGCTTTTTTGGTCCATGGGTCGAAAAGCAGCGCGCAATTCGCCACAAAGGCTGCAGCACTGAAGCGTAAGAATTTGTACCCCCTCATGAGTCCCTCTCCTGCGGGTCGTGTAAGTCCGCGAATATCTCAAGGTGTTGCTGCGCAAGAGTGATAGGGACGCCAGGCAATCCGGGCTTTTCTTGCTTTGCGCAGACTTTTCCAGCCTTGCCGATTTCGAGACGAAGGAGGAAATAAGAAAAAAGCCGCCGTCTTCGCCAAGCGCGAAACACTGCTCCACGCTATGGGGTCCACAACGGCCAAAAGCCCAGCCTGACCGCTGGGCCGAATTCGGCTCCGCTCGGACGTTTGCCACAATGGAGTCTCCAATGATGAGCTACTCGGATCCAGCCGATGAATTTTCGCCACAACGGCGCGAGTTCTTCCGCATGGCGGCGATGGTGATTGCTTCCGCCCAACTCGGAAGCATCGCCTCCGCTTCGGCGGAAACGAACGAAACTGCCGTGCCGCATCGGAGGGTGCAGAGGCACAGCGCCAATTCCTCGTTTCCTGCCCCCAAACAAATCAATGCCGGTCTGCTGAATGTCGGTTATGTCGAGCTCGGACCGGAAAACGGTCCTGTCGCACTACTTCTTCACGGCTGGCCTTATGACATTTACAGCTTTGTCGATGTCGCGCCGATCCTCGCCGCCGCTGGCTATCGGGTCGTTGTTCCTTATTTGCGGGGCTATGGCTCGACGCGCTTTCTTTCCGACGGCACCGCCCGGAACGGACAGCAATCGGTCGTTGCGATAGATATCATCGCCCTGATGGACGCGCTCGGCATCCGGCAAGCCACTCTTGCGGGCTTCGACTGGGGCGCACGAACCGCCGATATCATCGCGGCGCTTTGGCCGGAGCGATGCAAGGGTCTGGTATCCGTCAGCGGATATCTGATCGGCAACCAGGCGTCGGGCGCTGACCCGCTGCCGCCAGACGCGGAATTGCAATGGTGGTACCAGTTCTATTTTGCCACGGAACGCGGTCGCGCAGGCTACGAAAAATATCGTCATGAATTCTCGAAACTGATCTGGCAACTTGCCTCGCCGAAGTGGAATTTCGATGACGCGACCTTTGATCGCAGTGCTGCCGCCTTCGAGAATCCGGATCATGTGGACATCGTGATTCACAATTATCGCTGGCGGCTCGGCCTCGCGACGGGCGAAGCAAAATATGACGAGTTGGAAGCGCAGCTCGCCAGGGCGCCGGTGATCGCGGTTCCAACGATTACAGTCGAAGGCGATGCCAACGGCGCGCCGCATCCCGAGCCAGCCGCTTATAGAAACAAATTCTCGGGAAAGTATGAACACCGAACTATCACCGGCGGAATTGGGCATAATCTACCGCAGGAAGCGCCACAGGCGTTTGCGCAGGCCGTGCTCGACGTCGCGAACTTCTAGATCGCAGCCGGACGGCCAAAGCATTCACCTCCCCTTTGTGGGGAGGTGAGTATGTGTTCCACGCCCTCATATGCTCTTGCGCGGATCGTCCAGTGCTTTGACGTACTCAAGTCCGAGTGGCCCTATCGCGCTCACCTGAGTGATATATTCGCCGGACTTCGCCCAGTGAAAATGCGGCTGATCGCCGGGAAGAACGATCACGCTTCCCGGTGCGAAGGCCTGAAGGCGAGTCTCGTCAAACTCTGCGCCCAGCCCGATGTAGAATACGCCGGAGATCACGGTATAGATCCGGTCTTCGGAATGTTTGTGCGGCATCATGCGCGTGCCCATCGGAAGTTTGACGCGGATAACATACGGGCCGGCCTGCGAGGTATCCCCGATCAGCACCGCGAGTCTTGCGGCCGGTGGAAAGCCGGGAAACGGCTTCCATTCAACATCCTCGGAATGGATCGCGTGAAATCTGTCCTGACCGGCATAATGGGTTCTGGTCATTTGCGATACCTCCAAAGATTGATAGTCACGCCGCGTGAAGCATCGGAGCGCCTGGGGTCCGGCGCTCGGAATGGGCATGCCCCTCGGTAAGATTGCGGCGGCGCCACGCATTCGGCGTGTCGTGAAAAACACGGCGGAAGAGCTTCGACAAATGTGCCTGGTCCGCAAGGCCGCAACTGAGCGCGATCTGGCTCAAGGGTTCCTCCGTCGTCAGCATCAGCTTTCGCGCGAGTTCCAGCCGGAGCCGGATGACATAGGCGTGCGGCGTGTCGCCGAACGATTTCTTGAAGGCCCGGCAGAAATGACTGACGCTGAGCCTTGCCTCCCGCGCCAGCTCGTTCATGCAGATGCTGTGTTCCAGATTGTCCTGCAGATAACGCTCCACTTTCCGTTTCTGCCACGGCGCCAGTCCGCCCCGCGCCAGGGCGGCCTCCACTGCAGGAGGCGACACAATGCGCTTGAGAAAGCCAAGCGCGATCTGGGGCGCGCGTTCCGGATTTGCGGTCAACGCCTGTCGCGCGTCCTCCAACATTCGTAGCAGTTCAGGCGCCGGAAAATCGATCACGCTGGTGTCGGTCACCGTGTAAGCTGGCGTGTCAAGACTGTTTGCGTGCAGTGCCATGGGTCCCTCCAATGGATCGCATGCCCCAGCTTCGGACGGACTTCATTTACCACAAATCCCGAGACGGGCGGTGGCCTGTTCGCTTTGACGGGTTAACGCCCGTCAGGCGCTCGGTCCGAACAAGACTCCGTTTGAAGAAAGTCGCGGTGGCCGCCATATCCAGTCATCAGCGGGAACCCGCGCCAGAAATCCTCGCCCGCGACACGAGATAGGAAAAAACTCCGATGTCCGAAGAGAGACCGTTGGCATGAGACATTGCGAACTTATACCGCATTCGGGCTACCGTGATCTCACCCTTCTGGGGGATGGTGCGATTTACGGTTCCGCGACAAATGGATCGGGCGATTTCTGCCGAGAAGAATCGGATGCCGACAAGTAACGCTGACCGTCCAATCCGCATCCTTGTCGTTGATGATCATCCCATGCTGCGAGAAGGCGTGATCGCGGTGCCGGCGCCCATATCGTTGTCGCCGGTGCGACTATTCAGAACTTCGTCGGGACGATTTACATGCTGCGTCGCGCGGATCCGGCTCAAAGAGATGCCCCTGAACTGCATTGAACCTGCGTCCGTCGCGGTCACGTTTCCGGCGTAGCCAACCATGCCTCAGTTGTGACGGGCCTCAGAGAGCACAGCCATCGAAACCGACAATGTTTGCAGCTCGCGAAGAAGATCGTTGATCGAATCGCGGCTCGATTTGCCACGCCTCGTCTTCAGCGGCTCCGTCCCATCCAGCATGGACTGGACCGCATGGCGCGCGCGACATACCCTGCTCTTGGCCGCCGCCCGGCCGCACTGAACGAGCGTCGCAACATCGTCGCCGGTGAACCCGCCGACCCCCGAGAGGATGAGGGCTTCGCGCTGGTAACGCGAGAGAGAGGAGATCGCGCGCGCGGCGTCGCCGAGTTCGATGGACCAGATCTGTTCGTCGCGCGGCGCCGGACTCTGTTCAAACGACTCCTCCTCCCAGAATGTCTGGCGCCATGCGCGACGCATCTCGGAGCGGAACTGATTTCGCATGATGGTAATGAGCCAGGCTTTCAGATTCGTTCCTGCCACGAATGTACGCCTTGCGGCCCACGCTTTCGCCAGTGTTTCCTGGGTGAGGTCGGCCGCCGACTCCTCGTTGCGCGTAAGCTGTTTCGCCATTCGGCGCAGCATCGGAATATGATCGGCGATTTCCGACGAAAAAGACCCGGCGCTCTCACGGCTGTCTCTGAGCTGCGTGGCAATCATCCCGATCTCCAACAGAGAGCCCCCGCTACGTTATGGAGCTAATTCCGGGAGACCGGATTTAGCTTTTCCACAATTGTCGGGACTTTTCCGGCGTTGCTGGAATCAGCCGGACCTGCGCGCGGAGTCCGGCTGAT
>Ga0335074_10000443_pt1 | contig 60038 bp, 47 predicted proteins | sample Lox_Sample_23_FD_206715 | JGI IMG/M metagenome (GOLD analysis project Ga0335074, IMG submission 206715) | Soil microbial communities from Loxahatchee National Wildlife Refuge, Florida, United States - Lox_Sample_2.3 | ecosystem: Environmental > Terrestrial > Soil > Wetlands | place: USA...
CAAATGAGCTGCTGACTTGGCGACAAGCCGCGGCCGCCATATTCTTTCGGCCAAGCGAGACCGGCCCAGCCGCCGTCGAACTGCGCTCGCTGCCAGGCACGGTCATAGGCCATCTGCTCGGCGGGGCTACCCGGGCGGCGCTCTTTGGGTTTGTTGGCGCGGAGCCAGGCCCGAACTTCCTCGCGGAAATGGCACTCTTCGATCAAATTCCGATACTCCACTCGCTTCTCCTGATACCGATTCGGCTACGCTGGCGATCGAGCTGCAGCGCAATGGCTGACTTCGCGCTCTTTCTACTATGTGGGACGCCTCGCAGACGCCGGGAGCCTGTTCCGTTGCCTTTGCGGTGTCGTCTGGCGCAAGCTCTGGACATGGATAGAGGGGAGTGGTTCATCCCCGCGTGGATGCTTCTGAAACGAGCGTACCACGGCCGTCAAGGAGGCGGCCCGCGACCGCATCGGGGGCGGTTCACCATGTGGAAAATCTCCGTGTGAGCGCCGCGCGCTGGTGCTTCGATTGGGGAACGTGACAACATGGGAGGGGGTGAGATGGGTACGAGTCCAAAGATCAGTCTCTCTCACGTCGGCGTCTGCGTTTCGGACATGCAACGGTCGATTCGCTTCTACACTGAGACGCTGGGCTTCGCGCTCGCCAAGTCCATTGAAGCGGGCGCGCCCTTCGACGTTCTCGCCGAGCTGCCGCAGATGAAGCTCCGGGCGAGCTTTCTTACGCGTGACGGCAACACGATCGAGCTTATTTGCTACGATCATCCCAGTCCCCTTGGACCGGCAGAGCGCCGGCCGATGAACCAGCTTGGTCTGACTCACATCGCTGTGATCGTCGACAACCTCGATGCGGCGGTGGAGCTCATCGTAAAGCGTGGCGGTCGTGTGTATCCTAAAACACGTGTGGAGACGGCGGCCGGCAAAATGGTCTTCTGCAGCGACCCCGATGGTACTCGCATCGAGGTTTGGCAGAAGCCTTGAGCATGCAACGCCGATATCAGAGGCCGCGGTGCTGGCGGTCCGGACGCGAAATGCGGACCCGGTTATCGAGGGATCCGACTCATTACCGCCTCCGCGAAACGGCTGAGGCCGTCGAGCGATGCCTGCAGGGTTTTCTGGCCGCCCGCGACCGCTTTGGGGTTGAATATCAGGCGGTCGACGCCCGCATCGCGGAAACGCCGGATATCATCGAGCGTCGGCGGGGCCGGCGCGGCTTCGATCGTGATCTCAAATGGTCCATTACGGCTTCGCAAGTCGCGCAGTCTCTTGATGATCGCTGCCGCCGATTCAGGATTATGTCGCAGACCGAACCATCCGTCCCCAAGCTGGGCGGCGCGCTTGAGTGCGACAGGGGTTTCGCCTCCCATCAGGATGGGCACGGGCGCGCGGGCCGGCTTCGGCTCGAAGCCCGTCTCCTCAAAATGATAGTACTTACCGCTGTGGACGATCCGCTGCTCGGTCCAGAGGCGGCGCATGATCTCGATCATCTCCTCGAGCCGCGAGCCCCGATGCTCCCAGTGAGCCTCGATCGCATCAAACTCCTCCTTCTGCCAACCAACCCCGGTACCAAGAATGAAACGGCCGCCCGAGAGGGCGTCGAGCGTGGCGACGAGCTTTGCAACGACAATGGGATGGCGCAACGGAGCGATATAGATCGAGGTTCCCATTTGGATTCTTTTCGTTTGCGCCGCAATGTAGGCGAACGTAATCAGGGGATCGAACAGCGGTGTGGTGGTCAGCGGCGGCCCGACAGAGGCGTCGTAGGGGTAGGTGCTGGCGATCTTGACGGGGAAGAGCAGATGTTCACCCAGCCAAAGCGACTCATAGCCAAGCTCATCGGCATGCCGCGCGATGGGCACCAGGAACTGCGGCCGCGCCGGGAAAAACACCAAGCCAACCTTCATTTTTCGCTCTCCGTTCGGGTGCGGATGACGCAGGGATGGACACAACGGTCGCTGTGCGCCAGATTCAACTGCGGAGCGGGCCGCCAGCTGTCGGGCTCTCGGAAATTGAATATTCGAGGGTCGGCGATCGTCGCTTCGCGGCCCATGATTTCCTGGCGAGGATTATAGGCTCGTTGAACGGGAATCCGGAATCCATCGTTCGCGCGCTTGATGCGTGTGCTACTCGCATGGAGACGCCGTGCGGCGACGGTGCAATAGTCTGGCGTCGCTGGGGCGAAGGGCGTCCGCTGGTGTTCTTTCACGGCGCCGCGGGTTCCTGGACCCACTGGATCGAACAGATTGAGGATCTGTCCACTGACTATAGCGTGTGGATTCCAGACCTGCCGGGTAATGGCGACTCGGCTCAACCGATTCCGCCGAACGATATCGATGCGGCGGCCGCGGCAGTCCTGCAAGGCCTCGAGATCGTTCTGCCGCGGGCAAGCTTTCGCGCCGTGGCGTTTTCTGCAGGCTTCGTGCTCTGCGCGGAGGTAGCTCGCCGGCTCGGCGAGCGCGTGGCTCTGATCGTGGGAGCTAGCCCGGGCGCAGTGGGTCCGATCGTTAGATTGTCCCTTCGCTCCTTGCGCGGCATCACCGATCCGGACGAGATCGATGCCGTGCACCGGCACAACCTTGCGACTCTAATGCTGGCCGACCCGCGCAAGGTCGACGAACTTGCGCTCTATGTCCAGAACGAGAATTCGCGTCGTGCGCGCTTCAAGTTGCGTTACGTCGACCAAGGAGCACCGGCGCTCGATCGCCTGAGGGGGGCGCGCACGCGGGTGGCGGTGATCTGGGGTGCCCTCGACGCCGCCCGGCCGGACATCGAGCATTACCGGCAAGTGTTCAACGAGCTGCAGCCCGGTCTGCCATTCCATGTCATCGAGGCGGCGGGGCATTGGCTCATGTACGAAGCGCCCGCCCGCTTCAACGCGATAATCCGATGCCTTCTCGCCCAAGCATGACGTCAGTCGTTGACCTGGCGGCGGGAACATAAAGGACACCATCATGAATGTTCAGCCCGCCGCTTTCCTCCGTACGACGCTGCCGCTGGATCTGGCAATGCTGCCGGCGGCGGACGCTGGCCGATATCATTCGATCTGGCTTCCTGACCACATGGTGAGCTTTTGGCCCGATTCAATATGGACGCCGGAATACACTGACCTTGCGACGGTCTCTCCTTCACCTCATCGCCATCTCGATGCGCTGGCCGTGGCCGGGGCGGTAGCCGCTCTCACTAAGAAGGTGTCGATTGCCACATCGGTCGTGGACACCGTACGGCGGCACCCCGCGCTGCTGGCCCAGACGGCGCTGACCTTGGACCATCTTGCGCGCGGACGTTTCATTCTCGGCCTCGGCAGCGGAGAGCTCGAAAATACGGTGCCCTATGGGTTTGACTTCTCGAAACCCGTGAGCCGGTTCGAAGAGTCGATCAAAGTCATCCGCCTCTTGTGGCAGACGAATGGGCCGGTGGACTTTACGGGTCAATTCTTCAGGCTCCACCATGCCCGCCTGGACGCGGAGCCGTTCGAGGGTCGATATCCGAGAATCTGGATTGGTGCGTCCGGGCCGCGCATGTTGGACATTACGGGCCGGTATGCCGACGGCTGGTGGCCGTCGGGCGCGTACACACCTGAGGATTATGCAAGCAAGCTGAAAGCGATTCGGGCTGCCGCGGAGCGCGCCGGCCGCGATCCGCTGGCGATCACGCCGGCGCATGTGACAGCTTGCCTCATCGGCGATGAGTCTGAGCTGGCCGAGATCCTGCAAGCTCCCCTGGTTAAGGCCTACGTCCTGCAGATTTCCGCGGAGACCTTGCGGCAGTTCGGATTGGAGCATCCGCTCGGTGGCAGCTGGCGAGGCATCCATGATTTCAATCCGAGCGAACTCCCGCGCGAGCGCCTCGTCGCGTTGCTGAGAAAGGTCGACGTGGAGGCCATCCTGGCCGTCATGCCGCACGGCACTCCTAGAGAAGTGGCCCGCACCATGAAAGGCTATGCCGAAGCCGGAATGCGCGTCTACAAGATACTCGATTACGGCAGTATGGGGGGCCTCAAGTTTGCCGCAGGCTCAGCCGCAAAGGTTCGGGAAACCGAAGATGAATTAGCGCGACTTCTTGGCTGAGTAAAGCATCATGGGCGGGCCGCCGCCGAAGAGGGTTGCATGAGATCAGCCACAGGCATCTTGGACGCTGATGCGCTACTCAGGGCTGCGGAGGTCGACACGGGCCAAAGCGACTACGGCGACGACTCGTTGCCCGTGCGGTTCGGACTGGCGGTCTCTCTCCTTGCGGGTGCGGGGATGAATGAGGGCGGCCAGCGGGCCGCCGCCTCGGTGTGCCACTCGCTGCTGACTTCGCGACTGCGCTTTTTCGAGGACTTCAAGCGCCATCCCATTGCCCATGAGCCGATCGAGCGGCCGATTTTTGCTACCGGCGAGCCGCGGTCCGGAACGACCCTGGCTCACGCGCTGCTATCCGTCGATCCCTGCGCTCGCGCGCTTCGGTTCTGGGAGGTCATGTACCCCTCGCCCCCGCCTGGCCTGGCAGGCGCAGACGATCCCAGGCGTACTCGTGCCGATGAGGATTGGCGGGAAATCCTCCGGATGATTCCCAAATGGTTGATCAGCCATCCTTACAACGACATGCTCGGCGACGGTTTGCCCGAGTGCGAGCGCACCTGGGCTTTCGATTTTCGGGCGCTGACACCAACCGCCTGGTGGCGTGTGCCCCTGGCCCCGGACACGACCACGCTGCCCTCCGATTCACGCGCGCAATATCGGTTGCACAAGATGATGTTGCAACAATTCCAGTTCGGCAGACCTGCGAGATATTGGGTGCTCAAGGGATTTCACGCACAGCGTCTCCAGGCGCTGTTCGAAGCCTACCCGGATGCACGGATCATATGGACACATCGCGACCCGGTTCCGGTCATCGCATCGCGCATCGTGCTCATTGGCGAAATCATCGAGGGAATCGTGGGCCGTGTGGACTGGAAGGCGCAGGCCCTGCAGCAGCTAACGGGCGCCCGGGCGAGCTTCAACGCTACGTTGCGCAATCCGTTCATGAACGATCCGCGCGTGCATCATGTCCGTTATACGGACTTCGTCGTGGATCCCGTTGGTACGATCCGGAGTTTCTACGAGCGTTACGGCGTCCCCTTCACATCCGATACCGAGGCTGCGATGATGGGATATCTGGCCAACAACAAAAGCGATCGTTACGGCAGATTCGACTATTCGCTCAATGTAATCGGTGAGGACATCGACACCCTGAATGCCGAGTTCGCCCCCTATCGCGAGCGCTTCGGCTTGGAGATCGAGAAACGCAGATAATGGGGACGGCGCGCCGATAGCGATTCATCACCCTTCGGCGCCGAACCTCGGTTTCGCTGCCGGGATCCATGACCGCAGCCCGATTGGGTGCCCTCGCACCAGAGCATCGAGCAGTTCTGCTACAACGGCGTGGCAGGCTGTCGATCGGCTTTCGCGAGGTCGGCGAATGTTCCCGTCAATCCTCGGCTTCGAACATTCGCCGCAGAGCCGCCCGATCGACTTTCAGCATGGCGGTGTAGGGTAACGTCTCGACAAAACGCCAGGTCACCGGAACGTGAGTCGCCTCCAGATGGTCCCGCAGGTGCTTTTCGAGCTCGGCGACCGTCGGTCTCGGCACACCGTGCCTGAGCTGGATCGCGGCGGCTGGAACTTGGCCTAGCCGCTTGTCCGGGACGCCGGTTACGCCCGCGGCCGACACCGCCTCGTGGAGCTTCAGCGCGCGCTCGATCGTGTCAGGCAGCAGCTTGAAGCCGCCGCGCATGATCGCGCCGTCGGCGCGGCCTTTGTGCCACAAGAACCCATCTTCATCGAGAACCACGATGTCCGAGGTGCGGATCCAGTCCGGCCCCATGCGGGGCGAGATTACCTCGAGCAGCCCCTCCGTGTTAGGCGGCAGCACCGCGCCTGTTTCGGGATCGATCACCCGCAGCTGGGCGCCAGCAAACGCACGCCCGACACTACCAAGTTTAGTCTGGCCCCAATCCTTGTAGAGCTCGGGTGTCATGAGGCTGACCGGGCCGCCAAACTCGGTTGCCCCGTAAGCGAGCAACACGGGAATGCCGTATCGCTTTTCAAAGGCACGTTGCACGGTGGGATCGAGCGGCGCCGCTCCGCTCATCAGCGCGTGCAGGGACGCCAAGTCGGCGGGCGGGACGTTCCTTTCGAGGATCATCTGCAAGGCGGATGTTGGTAAGCCAGCCGAATCGGGTCTGATGCGCCGGACGTAATCCAGCCACGCATCGAGAGTGAAACGGTCGAGCAGGATGCCGCGGACTCCGTATAGGATCGGCGGGAGCGTGGCGTAGAGCCCGGAAAAATTGCCGAAGGGGTAGAAGAGCAACATCGGCGGCAGCTTGCTCGGGTCGGTGGCCGAAGTCAGGTTCATCAGGTTGTTTCCGACCAAGTGCTTTGCGATCATATCGTAGCTCAAAGCGAACTGCTTCGGTGGGCCGGTGGTGCCGCTCGTCAATAGGTCGATCTGCGGACGTGGTAGCGGTGGATCGTATACGCCGGTTGACCGTTCGCATCCCGGAACCGCGGTAGCCTTCATCCCGGTGAGAGCGATTGCGGCGATACCATGGGCTGTCAATACCGAACTGACCTCCTCTGACATGTCATCGGCGGCCGCCACGACCACCGCGGGTCTGAGCCGAGCGATGTCACGAGCAATCCCGACCGGCATCTGATAAGGGTGGATCATGCTGATGTGCCGACCGCTCGCGATCAGGCCAACCAAGGCGGCGAGGGTGTGCGGGCGATTGCGCGGTATGAGCGCAACGCGTGCTCTGGGATCGGCGCCGCACGCATCGATCAGACCATTCACGCGGTCGGCGACTTGCCGCATTTCGCCCCAGCCGAACCATCGCCCGTCATATTCGAGAATGGGTTGGGACGGATCACGAGTCAAAGCCCGTGTGCTCATTTCCTCGAGTGTGCTCATCGCTCTCTCATGGATATAGTTGGAATCTAGTGCCTCCCGAAAAGCTCATCGGCTGCAGCTGCCGCGAGTCCGTCGTACCTTGCGTGGCCAAGATACCGGCTGCGAATCGCTACCGGCCGTGTCGGTGTGTCCTGCGACACCTCACTGCGCCATCTCCGGGGCTTTCTTAAGTCGAAGAGCGACACTCACCAGCGGGCCTGGACAAGCTCGCTGAGCCTTCGCATATCGAGTTTGCCGCTAGAGAGCGTCGGCATCTCGGCCTGGGTAAACCGGAGGATTCGTCGAGGCACCTTGTAGCTTGACAGCTTCTCGGCGATGCGCCGCGTCAGCGCGGCCTCATCGACATCGCTCTCGCTGAAGACTATCGCGGCCACGGCCTGCCCGCGTCGCGAATCGGGCACACCCAGAACGACGCATTGCAGACCGCCGGTCAATCCGCTGAGCACGGACTCCACCTCGCGCGGCGCCACACTGGCTCCGGATGTCTTGATCATGTTGTTCAGCCGGCCTTTGAAGAAGAAGAAGCCCTCGGCGTCGAAGGCGCCGATATCTCCGGTGCGCCACCAGCCATCGGTCTCGAAAACCTCCTCGCGCCGTTTGCCATAGTAACCCTCCATCATGAGAGGGCCGCGCAGCCATAGCTCGCCGGCTTGCCCGGCGAGACTTGCTTTGCCGCTTTCGGGATCAACGATCTTCGCCTCGAAGCCCGGCGCGAAGCGGCCGCAAGAGCCGCGCAGCCGTTCGGGGAGGTCGCCTTCATACTCGCTCATCGATATCGCGCTGCCGGTTTCGCTCATACCGTAAGCGTCGTGACGTAACCCCGGGTCGCTCGGCCGCACGTCCGACGCCAGAATCGGATAGAGCGTCCCGCGGCGGATCGAGGAGAGGTCTCGCTTCGCAAAGCTCGGATCAGCCGCGAGCCGCGCAACTGTGGTCGCGTGACCTGTCGTTATGGTCGGTCGCTCGCGCTCGAGCAGGTCGAGAACCTCGCTCGTCACGGGCGAATTCGAGCACACGACGCGCGCTCCGGCGATCAATGTGCCGACCAGCGAGAATGCGAAGCCGGTAATCCAGAACCAGGGTGCCGGCGAGAAAAGCACGTCGTCCGCGCCATAGCGGCGAATCCGGTTCACGTTGCTGCGGTGACGGATCAGCGTCCCGTGCGCGTGAATCACTCCCTTCGGCGTACCAGTCGATCCTGAGGTATATACGATCACGAATCGATCGGAAGGCGACACGCGCGCCTCGACCGCGTCCAAGTACTTCTCGTCAACCGTCGCACCGAGGGCTTCAACCGCCTCGATGGACCAGCCGGCGTCCCAGGCTTCAGCCAACGGGCCGGTGAACCAGATACGGCGCAGCCACGGCGCCGTGCGGGAGCGAACCGGAGGCGGACGCGAGAGGTCGAGCTCGGAAATCGCGAGCCGCAGCAGCTCCGTATAACGGCGAGATCTAAACTCACAGGCGGTGAGCAGGAATGCCGTGTCGGAGTGCGCGAGCAGCCAGCGCAGCTCGTCCGCGGTGCACAGCGTACTCAAGGGCACTACCACTGCGCCGATTCGGGCCGCTGCCAGCGCCCCGATGATGAAATCGGCTCCATTCGGTAAGAGCAGCGCGATGTGCGAGCCCTTCGTGGCGCCACAGGCGAGGAACCCGCGCGCGAGTCGTCGCGAGCGTGCCCCCGCCTCAGCGTAACTCAGTCGCGTCTGGTCGCATGCGAGCAGCGTTCGATTTCCATGCTCACGGACCTGACGTTGCAGCAGGGCGGGAATCGTGAGAGGTAGATCGTCCGCGGCATCGAAGACGCTCGTGGTCATACGCTTTCCTGCCTTCAGAGGCTGCGGAATGTCGGCGGGCGCTTCTCGCGGCGGGACTGCCGCTTTTCCTGCGCATCCTCCGTCGTGATCGCCATTGCGCTCGCCCGGGTCTCGAACGCGATCGCGTGTTCGAAGCTTCCGGCGTGCAGATTGTGGTTCAGATTTTGCTTGGTGACCCAGATGTCCAGCGGCGCGTTGGCCTTGATCGCCTCGGCGAGCTCGAGTGCGGCACTCATCAACTGCCGGTCCGGCACCCTGCGTAATACCAGCCCTATGCGCTCGGCCTCCTTCGCGAGCACCGGCCGGGCCGTCAGCAACAGCTCGGCGGCGCGCTGCGTGCCGACTGCGCGGGGTAGAAGATAGGACAATCCGCCCTCGGAACCCGTCCCCGCATTGTGGAACGCGTTCACGAACTTCGCGGATTCTGCGGCGATCGCTACATCGCACGCAATCGCAAGGGTGTATCCCATACCGGCCGCGGTGCCGTTCACCGCCGCGATCACGGGCTGCGGCAGGTTGCGGATCGCGGACACCACCGCCGATAGAGTGCTCATGTAGTACAGCGCCAAGTGCGACGTGCCGACGTTCGGAGGTACCCAGCTCGTAGGCTCCTGATTGCCAACGTCCTGGCCCGCGCAAAATCCTTTTCCGGCGCCCGTCAGCACGACGACGCGAACGCCGGGATCGAGACCGATCTGGGCCAATATCTCCAGCAGCTCGACATACATGCTATGCAGCAGCGCGTTGAGGCTGTCCGGGCGGTTGAGGGTAATGCGCCTGACGCCGGGCGCCGGGTCGTCGCATAGGATGTTCTGAGACATTGACTGATTCCCCTCTCAGCGGTTGAGCTTCATACGGCAGCCGACTGTGCAACGCAGGCGAAGCGTAACGCCAGGACGGAATGCTCGCAGGAGCCCACGCGGTTGGTATTGTGAGATATTGTATAAGGACGACGAGCAAGCGTCATCTGCACGGGGATTTCATCATAAGCAGTGGGCGCGAGCGCAACCGCATACGCGGCCAAGAGCAAGTGGCAGGCCTCAGATCGCGGCCACGGCAATAGCGGCTCTCGCGCGCGGCATGAAGCCTCAAGCATCCCGCACGTTGCGCACCTTGAACAGCCACTTGCCGTTGTGCTTGACGAGGTCGTCGTCATAGAAGGCAATCATGACGCACACGGGCGTGCCGGTCGCGAGATTCGAGACATGAACATAGCTATGAGCGGTCGCGCGATTTCCGTCGATCGAGATGATCGCATTCGCGATCAAGTGACGATAAACCCCGTCGCTGTCGTACACACCCGCCATAAAATCGCGCAGCTGCTGGCGGCCTTCGACGCGTCGGTCGAGGGAGGCACTGTTCCACACGCCATCCTCGGTAAACAGAGCGGCGAATGCCTCGGCATTCCGGTCCGGGATGCGATCGACCAGGAAGCAATAGCGCGACATCAGGTCGCGAATTGCCTTGTCTTCTTCAAGCATGCCGCTCATGGGGTCTCCTGGGCGCGGATCGTCGAGTGAGCGCCACTCATACCCCGCTCCGGCCAAGATTTCAACGTGCGGGTCGCGGGGACGACTCTCGAGAATGTCTCAATGTGGAACGCCCATAATTCGCTGGCCCGAAGAAGCGGTCCAAGGGACATATGCTGTCCCTAAAGCACTAGAGGGGCAGATTTCATGTCAAATCGTGTGACGGAAGAGGTTGGAGCGCATACAAAAATTGACCTGAGCGACGTTCGGCATCGGGTCGGACAGCGCATCGGCGGCGGCCAACTTTTGGAGCCGTGCACGGCCTTGGATATTCGCCGCTGGGTCATGGGGCTGGATTATCCGAATCCCATCCACTGGGATGAAGAGTTTGCCCGCAACTCCAGATTCGGGGGCATCGTCGCACCGCAAACGATGTGCGTGGGCCTTGATCACGGTGACGGAGTGTTGCCGTGCCTCGTCGGCCATATACCGGATTCGCACATGCTTTTCGGCGGCGAGGAGTGGTGGTTCTACGGCTATAGGATCCGCCCGGGCGATCAGTTGTTCCAGGAGCGCCGGTTCCATGACTACAAGGAGGTCGACACCAAGTTTGCCGGCCCGTCGCTGATTACTCGCGGTGATACCAATCACCGGACGCAAAACGGAACCCCCGTCGCGAAGGAACGCGCAACGTCGATCCGTTATTTGGTCGCCGAGGCCGAGAAGCGCAAGATGTACGCGGCGAATCCGCCGAAAGCGCCGGTCTGGACTCCCGAGGAGTTGAGGAAAATCGCGAAAATCCGTCGCGACTGGATCCTCTCGGGACGGGAGGGCGTTTCACCGCACTTTGAGGAAGTCGACGTCGGCGACAAGTTGCCGCGTCGCGCGATCGGCCCACATACCATTGCGACGTTTGCCTCCGAGTGGCGAGCATTCCCATTCACTACGTGGGGCGCTTACAAGTGGGTCGGCGTGCCAGGCATGAAGGATCCCTGGATCAATCAGAATTGCGGCTTCACCTTGCCTGTAGATTATGAAGAGGCAAGGATCGATCCTCGAGTGATCGACGGTTTATATTCGGGCCCGGCATCCGGCCACGTCAATGCATCCGCGGGTGCGGAGCTCGGCCTTCCTCGTGCTTACGGCTACGGCACGTCCATGGGCGCTTGGGTTATTGACTATCTGGCCTACTGGGCCGGTCACGATGGCATGGTGCGGCACTCGAGGATGGCATTTCGCACGCCCGTGTTTGAAGGCGATGTCACGTATGTGGATGGCGAAGTCACTGCCAAGCAGGCAGAGTCACCGTGGGGGGTGCCGCTCCTGACCATCAAGCTCCAAATGACGAATCAGGAGGGTGTCGTCAGTGTCGCTGGCGAGGCCGAGGTGGAGGTTCCGCTGTAGCCGGATTCGGAGGTCGCCGCAGCTCAAACGGTCGAGGATGCGCCGCCAAGCGTCTAGACGCGCAGCAGGCTTTTGGCGTTCTCATGCATGATCTGACGGACGTGTATGTCCGTAAGCTCGGTGAGGGCTTCCGTGTAGAAGGCGCGCGGTTCGACCACACCTTCCGCATGTGGATAATCGGAGCCCATCAAGATGCCTGCGGTGCCGCCCAGACGCTCGACCATGCCTTTTACATCATCCTCGGGATAAGCCACGGTTGCGCAATAGTGTTTGAAAATTGCGCTCGGGCGCTCCTTGAGCTGGCCGCAGGGCCAATAGCCGTTCTTGGCCATCCCGCGCATCTTATCCATCTTGTCGAGGAAGGCCGGGAGCCAGTTCGCGCCGTTCTCGACGCTCACAATCCGCAGGTTGGGGAAGCGCTCGAAAAAATTATGATAGATGATGTTCGCCAGCGTCATTTGCACCGGCAGCTCGGAATAGCAGAACATCCATTGCCAGGCGGTTTGCCCGATGCGCCGGCTCTGCAGCGGCTTCTCCCCCCAGGCATGAATGACCGGATGCATGAAATTCGCCTCGGAGACATGGAAGGCGATGGTGATCTTGGCCTCGTTCAGAATTTCCCAGAGCGGATCGAAATATGGATGCGCGGGTGACTTATTGTCGGCCGGCCCCATCGGCATGCAGATGACCTTGACGCCGTTCTTGATCAGCCATTTGGCCTCCGCGATGCTTGCCTCGAGATCCCACAGGCTGAGCACACCCGTGGTGAAGAGACGGTTTCTATAAGCGAACCCCCAGTTGTCGAGCATGAAGCGGTTGTAAGCGTTCAACACCTCGACGCCGGTCTTGTTGTGGGGGTAGTAGCCGAAGGTCGCGACGAACTCGCCGATGAACAGGAGTGTGGCATCGACCCCGAATGCATCGAGCTTCGCTATGCGGGCGTCGCGGTCGTACATGTCTGGGGTCGGCTTCACCCAACCGGTGACCGTGGACTTTCCCTCCTTCATCGCCCGCAACCACTCCTTCAGGCGGCCGGGCGGGGGCACCAGCCCTTCCGGGTTGCACTCTGTATTCTCGACCATCCGATCGCCGACATAGAGCCCGAAACGGCCGTCCGGTCCGAATTTGCGTGCCACCAGCCAATCAGGTTGCAGGGCTTTCGGCAGATAGCCCTTCATGAAATCGTAGTCGAGCTCGTAAATATGGGAGTCACAGTCGAAGATCGGGCCGTCATAGACCTTCTTACCGATCTCGCCGCACGAAGCAATGCTCATCGATGGTTTCCTCTGCAGATGTTCCATCTGCAATACATTCCAGCACGGATGCTCCGGACGGTGCAGTGTGTGGCTATGTGAGGCAGGGTGGTAAATTCCACATCATGGAATCGCTGATGATTGATCGTCGCTCGTGTGCAATCATCAAAACAGTTGCAAAAAGCGGCGGGAGACATGAAAAGCATGAGTTGCAGTGGTGGCAGTATCGAAATCAAGACACGTTGTCGCGGTGCGTCAGGCGCCGATCGGCGGAAGCTCTCGCGCCCTTGATGATATCGCCGTCCGGTGTCTTCTGGCCAAAGCGTCCCGGGAGGGACATTGCGTGAGGCGGATCTACCATGGCTGGTATATCGTTGCGATCGCCATCGTGATCTTTACGGTGCTTGTCGGGTCGATCACGCCGTTGAAAGTGCTGGCCGTGGTCCGAATGCCGCAGTTGCTCTTGCTGTCCGGGCTGTTCTTGCTCGGAGCGCTGCTCAACGTCGAGCTGCTCGCGGGGAGCCGGTACGCCATTCTGCCTGGGGGCGCCGTTATTCTGGGATCGGTACCGGGACGGTCACGCCTACGTTCTATGCCCTGCTTGCGGATCGATTTCGAACGACATCGTTTGGTAGGGTGCGGGGCCTCTCGATGCTCTTGATCGGCGCTAGTCAGGTCGTATCTGGGTGATTTACCCCTGTTTAGATGAGGAGGATAGAAAATGTCTTTGAAAGGAAAAGTGGCCGTCTTGACCGGCGGCGGCAGCGGAATGGGCCAGGCGACGTGTGTACGGCTAGCCCGCGATGGTGCCGCAATCGCGGTGTGGGACGTAAACGAAAAGGGCGCGCGAGAAACGGTCGACATGATCGCCAAGGAAGGCGGCAAGGCGATCGCGGTACAAGTCGACGTTTCTTCCAAGGAAAGCGTCGGCACGGCTACCGCGCGAACGCGTACGGAGCTCGGCCCGATCACGATCCTGGTCAACAATGCGGGTATCAGCGGTAATGTCCCATTCCTCGAGGTGACCGAGGAATATTGGGACCGGATGATGGCCATCAACCTAAAGGGCCCCTTCTACTGCACGCAGGCGATCGTCCCTGACATGATCGCGGCGAAGTGGGGCCGCATCGTCAATGTGACCTCGTCGAGCACGCAGGTTGGTGCATCCAAGATGTCGGCCTATGTCTCCTCCAAGGGAGGTCTCGTCGGATTCACCAAGGCTCTGGCGGTGGAGTTCGCGCGCGATGGCATCACCACGAACAGTGTGCCCCCCAATTTCATCGACACGCCGATGCTGCGCGAGCATTGCGACGAGGAATTCATCAGTTCGCGTGCCAAGACGTCGGTGATGGGATGTCCAGGTTCGGTGTGGGACATCGCTGCCGCGATCGGTTATCTCTGCTCGGTGGAGGCCAAGCACATCAACGGCCACGCGCTGAGCGTCAACGGCGGTAACTATATGAACTGAGGAATTCCAGTCGAAGCCCGACGGTCGGTGGCCCGGCCCGGGTGGCGCCCGGTCGGGGCGGCGGGCGCGCCGCCCCCCACTGGCATTGAGGAGTCCACAATGTGGTACGACTGTGAACGTCGGGCGCAGACTACCGACGCATGACATCGACCTGCAAGTTCGATCGACTTATGCTAGGAAAGTCGTTCTGGCAATGGAGCCACGGCCACGAGGAATCTGCAATGAGCATCGAAATCAAGCCCATCAAGACGCATATCGGTGCGACCGTGCGCGCCGACCCCGCCGACCTGAACAAGCCTGAGGTCATCGCAGCCATCCTCGAGGCGGTCGAGGAGCGCGGAGTGCTCGTCGTTCCCCGAATCAACCTTACCGACGAGCAGCAGATCGCCTTCACGGACAGTCTCGGCGAGCGGGTCAACTTCAAGAACGGCGCTCTCGGCGCGCAGCATAATTCCGCAAAGAACGGCTCGGGGCAGGGTATTTATAAGGTCACGCTCGACCCAGTGAATCAGCACCCGGAGTATGTGTTCGGCACCTTCTTCTGGCACATGGACGGCATGCCGGTGCACGATATTGCGCCGCCCAAGGCGACCCTGTTATCGGCGCGCCGGCTCGCTCCCAGGGGTGGCCAGACGCAGTTCGCCAGCACCGCCGCGGCCTATGAGGCGCTCCCCGCGGAGGAAAGGGCCAGCATCGACAAGCTACGCGTCGTGCACAGCATCTACGCGGCGGTGTTGCCGACCCTCGAGACCGACGAGGACTATGAGAAGGCGCGGCGCGCGGAGGTAAGGCGCGAGCGTCCACTCGTTTGGACGCAGAGTAGTGGTCGCAAATCCATGATCATAGGCCACACCGCTGACCGCATCGTCGGCTGGCCGGTCCCCGAGGGGCGTGCGCTGCTCGAGCGCCTGATGGAGTGGTCGGCCCAGCCGGACTTTGTGTACTCGCACGAGTGGCAGGAAGGCGATCTAGTCATCTGGAACAACAGCGGCGTGCTGCACCGGGTGATCCCCTACGGTCGGGACTCGGGGCGCATGATGCATCGCACGTCTCTGGCGGGCGTGGAAGCCATCGCCTGATACGCGCCGCTTTCACATAGCCCTGAGGAGGGGAGGTCGCGCATCGGTCAATCCCCTACGATCGGTCTGGCGCGTTGGACGGCGCCAACGACGCGCACATAGGCCTCCCGCAGGACGAACTTCCACCGGCCATCCTCGCGCCGCAGTCTGTCGTCATAGGTTCCGCTGCCGGCGAACGCGCGGCCGTCGGGGTGGCTGTCATTGCTCACGTGCAACTCGATCCAGCTCGTAGCGATCGCCTCGTCGCCCACCACGTGGATGACCACGTTGTGGACCGCGGGCATGTTCAGCGCCGGGCTCGCGATCGTGCTGCCGAACAGCTTGTCGAGTGCCTCGTGCCCGCGAACTTCGTGCGGGGGGGAGCCGGGCAGCCGCACGATCAGCGCGCCGTCGGCGGTGAACATGTGAGCCATCGAGCGCCGCCGCGATACGAATTGCGCATAGCGTGCGATCAGCTCCCGGATCTCCTCGCGGTCGGTGAGCTCCCGCAGGCGCTGCTCGACGTCGCCGTCAATCCCCTTGAACCCGAGTGTCAGCATCTCGTCCACGTTCGTCGGTGCTCGGCTAGGCATATCTGGTCTCCAGCAGTCGGTCTCTTGTCTCCTCTCGAGCATCGCGCAGTTCCACTGGCGGGTCCACCCCCCTCAAGTCCGGCCAAGACCACCTTGAACGATCCCATCGTCAGGGGCAGTGGCGTCGTAATTCTGCAGGGATTTCGCATCGTGGAACAGGGATGAAGCTTGCGCAGCTCGATCTTGAGGTCGCTGTTGCCCAGATCAGCGATGCTCCGGTGCAGGCAATCGGCAAGAATGCCAACGTGGGCGAGGCGTTGCGCGAGCGGCCGGTGCTGTCACTCTGGCTGGCCGATCGGCCAGCATCGATGCGATGTAGAAAGTGCCAGCAGCAAGAACCGTTTGGCACGACAGCAGCTGGCGACTGCAAGATAGATTGTGTTGAAGTCTGGGCGACCGCCCAGCATAATTCTGGACGGCGGAATTTGGCGGAAGGAGTTCGACGCATGCATTCGGTCACAGAACTTGATCTGGCGGAAATGCCCATCGAGCGGCCCGACTTCGCGGCCGATCCCATGCCGTACCTCGAGAGCGCGCGCCGCTGTCATCCATGGCTCGCCAAATGCAGCGTGGGCTACATCATCCATCAGTACCAGGCGATAAAAGACCTGATCCACATGGACGCCAAGCTGCGCACCTCAAACGATTCTGTGACCGAGATCATGGGTGCGAAGGGCACACGGTGGGGCCGCTTCATCGACAATCAGATTCTCGCGCAATCGGGACCGGCACATAGCCGCCTCCGCGCGAGCGTTGAAGCGGCATTCACTCCGCGCAATATCAATCGATATCGTTCGGTGATGCGCGAGGTGGTCGCCGAGCTCCTCGACGAGTGGGCTCCGAAGGGAGAGTTTGATTTTGCCCTGTTCTCGTCCTACTTCCCGATCGCCGTGACCTGTGGAATGGTGGGTGCGCCGCGCCAGAGCATCCGCCCGATCCGCGACTCGTTGGAGACGCAGGGACTCGCTTTCAGCTTGGACAGCTCGCTGATGCCGGCCATGGAGGCCGCGTTCGGCGTTATCTGGGACTTCGTCGACCGGCTGATCATCGAGCGCGAGAAGGGCGGTGGGGGGGACCCGGAAGAGGTTCTGAACAGGCTGATCGCCGCGAAGAATACGGGACAGCTCAATGAAGTGGAGCTTCGGGATCTTCTCATCTTCATCTTTGCCGCGGGCTATGATACGTCCAAGAACATGCTCACATTGCTCATGTACTCGATGCTGAGCCATCCGGAGTACTGGGCACGCTGCGCCGAAGACCGACCGTTTTGCGATAAGGTGGTCGAGGAGCAGTTCCGGCATACCAGCGTCGCGAGCCCATATCGCACCGTTAAGGAAGACTTCGTTTATCGGGATGTGACGATTCCGAAGGGTACGCTGCTCGTGTTTCCGTTTCCTCTGGCTGGCAGGGACCCGACGGCGTTTGCGGATCCGCTCGAATTCCAACCCGAACGGGTTCACGACAACCGGCACATTGCTTTTGGAAGAGGGATGCACATGTGCCTCGGTCAGCATCTCGCGAAAGCGCAGATTCAGGAGGGGATTCACCTCATCGCACAGCGAATCACGAAGCCGGAGCTCGCCGGGAAGATAGCCTGGCGGCCGTTTCCGGGGGTGTGGGGCCTGCGCACGCTTCCCGTCCGCTTCGTGCCGAGACAGCCGCGGCCGGTGGTGCTCGCCAGCGCATCGTGAGGGAGGAAGGATTATGGGTTTCGCAGTTGATAAGCTGGTAGCCGCGGTCGATACGAAAGATAGGCACGATATCCCTACTCCCGAGCTGCTTCCGCTTCAGATCGAGGCCGTTAACGAGAGGCTGAGGTGCCGCGTCAATAAGATCAAGCTCTTGGGCAAGCGAGCTGAATCAATCGGGACGATTCAAATCGACAAGCTCGCCGATCTCGTGCCGCTGCTCTTCGAGCACACGGCCTATAAATCCTATCCAGAAAGCTGGCTCACGCAGGGCAAGTGGGCCCTGATGGGACGGTGGCTCGACAGCATTACCAGCCACCCCGTCGAGGGCATCAACATCGAAGGCGTGAAGGACGTTGACGATTGGATCGAGCGGCTGGGTAGTAGAGGTCATTACGTGTCGTGCTCGAGCGGCACGACAGGTAAGTGCTCCATTCTACCGGCATCAATGGTTGATCGCGATTTCACCAAACGCAGCATGATCGCCTGCTTCGAATGGACAACCGGTCTCAAGCCTTCGGGAGACTACAAGATGATCGGTGGCGGCCCACTGCCTCACAATACACGCAGCATGGATTGTTCCAGCGCCGTCATCGATGCGTACGGCGACGGCGATCCGCTACGTTTCCCGGGTGAGCCCATTACCGTCGGCCACGTCGGCGCAATGGTCACGCTGCGGCGGCGTGTTGCTGACGGTACCGCGCGGCCGAGCGATATCGCGGCGTTCGAGCAGACCTCCGCGAAGCGCGCCAAAATGATGGAAGAAGGCGTTGAGATTACTGTCCAGCGGGTCATAGATAATCGCCATCGCAAGCTGGTGATCAGCGGCATGATCGCAACTCTTCATAGGGTTGCGACCGAAATTCGCGCACGTGGCTATTCGGGCGAGGATTTCCATCCCGAGAATGTGATTCAGACTGCGGGCGGGCTGAAGGGGGCGACCCTGCCGGCCGACTACCGCAAATTCATTCTCGACACGTTCAATGTGAAAGCCGAGCGAGAATTCCAGTTCTATTCGATGCAGGAGATCAGTACTGCACTTCCCCGCTGCAGTGCCGACCGGTATCACGCGCCTCCCTGGCTGATCGTCCTTCTCCTCAACGATGAGGGCAACAATCTGATCGAGCCGTCAGGGGACACGCAGGAAGGCCGTGCCGCCTTCTTCGATGTGGCGGTCGATGCACGCTGGGGCGGCATCATTACCGGCGACAAGATCCACGTCAACTATGGCAAATGCGGTTGCGGCCACGAGGGGCCATCGATCGCCTCCGATATCGTGCGCTATTCCGACCTGCCCGGCGGCGATAAGATCAGTTGCTCGGGAAGCGTCGACGCATATGTGAGAGGTGCATCGTGAGCACTCCCTCCGAAACCCCCGCCGCGCAACGAGCACGGCCCGTTGTTCCGCGGCAAGCTCAGCGAGATCATCGCTCGTGGGCGCCGACGAGATTCTCTGACTGTTGGTCGCGGTCGCAAACGAGAGACACATGGCCGAATTGAATGGAAAGGTCGCAGTCATAACCGGAGCGGGGTCGGGCCTGGGAAGAGCGGCGGCGCAAATATTCGTTGCGCAGGGAGCCAAGGTGATCGCTGCCGACATCAGTGGCGCGCAGAATGCTACCGCTGCTTCGCTGGGGGACAACGCTAGAGCGTGCCATTGCGACGTAAGTCTGGAAGATGATGTCCAGGCGATGATCGAGGCTGCGCTTGCAACCTTCGGCAGGATCGATGCCGTTCTGAACGTTGCAGGATTTGGGGTTCCCGGCAAGCTGTGCGATGTGGATCTGAATGATTATAAGGCCGTGCTCGACGTTGACCTGCTGGGTGTCATTCTCGTCACGAAGTATGCGATCCGTGCGATGCTTCCTTTCGGCGGCGGGGTCATTCTCAATTGGTCGTCGATAGCAGGGCTTGCCGCTTCGCCAAACTGGGGAGTCTACTCCGCAGCCAAAGCGGGTGTGATTGCGATCACCAAGGCGACGGCTCTGGAATATGGCCGGCAAGGGATCCGGGCGAACGTTATCTGTCCTGGCACCATCATGACAGAGGGGCTCGCCGCGATGACATCGGAGCAAATTGCGCAGGTTGCGGCAGCCGTGCCGATGGGGCGGCTGGGGGAAGCGGGCGAGATCGGCGAGCTCGCCGCCTTCCTTGCTTCCGACCGCTCGCGGTACGTCAATGGCGCCGTCATAACGGTCGATGGCGGTCTGACGTGCCGACTGCCTGGCTAGGAACCGCCGGACGTTGGGGGCTGCGCGCGCTTCCTTCCGCTTTGTGCCGAGAGGGCCGCGCTCTGCAGCCGGGCTGCGCTAAGCCTTGCGCTTCGTCGCAGGTCGACCGCGCGGCCCCTCGAGCCGGGCCAGCCATCGCTCCGCTAGCCGCATGGTCAGCTCGTGCCCGCCGGATATTCCCAGCTGCGCTTCCATGACGAGGATTCGGGGCACGCTCGTGATGAGCATCGTCAACGCGTCGGGCGACTCCACGGTGGATTCGAGACCATAGTCCTCTACAATCTGCGCCAACGCACGTAGCTGCATCGTCCGATATCGGTCGCCCGTCTGTGCCAGCTCTGCGCGAATGGCCTTCCTGTGATTGGCGAGTGCACAGAATTCGGTGTACAGCGATGTATCCCACGCGTCACTGCTATGGTCCCAGAGCGCATGGAGCGGTTGCGAGGAACTCAACGCCTGCGCTTGGCGCAACAGGATTTTCTCGGCATAGCGACGCCACAGAGCGAGAAACAGGTCGTCCATTGTGCGGAAATAGTAGTGAACGAGCTGGCGTTTCAGGCCGGCCTTGGTCGCCAACCGCCTCGAGGTAACCGCTGCGTAGCCTTCCTCGCGCATGAGCCGTTCTGCCGCCTCGAGCAAAAGAGCGCGAGTCTTCGAGCTTTCGGCGCCGATCCTGCGCTCGAACTTGCTCGATCTCTTATCGGGTTTCCGGGCCGAGCGGCGGACTTGCCCAACGCGCTTGCGCGACGAGATCGATTGCCGTGCAGGCATCATCCGTCCTTCATGATGGTTCTCAGGGCTCTTGTTCTGGCTGCCTTTATACTACATTCGAGCCCTCTCAGGCTCTGTGGGGCGCGGATAGACCTGCGGGAACCAAGCGTGCCGCAACAGGTCGCCGTGCTTGTGGACTTCGGCGACGCCTGGATATTGGGGACTATGGCCGGCGGCGCGCTCTACATAGCGCGTCCCCTCGCCGAAGAAGCGCACGTTGAGCGAGCGGCGGGCACCGCCCGCGCGCATCTCGCCGCCGCCGTGCAGCGTTTGCGGGTGGAAGATGAGGACGTCACCCGGATTGCTTGCGTGCGAAACGATCGGCCATTTGCCCCGCTCCTGTTCGATGTCCGGGATCTTCGGGCCGGAGAAGGTTTCCAACGGGTTGGCGCCCGTGCCATCGACGCCATGATCGTACATCGGACCGCGATGCGAGCCCGCGATGAATTCGAGCGTCTCTTCCTTCGTCAATGGCTGAAGTGCGATCCACATCGTAGCGAAGCAGCTGCCGTCGGCCATCAGCCAGGGAATGTCCTGATGCCACGGGGTGCGCCGGCTGTACCCCCCTTCCTTCACGAAAATCTGGTCGAGAAAGTACCAGAGCTTCTTGGTGCGCAGCACTTTTGCCACGACGTCGACGATCGGCGAGTCCGCGACCAGGCGTTGATATTCAGGGATGACCAGATAATTGCCGAAGTCGTCGAGATACTCGCCGGGCTCGCCTTGAAAATGCCTGATGAGGTGCGGTCCAGGGTTGTTCAGGTTGCGTTGCACGCCCTGCGCAATGAGGCTCATCCAAGTCGGAGACAGAAGGCCGGAAATCCATACGGCGCCGTCGCGGTGGAATGCTTCGACCACCTCCTCTGTCACCAGCGACATGGGATCTAGTGATTGCATGTGGCGTGCCTCTCTTTGGCTTGGTCCGTCAGGTTGCGGCTCCCCGCATTCGTCGGCTGTTCAGAACTGCCTCGCGTGCATACCTCGCGATGTCGATGGTGGGCCGGATCAGCAGCTCCGATACATTGGCCCTGGCCGGCAGCGAGACGACGAACAGGATGGCAGCGGCAGTGTCCTCCGGCTTCATCGCGTCTTCCTTGCGGACGTGTTGCCGCATAAGCGCGCGATAGTTCTCATCCGTCGTGCCTTCGGACACTTCCGTCGTAGTCGCTCCCGGTTCGATGATGCAGACACGGATGTCGGCGCCGCCGACTTCTTGGCGCAGGCCCTCGGTCATTTACATTCACGCCGTGTTTGCTGACCGAGTAGGGACCGTAGGGGACGCTCGGGCTGCGTCGACCGGCGGTCGCGGAGATGTTGATGATGTCGCCGCCTCCTGACTCACCGCTCACATCGCCGGGCAACGCGATGGCGGTGCCACCCGCCGCCTCGATCTTCTCTAGGAGAGCGTTTAGACGGTCGGTGCGCCGGGGCGAGACCGCAACTGAGACTCCAGCTGTCGCCAATGCCAAGACAGTGCCCTCTCCGATGCGGACGATGCTCCGGTGACTAGCGCGAAGCGCCCCGCAAGCGTTCGAGACATAAATGCCTCCGGGGTGAGATTCTAACAGGCAGCGCTGTCGGAGCGGCCGCAAAAGAGTGGACGATCTCATAATGTGGAATTCACACGAGGAGTCCACGGAGCGCGCGCGGTCTTCGGGACGGCAGTGCGATTATACTTTTCTGCGGGCGATGGATTAGCAGCGGGCGGGACGGTTCTGCCGAGGACAACCCGCAGGTGCACCGCTGAATCCCCGGCTCGAGGGCAGTCTCCGACGGAGGAGTCCGCCATGGTTCACGGCGACTACAGAATCTACAACGCGATCCGTACGCCACACGAGCCGCGGTCGTTGCCGTCGGCAACCCAACGAAAGCGAATGCGAGACAATGAGATGCCGCAGCTCGATCTGACTGGATCGCTGTATGCGGCCGCGAATCCTTACTACGGGCCACTTGCCAAGATCTCGGATGAGGCAATGGAGAAGATGCTCGCGACCAACATCAAGGGCGTCGTCTGGCTGTCCAATCTCGTATTGCCGCAGATGGCCCAGCGGCGCGACGGGGTGATCCTGATCATCTTCTCGGTCGGTGGGCTGATCGGCTCGGATCGCAGGCGCAGCGGTCTATCTCGTGGCCGGGGCGGGCCGGTTTGCCACGGGGCAGATCATTGTCGTGGACGGTGGGCGCCTGATCGGGGTATTGCCCCGCGACCAGGAATAAGGAGACCGCAATGAGCGTTCCAGTCGTGTTCCGCAATCACTTTCAGCTGGGCTATGTCGTCCGCAATCTCTACAGGGCCGTGGAGCACATGCGCGACAAGTTCGGAGTAGCGAAGTGGCAGGTAAACCGAATGCCGAAGAGTGCGCCGGCCAGGGTGCTCGGCTTTGCCTACGTCCAGAAGGTGATGATCGAGCTTATCGAGGCGAGACCTGAACTCGACACCATCTATCGGGATTGGATCCCCGAGTCCGAAACGGCCGCCCGACTGCATCATCTCGGCTATATGATGGACAGCGCCGAGGAGTGGCACCGCGTCATCGATCAGTTCCAGGCGGGAGGCTTTCGTGCCGCATTGACGGAAAGCTCCAACGATTTATTCGACTACTACTACAGCGATACCGTGGCGCAACTCGGTCACTACTGCGAGCTCATCTTTCTCAAGCCCGCCGGGCGGACCTTTTGGGCCGACGTTCCACGTAATTGATGCCGGCAGCGCACTTGCCGCGGGAGCCACACACCCGGGCGCGCAAGATGGTCAAGGACGCTCGCAATTGTTCCCGTCATCTATGGATTCGCCTCCCGCCGCGCGCGGCTGGAAGAGCGCCGTCAGCTTGCACATGTCGACCTTGCCACTCGACAGAAACGGCACCTCACTCTGGCTGATTCGCAGGAAGCGCCGGGGTATTTTGTACCTGGAGAGCTTGACGGCAAGCCGTTGCTTGAGTGCCGCTTCGTCCAGGTTTTTGTCCGAGACGAGGATCGCTGCAACGATCTGACCGCGTTCCGCGTCGGGAAGACCCAACACGAAGCACTGCAGCCCTCCGGTCAGATCGCGCAGCACTGCCTCGACCTCGCGCGGCGCAACATTCGCTCCGGCGCTCTTGATCATATCGCCGCGACGACCCTTGAAATAAAAGAATCCCTCGGCGTCTATCGATCCTAGGTCGCCGCTGCGCCACCAGCCGTCGCATTCGAACACCTGACTGCGCGGCTTGCCGTAATATCCCTCCATGAGAAACGGGCCGCGCACCCACAATTCGCCGACTTCCCCGGCAGGCCGTTCTGTCCCGGTCTCGGGGTCGACGATCTTCGCTTCGTAACCCGGCAATATGCTGCCACACGATCCTCTAAGATGTTCCGGCAGGTCGCTCTCATCGGCGCTCATGGTTAGCGCACCGCCCACCTCGCTCATTCCGTAAATGCTGTGGCGGAGGTCGGGATCGCGCGGCCGCAGCGCGGGCGGCATGATTGGATAGAGATTTCCGCGGCGGATGGAAGAGAGGTCGCGCATCGCAAAGCTCGGATCGTCCGCCAATCGCGCCACCGCAGGAGCATAGCCGTTGGTCATCGTCGGCCGCTCGCGTTCAATTAGATCGAGTACGTCGGCGGGAGCAGCTGCATTCGAGCACACCAGCCGTGCTCCTGCGACGACGGTGCCGAGCAACGTAAATGCGAAGCCTGCGACCCAGAACCATGGCGAGCTCGAGAACAGGACATCCTGCGGCAGGTACTGGCGTATCTGGTTGATGTTGTCGAGGTGACGGATCAAGGCGCCGTGCGTATGCATCACGCCTTTTGGGCTGCTCGTCGAGCCGGAAGTATGGATGATGACGAATCGATCCGCGGGCGCGACGCGCCCCTCGACCGCCTCGAGGTACTCCTCGTCGATTGTCGCGGCGAGCTGCTCGAGATCCTGCATTCCCCAGCCCGCATTGGAACCTTGGGGCAGAGGGCCACTGAACCAGATGCGGCGCAGCCAGGGCGCGGTTTCGGAGCGAAGGGGTGGTGGGCGCGAGAATTCCAGTTCCGGCAGCGACGTCCGCAGCAGTTCGTCATAACGATGGGAGCGAAACTGCCGCGCCGCGAGCAGAAACGCCGCGTCGGAATGGACCAGCAACCAGCGCAACTCATCGGCAGTTGACATCGTGCTCAAGGGGATCACGACTGCCCCGATGCGCGCTGCGGCCAGCAGCCCGACGATGAAGTCGGCCCCGTTCGGGTATAGCAAAGCGACGTGCGAGCCCTTAACGGCGCCTGCGGCCAGGAGACCACGGGCCAGCCGCCGTGAACGCGAGTCCGCCTCTGCGAAGCGCAAGCGCGTGTCATCGCACACGAGCAGCACTCGGTCCGCATATAAACGCGCTTGTCGGCGCCAGAGGGCTGGAAGCGTGAGCGGAAGCCCGTCTCCCGCATCGATCACCGTTGACGTCATGGGGATGTGTGGCTTCGACCCGTCGCAATACCATCCGAAGCGCTGCAGTCGACGCTCATGGGGCGGCAGTATAGTGGCAGCCCAAGGCGGCGGGTGAGATTCACGCCGGAATTTTATCCCGCAATGTGGAATTTACCGGGCCGGCTACGGGGTTCTGGCAGTAGTATCTCAGCGCGAATGTCATCCAAGACGAAAGTGAGCGCTGCGGGACCCTCTGCGCGCTCATTTCCGGACACGGCTCGCCCAATTGAGTGTGTGCCGCTTGCCTTGCCGAAGAGCGCGGCGACATGAGACGAATCGTGTTGGGGTTGACGATCACCACCATCCAGGAGCTGCCGCCGCAGCGTCCCGCCCACCGCGATCTAGGCTCGCTGTGCCGCGGGCATCAGCAGCGGCTTCGGCCTCTCGTTCTCTGGTCCTATGTTCCGCTCATCAAGTGCCCGTCGCTGGTAGTGCATGGCGCCGATGGCATTCCACAGAGCCTGGAGAGCCTCGAAGGGTGTCAGGCGCCCTCGTGGGCCTCGCGCAGCATCCTTGCGAGCGCGCGCCGATCGACCTTGGAGCTTGCCAACGTCGGTACCTCGGATGCATCCAGGACGAGGATCACCCGCGGAACCTTGTAGCTCGACAGGGATTTCGCGGCCTCCCGGCGAATCGCATCGCCGTCGAGCATCGCGCCGGGTTGCGCGACGAGAACCGCGCCGACCACGTTGCCGCGACCGCGATCGGGTACGCCGGTGACGTTGGCCGATGCCACGCCCTCGATCCGCAGCAGTACGGCCTCAACTTCGCGCGGGGACACGTTGGCTCCTGAGGCCTTGATGAGATCATCCGCGCGTCCGTGATAGTGCACGAAACCGTTGCGGAACGAGCAAAGATCGCCGCTGTTGTACCAACCGTCGGGCGTGAAAATCTCGGTGCGTTCGCGCTTGACCATGCCGAGCATCATCACGTCGCTGCGCAGCTGCATGACGCCGATCCGACCGCCGGAATCCGCGTTTGCCGCGCCCTCGATCCAGGTGGCAAGAATCTCGCCGGTGTCAGGATCGGCGAGGCGGCCTTCGACGCCGCACATCAGCGGACCGACCGAGCCCCGCTGGTCTTCCGGCAGGTAACGCTGCTGGATGGTGTACGGTCCGTTGGTCTCCGTCATCCCGAGGGGAGTCGTCATGAGCGTGGGATCCTTCGGCCGTTTGTCGGGAGGAAGGGCTTCATAGAACACTCCGTCGCGCATTGAGCTCCAGTTTCGCCTCGGGAAGGTGGGGTCGGCGGCGAGCGCACGCAGCATGTGGGGCCAGGCGACAACAGTCGTGGTGCGTTCGCGCTCGAGGAAATCGAGCAGGTCCGGTCCGGTCCTTGTGGAGGCCAGCATGGTTGCGCCGAGCGACATGATGCACATCGCCGTGGTAGTGAGGCCACCGACCCAGAAGAAGGGCATCGAAGCGTACGCGCGCTCGTCGTTCTGATACTTGAACGTCGCCGCGAGTTTCAAGCCCTGGCGGACGAAATTGGCGTGCGAGTGGATCACGCCCTTCGGTTCAGCGGTCGATCCCGAGGTATAGATGATCCCGGCGGGATCGCCCTCATGGACTTCAGACTCGACCGCGGCAAGCAATGCCGTGTCGATGTCAGGCTGCAGCGATAGATCCATGTGCCTTGCCCAAGAGGGGGTGGCTCCCGCACAACCCCAGATCCGGATCGCACGCAGGTACGGGGCATCGGATAGCCGGTGTGGTTCACGCCGTGCCTTGACGTCCGGAAACGCTCCCTCGATTCGCGCGATGTAATCATGACTGAGGTAGCGCGGTGACGCAAAAAGCATGTGTAGGTCGGCGTGCCGTGCGATCCGCCTGATCTCTTCAGAGGTCGAGAGCGTCGAGAGGGTCACCGCCACCGCGCCAATGCGCGCGATCGCCATCCAGGTGACGAGAAAGCTCTCATCACTCGGCAGAATGAGCCCGATACGCTGTCCCTTCCCGACGCCCGACTCGAGTAACTGCCGTGCGAGCAGGGCGGATTTGGCCTCCAGCTCGCCGTAGGTCAAGCGGCGCTCGTCCAGAACGAGCACCTCGCGCGGGGCGTAGTGAGTCTTGAAGTGCGCGAGCAGCGCTGGAATGCACGGCTCGATCTTCGGCAGCCTGCTCCAGTCGGCGCTGGCGCCCCAGTTCCTGTCTCGCGGTTCGGTCATGTGTTCGGTTCCCCCTTGGTGGAGATTCCCGCCGTTCGCAAGTATAACCACGGTTGCTCGAGTTCAGCGTTCCGGGCGCGGGCCACGCGGCTCGCCCGCGAGGCCCAAAAGAGCTTCCGTATCCACAATGTGGAAGCCGCGCACGCGCTTGCGCCCTGTGGGCCACGGTCTGTTCTACACTTAATTTGGGGGCTATGAGATGGCCGTTCGGGAAGAAGCGTTCGATTTCGTGATCGTGGGGAGCGGTGCGGGGTCCGTGCCCGCCGCGCTCGTGATGAAGGAGCACGGCAAGAGCGCGCTGATCGTCGAGAAACAAAGCGTCATCGGCGGATCGAGCGCGTTTTCGGGCGGCGTGATATGGATGCCCAACAACGATCATCTGAGGGCCTCGGGCGGCAACGACTCGTACGAGCTTGCGCGCACTTATCTCGATAGCTTGATCGGCGATGTGGGACCCGGGTCCTCTCCTCAGCGTCGCGATGCCTTCATTCGCCGGGCTCAGGAGGTGGTCCGATTTCTCGAGCGCCACGGAATGAAGTTCATCGACGCGCTCTGGCCCGACTACTACGACAATCGTCCGGGCGGCGTACCCACGGGACGCTCGCTGACCGCGCCTCTCTTCGATGTCAACGCTCTCCGCGAGTGGGCCCCGAAGCTCGCATACTTACCGCTGACGAGCAGCATACCCGTCACCAGCCGCGACGCGGTTGCGATGTTCACGGCCACGCGCACCTGGCGCGGCCGGTGGGTGGTCGCCAAAACCATGCTCCGGATGCTCGAGCGGGCCCTGACGGGCAAGAGGCTTCGCGGTGCAGGCAATGCGCTCCAGGGCCGTCTTTTCGAGATTGCGCTGCGCGAGAGCATCCCGATCTGGACCGGCACTCGCGTGAAGAGCTTCCTGCTCCAGGACGGCCGCGTGAGCGGGGTTGTCGCGGAACAGACGGGCCGCACTCTTCAAGTGCATGCGCGTCTTGGAGTACTCATCAACGCCGGCGGTTTTTCGCGCAACCTCGCGATGCGAGAGCAGTATCAGCCGAAGCCGACTTCCGTGAAATGGACGGTCGCGAATCCTGGGGACACCGGTGAGATGATCCAGGCCGCAGCGGGATTGGGCGCCGCGGTTGACCTCATGGACGAAGCTGTTTGGATGGGCATGTCGTTCTTGCCGGACGGAACCTTCATGGGGTTCCACTCGCCCAACGACATCGGCAAGCCGCACTGCATCGTCGTCGACGCCTACGGCAAGCGTTTCGTCAACGAGTCCTGCTCGTACATGGAGTTTGGCCAGCGAATGTACGCAGCTGGAGCCGTGCCGGCCTGGGCGGTCTTCGACAGGAGCCACCGCCGCCGCTATCCGTGGGGCATGATGTTGCCTGGCATTACGCCCGCAAAGTTGATCGAGGGTGGCTATCTGAAGACGGCCCTGAGTCTCGAGGAGCTTGCGCGACGTTGCGGAATCGATGCTGCAGGTCTCGGGCAGACCGTCGCTCGCTTCAATCGCTTCGCCCGCACCGGCGAGGACGAGGAGTGGGGCCGGGGCGCGAGCGCCTACAACCGCTACTACGGCGATCCCACAGTGAAGCCCAATCCCAACCTCGGGGCAATCGAGCGGCCGCCGTTTTACGCCGTCGCCCTTTACCCGGGCGACGTCGGGACTTTCGGTGGTATCTTGACCGACGAATTCGCTCGCACGCTGCGTAACGACGGCTCGGTCATCCCCGGTTTGTATGCGACGGGCAATTCCACGGCGTCGGTCATGGGACGCTGCTATCCGGGGGCCGGCGCCAGCCTCGGTCCGTCGATGACGTTCGGCTATATCGCTGCGCTACATGCCGCCGGCACGGACGCGTGATCCGGGGCATTTGCATCTTCCCGATGCAGTACCAGCCCCTCCGGGCAGCGTTCCACGAAAAAGTCAATGCCCTACCTTCGGCTACCCCGCACATCCGCGAATGGCGAGGCGATCGATGACCCGCTCCACGCTGCCAATACCGATATGCGGCCCCATTAGTTCTACAATGTGGATCCCTAGGCACCGTGAACGTGGGTCGATGGCAAGCGCAGGCGATCGTAAGGGCACCCAAAGCATCGAGCGGGTGGTCTCGTTGCTGCGGGAGGTTGCGTCACGACCGAAAGTCGGCTGGCGGCTGGGAGATCTTGCCGCACGCTGCCATCTGGGGAGGAGTACCGCGCATCGTTTGCTCGCATGCCTGGTACGGGAGCGGATGGTAGTGCAACGCTCCCGCGACCGGCACTACTTTCCCGGCCCGATGCTGTTCGAATTAGGTTTGGCAGTTTCGGATTATGGCGAACTGCAGCGTGCTGCGCGGGGCCGACTTGCCGCGTTGGCGAAGCGCTTCGGCGGCTGTTCAGCCTTCCTGCATTTTCGCAGCGGGGATGACTTCGTCTGTGCCGCGAGGGCGGGAATCGAGCCGAAAGCAACCACGATCTTCCCGGGAACCCGCCTGCCTCTGGTCCTGTCGGCTGGTGGCGTCGCGATTCTCCTGGCTCTGCCTGTTCCCGAAGCGCGGGCGATCATACGGCGGAATTACGAGGCTCTGCTCGATGCGAGCAGAGCCCGCCGAAAGGCAATTCGCGAGATGCTATATCGCACGCACGCAGAAGGCATCGCGGTCAACGCCGGATACCTCACTCCCGGCATGAATGGGTTCGGGCTTGCATTGCGCGATCCCGCTGGCATGCCGGTGGCGGCTATTGTAATCGTTGGGCCGGAACGGGTGTTACCGATAGAGAACCTGCCATCCATACGCCACTCATTGCAGTCCACTGCCGAGGAGCTTCAGGGATACCTGGATTGATCCAAACTGAGGACCGGTGTCAGTTTTCCACATCTAAATTCGGTATCTGCGCCTTATGGCGTTGAATCGCTCGTGCATCTGTTGGGTGCGCTCATCAGCCGAAACATGTCTGAAATCCTTCGGCAGGTACTCGATTAAATCCCGAGCCTTTACAAGCTTGGTATCTATGCGCGGGAACGTACGACTGAGAACGTTTCTAAATGAGAGATAGCCCTCTTCGAATCCCTGTGTGTCGAGCCAATTGTGATAACCAGGGTCAGAATGTGCCATGATGAGCCTTACTTTATTGTCGCTGCTCGGGGCGGTGCGGCTCGGTGTGTAGCTGACGGGACGATAAAGGTAGTCCATGCTGTTCCAAAACACCCCCATATTTGTGAACATCCAGAAGCCGTCGTAGTTCTCGAACTCCACGATGAGAGCTTCGTCGGGCGCCAGGCGCCAGTGCATGTGGTCTATGGATCGCCCGCGGCGCTGGTCCCTTTGCTCCGCGCCAGCAGCGAGCACAGATGCCGGAAATTGGTTTATGTACCCCCGATCGGCACCGAAGAATCCCACTCGCATCATGAAGTCCGGCCAGTCCCTCATGGCACCGCTCAGATAGTCGCTGGCCCAGCACAGGGAGTCGAGGATGGTTAGGTGAGTCGGTATCGGTCGAGGTTCCTGCATATCGATACGCTCGATACGAAATTCCGCTGACTCTTCTTCCCAGCGGTCAAATCCTTGCCGTAGGAACAGTTTCCGCGAGCCGGGCGTCGTCGGCAGCCAATTCGGCCCGCGCTTGCGACCCCCAACATAGAGGACAAAACTACCGTCCCACTCGGTATTCAGCTCGTGGCCGAACAGATTCGCCTCGGGCGTGTCACCGAAGGGCTCGTGGAGGCTCGGGACGTCCGCACCGTAGTAGGCGTCCATTTCAGGGCGGGACCCCTGCACCGTGAAGTTGAGGAAGCGGGCCGAGCCCCGCTTTCCGGAGATTTTGTATTCAGACTTACCATCTATCCACGCCTGCAAATAAACGAAATCCGCATTGTCGCCGCCCAATTTCCGGTTGGGGGCACAAAATGCATGAATCATTGGATAACGCGTGTCCTTAGTCTCCAGGGCGAGGTCAAACGCCTGGCTCAGGGCTTGCGTCAAAAAGCGAAATCCGTCGGCACGCTGCACCGAGTTCGGGGGATTGTAGTCCTTGAATACAAGGTCGCCGGCGAGCTTCATCTGATCGCAGAAGCGGTACCAAGTGTTTCGCAAGGTTGCATCATGAGAAAAATCACCAAATGCCATCAGAATTCCTCCCTATGTCGGTGCTGCGCGGGCGGATCGGCCGTCACCGCGGTGACTGTAAATCTCATGACGTCGGTCCGCAGGTCGTCAAGGAGGCTGACCGCAGCTGTTCCCCAATGTGGAACCGGGAGATGTCGCCGCGGATTCCGTGTAGGACTCTAGATATGCCAAGCGGCGATAATGCTGCCGATCAGGCGTTCCGCCCGCCGGGTGAGGATCCGAAGAAGACCGCTGGTACCGGTCCAAGGTGAAGGCGGCGCTCGGGCCCGGTTTCAAGGAAAGCTTCGCTCTCTGGTTCGTCGACCACGCCCAGCACGATAACCCGCGGACGCCGCTCGCCCGTGCCCATGCTGTGAGCCTATCGGGTGCCCTGCAGCAGGGCCTGCGCGACCTCGCCCTATGGGTGGAAAAGGGTGTGCGGCCGCCGGACAGCGCCTACAAGATGGCCGACGGCCAAGTCGAGATTCCGGCCAGCGCCCGCGCACGCGGCGGCATCCAGCCCGTGATCGATCTGCGCGTCAGCGGCGGTGCGCGCGCCGAGGCGGTAGTCGGCGAGCTAGTGACTTTCACCGCCACAATCGAGGTTCCACCGGGCGCGGGGGTTCAACGCCGAATGGGACTTCGAAGGCGCTGGCGAATGTCCCGCGGCCGCCGACATCGGCGTGCCGCAAGCGCTCATTCGGCTCTCTGCTACCCACTCCTATTCCCGGCCCAGCACCTATTTTCCGGTTCTGCGTGCCGAATCCCACCGGGACGGGAAAACCCAGACGCCTCACGCGCGCGTCCAGAACCTCGCCCGAGTTCAGGTGGTAGTGAAGGCTGAAGACAATCAAGTCCCGAATCCGGGCTGACCGATAAGAGCGACCTCGCAAGGGCTCCCCGCATCGAACGGCTCGTGGTCGAATAGCTGCGTTCGAGACCGTAGCCGGAACCCTGCCGGGCTGCACTCCGGTGTCATGGAGGTCAGACCGTGAGATATTCGCACAGCACGCGATGAAAGTTCGAGACGGTTGACTCCTGTAAGGGATTAGTGCGCGCTCCGGCAAACCCGCGGGACTTCATGCCGCGCTGCACCTCTCCCATGTTATCGAGATCCTGCTGAAGAATGAGGCTGATCGACTTGAAATCTCGCCAATCGTTCTCGCCGTGGAAATATTTTCGTTGGAGCGCGGGCTCGGCGCCCGGCGCGTAGCGCTGCAGGGCATATATCTCGAAGATGCAGGTATCGGGAATGGCTGCATCCGGCAAGGCACGATAGGCAAGCACTCCGTCCGGATAGGGCAGCATGATCAGATTCGGAAAGACATGCCAATCGGTGCCGGCGTCGAAGAGCTGTTGCATGGTAATGTCCGGCCAGCCCGCACCCGAGGCGACAGCCGCCTCGCGCTGAAAGTCCAGCAACTTCGCTATCATCGCGACCGGCGGCTCGCGCGCATCCACCTCCGTCATCAGGCGCCGCGCTGCCTCCACGTCGCGCTCGCTGAAGATGGCGTTGAGGGTGACCCTGATCATGTCGTAGTACTCGATTAGCTTGGGCCGTAGATCTTCGGGGCATGTCATACCGAGACGCGGAGAGGGCGCACCGATCGGGTACTTCTCATTACCCGGATAGTAAAAATTGCCGTGCCGACCGAACGTCCTACTGCGCGTAATGTCATCGCCATATAGCGGAAGCATCTGCGGGTGTGTTCCCACCACATGATAAGCCTCGTTGAAAGCTTCCAGGCCCGTCTTCCAGTTGCACGGCACTTTGACAGACACGTACCAGCGATAGCGCATCTTCTCGATCTCGAATGGATCGAGATATTGGGGTACCGGCGCAAGATACTCGACGAGCGGTTCGGCTTCTCGATTCATATTGATGAATATCCACCCGGCCCAGCTCTCGACACGCACTTCCTTCAGATGCAGATCCGCATCGCTGAAGTTTGGACAGCCGGTCCAATCGTCGCGCTCGAGCACGCGCGCAATTGAGCCATCGAGATTGTATTGCCAGCCATGAAAGGAGCAGAAAAACCGGCTCATCTGACCGCAGCCCTGGGTCAGGCGGCGACCGCGGTGCTGGCAGACGTTGAAGTACGCCTTGACCACTTTCTGCTCGGTCCGGACTACTACGATGCTCTCGTCCATGATCTCGTAGGTGACGTATGAGCCGACTCGCGGCAACTCCTCTTCACGACAGGCAACCTGCCATACGCGCGGCCACAGGCGCTCCCTCTCCAGACGCAGAAATTCCGGCGCGATATAATGTGACACCGGGACAAAGTCGGCACGCACGGCTTCCGGGCGCGCATCTTGCATTTCAAAGATACCCACGGGTTGCTCCTAGAATCTTGGCCGCTGTCTCGATACAGCGAGGCGTTATAGCAATCGGTGCCACGAATCGATTATCCCGCACCCTGCTCAGAGTTACGCGCTGCGGATAGCCGTCTGTGCCATTATATGCTGGCGCAGTACTACTACTTGCACCGTGCCGCGCTGCTCAAGGGCCCTCTGAAGCAAGTGATTTACATCGGTGAGCAGGTCAATTGCTCGAGGATGGGACTCGCCGATCGACTGCAAATCCTATATCGGCCGATCCCATCCCGGAAGTCCCATTAGACTGACTTGCCTCCGATAGCCGTCCAATATGTGGAAACTCATGGGCTGCGACCCGAGATCTGGCGGCGATGCGAGTTAGGCTGCCTCCGGGCAAGGGGCGCGGAGGTTACCGACTTCATCGAAGGAAACCGCGGCGCCGCCGGCCGGCTGTCGCCGGCGGTCAAACCGACCCGGCAGGGCGGCCTGGTGACAGGCCTACCCTGCGAGCGCATTTCTTCGCGCGCCACTCTAGAGGTGGGGCTTGAACTGCAGCTGTATCCACACTTCCCGGCCGCGGTCGATGGCGCAAGCCAATCCGTCCGGTTCACCGCCCACATTGCCCCCGGTCGTTTGAAGTCCAAAGTCCGCGGCCAAATCCGAAGACTGGTACGTCGAATTCGCACAATAGCCGGTGGTCAGCACATCCGCGAGGTTGACTCCGACCAGAGAGACCTGCCAGACATCGTCCTGTCCGCCCAGACTGATACTGGCGTTGGTCTTAAAAAATGCACCTTGGACCATGTCCGAGCGCTCGGCCAAGTCCGTGTAGTAACTGCTCGAGTAGTACGTGTTCGAGCCGAACGTCAGCGACATATTGTTCCCGACCGGTCTCTCGTAGTCGAAGCCGAAGTTCATCGTCCAATCGGGAGCCCTGACCAGCGGTTGTCCCGTCAAATTTTGTGTCGTATAGAGTCCGGTATAGCTATCGAACCCTTGATTGCACCCCGCGGCGATCGTTTGTCCGCCCCAGCAGGGAGCGTTTAAGAACCTTCCGAATCGGGCGTGGTCGTAATCTACGTTCGCCCGCAACATGAGACCATCAACGACAAGTGGCAGATAGCGGACCGACAATTCCAATCCCGTGTTTCGCGCCTGACCCGCGTTGATCGTTCGTACGATCAGACCCTGTGCTGTCGTAAGATTCTCGCCAACCTGCAGGTTCGAGTACTCGTAATCATAGGCGCTGAGATCGACGTTCGCCCGGCGGTCCAATAGGAATGTCTTGATTCCTACCTCGCCGCCTTTCGTCGTTTCCGGGCCGAACGAGAGATTGGTCCCGGCGGGCTGAATGATGGTTGTCTGAAACCCGCCGTTTTGCGACGCTTCCTTGAAGGAACCGAACACGGTCACGTCGTCGGTTGGGGTATAGGTCAGGGTGGCGCTAGGGTCAAGGTATTCCGAGGTAACGTTCGGAACCCCCGTGGCGATTACCCCGACTGGAACGCCTATTCCGGGATCCGTGCTTGCCGCGGATTGACTGACTTCGGTGATATCGGTCGCGTAATGAATCCACCGGGCGCCCGCAGCGAGCTCAAGCTGGGGGAGGATCTTGTATCGTAACTCGCCGAACCCCGAGTACGTCTTGCTGGGCACAGTGAAGTAGCCGTCCTGGAAAAGGGCGGGCAGAGGTAAGCCGAGAAACTGATTGTAAGTTCCAAGCAGCCATTGCCGCGTGTTTCCGTTTTCGTAGTAACCACCGGCCGTAAAGTTCAGAGGGCCATCAAAGTCTGAATACGCCCGTAGTTCTTCAGACACATCGTGAATGTAGAGCGCATTATCAAAATCAAACAGGGGGCCGGCCGCTCCCGTCCCGGTACCGTTGAACAGATTTTGATCCCATAGATGATAGTACCCTGTGACTGAGGTGATGTTCACCTTCGCCGCCGAATGATAAGTCTCTTGCAGCGTTCCGAAGAGCTGATTGACGACATTGAACGGCACGCCATTGTTGGCGATCCCCGGAAAGGCAGCCGGATTCATGTCGACGCTATAGATGTCGTGGCTAACATGGCAATCGTCCGCCGGGGAAAGAAACTGAAGCCCGAAGAAAGACCCTGTTCCACCGGGACAGGACGTGTTCTCCAGATCGCCGTCGTCGCCGTTGTCATATTCTCGGCTGTAATCTAGCTTGAGCCTCGTCTCGAAGTTTTCAGTTGGTGTCCAGAGTGCGGTGCCCCGGACGATGTATTGATACGTGTCGGGCAAATCCCGATATTGAGGGCTCAGTCCACCCTCAGCCGGGATGCCGATCGCCTCATTCGTAAAATCCCCCAACTGGTTCGAGAATTGCGTGGCGAGGCGGAGCTTGAGCGTATCGGTCACGGGACCTGAAACGATGAACTGGTACTGCTTCTCCTGCGCCTCGGTCTCATAGCCGACTCCGACGAGGAGTTCGGGCTCATCTGTGGGATCGGCCGTGTGTATCGAAACTACGCCGCTAATCGCGGACTGACCGTAAAAAAGGTCCTGTGGGCCTTCGAGCACTTCGATCTGGCCGATATCGAACAGGCCCGTCGAGTAGGCGAGTCCTTGATTGATCTGCATCCCATCGATGTTGAGTGCAACGGATTGATCGACGGTTGCGTTGAGCGTCGTGTTACCGATTCCTCTTATGGAAACTTGAGTGCCGAAATCCATGATGTTACTGCCCATCTGGAGAGACGGGACTTCCTGTGCAAGGGTTTTGAGGCCATGAATTGCAAATTGGTTCAGGGTGTCGGCGCTGACCACAGTTTCGATCACTGGGGCCTTCTGAAAGGATTCGCTCCGCTTCTGCGCCGTAACGACGATCTCCTTTAACTGCTGCGTCGCTGTTGGCTGCTGCGCCGGCGCCGATATTGCCGGCAGCCCGACAAAGAGTGCGATCGCAGCTACTAGGATCGTGGTTGGACGCATGTTGCCCCCTCTCGGTGAAAGTCGCGGGTGACAGTAAGCGCTTAGCGGTATGGCAGAGGCGCTCGTCAAGTCCCCCATCTCATCCGCCATCGCGTTGTGCCTCTATCGACACTCTTGCCTCGCGGGCGAGCTTAGATCGTTCGCCAGGCGCTGCGGCACCTCGATGCCAGAATCATTCCGCATTGTGAGAGGCGCCGCGTATTCGGGCAATGCGTAACAGTGCGTGGTGAGCACGCCACGGTAAATGGACGCCCGGTCGCGGTTCTCGGAGGTTGGGGATTGCAGTTCCCACGTGCGGTGAAGCGAGCGGGAACCGGAACCAGGGACTAGCGTCGAGGGGCGGCGGGAGAGAAGGGAGGGTGATCAAGCGGTAGCGGGGAGGCAAAACCGTGAAATCAGCGGATCAGAGGGCCAGATCCATTCAGCCTCGTGAGTCGCGGACGGAAGGTCATCGCGCACGTAGCGGAGTCTGAAAGGTTTCGCTGCGGGGACAGACGACCAGGGGGTGATCGAGTGCCGTGACGATGCGCTCGTCGGCGAAACCGGGCGGTGGGAACTCGGAGTTGCACCCGGTTGCATGCGGTAGCGGCGCCAATGTATCGCCGAGTTGTGCGAGTTCGAGATTGGGAAGGAGAGGCGCGGTTCGACCGTGAGCGTGAGCTCCTGGTCGAGGTGGCCAGATAGAGACTGCAATGAATCGGGACAACGGATCCCAGTCCGACAACGACGAAACTCCGGCCGCAGTCAACCGTCCCGTGCGTCTCGCAATATTCGTTACGACCATTGTCAAACGATCAATCTTGTCTTGGTTTCAATTGCGGTGATAGTTTCCACCGTCCAGCCAAAAAGAGCACGCCATCGCTGGTGCCGCCGCGCATGTAGGCAGCAGGAGTGCGACATCGCGTCATGGGGGCTGAATGGGCTGGGGGCGACCACAATGTGGAATGCCTTGTGCACGGCGGGAAGGGTGTGGAGTGGAACACGGTTTTACTATGCGGAATATGTTCCGCGCGGCAGCTGTTGATCAGGCGTGGGACATAGCAGGATATGGCGGTTGCTCGTCCACCTCGCGCCGGCGGCGACGAGGAAGTCACGATGAACACCCGGGAATACGATCTAATCCCGATTCCGATCCAGCGAAGGGTGCCTGCCGATCGACCGCATCGGCGTGGACAATCGCCGGGCAGCCTGAGCGGCTGGCTGTCGTCCGACATTCGCCGGCGAGGGAGGACGACGCTCGTTGAGGTGATGCGCCTATGTCATCGGTCCGTTTACGGGTGAATGAGAAGAACTATGAAGTCGACGCCGACCACTCGACGCCGCTTCTCTGGGTCCTGCGCGATCACCTCGGGCTCACCGGCACGAAATACGGGTGCGGCATCGGGCAATGCGGTGCTTGCACCGTGCATCTCGCTGGCACTCCCGTCAGATCATGCCAGGTCCATCTGGCGACGCTCGAAGGCGCGAGAGTTGTGACCATCGAAGGGCTGAGCTCCCATGGAGGCGGGCTCTTGCAGAGGCTCTGGGCCGAGCTCAACGTACCGCAGTGCGGGTATTGCCAGGCCGGCATGCTGATGGCGGCCGCGGGGCTGTTGAGCCGATCGCCGGATCCCTCGGACGAGGAGATCGATGCGGCCGTCTCGAACATCTGCCGTTGCGGAACCTATGCGCGCGTCCGCGCGGCCATACATCGGGCGGCAAACGGGGGGCTTGCGCCCGAGCAGCGGCCGGCTCAGGAGCCCTGAGCATGCAGCCCGTTAGTCGTCGGCAGTTTCTGATCTCCGTCTCGCTCGGGGCGGGCGGAATGGCGCTGGGGATCGTTGCCGCCCGCGCCGAGACGACGCAACCCTCCGTCGATCCGTGGGCGCCTCAGCAAGCGCGGAGCAGCGAGCTCTCCGCGTGGATCGAGATCGCCAGGGATAACACAGTGACGTTCCTGGTACCGACGCCCGAGATCGGCAATGGGGCGATGACGCAGGTCGCGATGAACCTGACCGAGGAGCTGGCCTGCGACTGGTCCCTCGTGAAGGTCGAGTTCTGCTCCGTTCGTCGAGACTATATGGAGAAGGGTGTCTACGAGTCGGGTTTCCTGCCTTTCTTCGGCGGGCACGGCACGGACAAGGTCAGAATGCAGCATGCGTTGCAGCTCGGGGCGAGTGCGCGCGAGCGGCTGAAAGCCGCGGCTGCGCGCCGCTGGAAGGTGCCGGCTGCGACAATCGAGGCGAAGGATAGTATCCTCACCCACTTGGCGACCGGACGTCGCCTGAGCTACGGAGACGTCGCCGCCGAGGCCGCGACGATCGAGCTCCCGATGGAGCCAACGCTCAAATCCCCCGCGCAGTGGACCTTTTTGGGCAAGGCATCACCGGGCAAGCTCAATATCCCGAAGATCGTCACGGGGGAGGCCGTATACGGGATCGACGTGCAGGTTCCGGGGATGGTGTACGCGGCCCTGAAGCAGTCGCCCGTACACGGCGGCAGGCTCAAGGGCCACGAGCCCGCGGCGGTCCTCGGCATGCCCGGGGTGCGCGCCGTCGTCGTGATCGACCCGGCGAAGACGGTCGGCTCACCAGTTCCGGCGAAGCCCACCTGGGGGTTCGCAACCAACCAGCTGCAAAGCGGGGTCGCGGTGATCGCGGACCACTACTGGCAGGCGAAGACGGCGCTGGATGCGCTCCCGGTCGCGTGGGAGGAGGGCGCGGGCGCGCGCTGGGGTAGCGCGGAAGAGATCTACGAGGCGGCGCGGGCGCTTCACAATCTCCCTGGCGGCACGGTGTTGCGAGAGTCCGGTGATGTTGGCGCCGTCAAGGAGGGTACGACCGTGGAGGGTACCTACTCGACGCCATACTGCGAGAATGCGGCGATGGAGCCGCTCAACGGCACCGCGCTTGTCTCGGCCGATGGGGTTGAAGTCTGGTGCCCGACGCAGGACTTGCTTCAGGCCTACTGGGTCGCGATCGATGAGACGGGTGCTCGGCCTGAGAAGGTGAGACTGCATGAGACCTACGTCGGCGGTGCGTTTGGCCGCCGGACCCAGGCCGATGACGTCCGTGTGGTGGTTGCGATCGCCAGGGAGTTCCCCGGTGTCGCGGTGAAGACGATCTGGTCACGCGAGGAATGCTTCCGTCAGGGCCGCTATCGCACGCCGATCACAACGCGCTTCAAAGCGGCGCTCGGCGATGATGGTTATCCGGTTTCGGTGACAGGGAAGGCCGTCTTTGTGGGAACCGAGCCGCTGTTTCAGCTGCCGCTCGGCTACTCCGATGTGCCGTACTTCACGAGCGGCGTCATCCCGAACGTGCGGCTCTCGGAAAACAGGCTGCCGGTGAGTGTGCTGAACGGAGCTTTCCGTGGTCCGTGCTACAACTCCCATGTCTTTCTGGTGGAGACCTTCATCGACGAGTGCGCCGTGGCGGCCGGTATCGATCCGCTCGAGTACCGGCTGAATCTGGTGTCCAAATGGGATGAGTCCTGGACCGAGTGTCTGCGAGTTGCGGCCGCGAAGTCCGGTTGGGGCCAGCCGCTGCCGCGGGGGGAGGGTCGGGGTATCGCCATTTCGGGCTGGCCCCACGCGGGTGCGCACCATTCCGGGACCATCATGTGCGCCGTGGCGCGCGTGAAGGTGAGCCGGGCGGGCGAACTCAAAGTCGAGCAGCTCGACTATTCCTTCGACTGCGGTCGCGTTGCCAATCGCGATGCCGTGCGGGCGCAGATCGAGGGGGGCGCGATCTTCGGGACCAACGTTGCGCTCAATGAGAACCTGACGATCGAGAGCGGCGCCATTGTCGAAGGCAACTTCGACCACTACCCGATGCTGCGGCTCGGCGATAAGTTGCCGCGGGTCAATGTGCATTTCGATGCGTTATCCGGCTACGAGCGCTGGGGCATCATCGGCGAGGCGCCGGTAGGCCCCCCCGGACCTGCGATCGGCAATGCGATCTTTCGAGCCACCGGAAAGCGCCTGCGCAGCACTCCATTTCGCAACCACGACCTCAGCTGGGGTTGAGGCCGCTCGCGTCGAGACTCGCGGGTCTCGGGACGCGCTTCCCACTGCTTGGCTGAGGCAGCGGCCACGCGGTAGCCCACTTCCTCACGCGATTCGAGCTGGACAATGGGACCGGGGAACGATCATCAGCTTGCGCACTTCCGCGCACTTCTGGGCTCCTGCGATTGCCCGCTGCAGGGAGTACGCCAAGGCAGGGGTGCCGATGTTGCCCGTAACTCATGGGATCCCATTCACCTGTGACCGCATCCTGATGTACACGATCCTGCTCGCCCTCGCTACCGTGCTGCCCTTTCTCTCGGGCATGTGCGGCTTCATCTATCTTGCGGCGGCCGGTATGCTCGATGCGCTATTCGTGCTCCGCGCCCTTAAGCGATACCTCATGCTGCTGTTCAGTGCGCTCCTGATCGATCATTACTGGCGCCTGCGCTAGCGGCGAGTGATACCGAAAGACAGTGGCTCCGTGGTATCCGCGAGCCCCGGGCGGTAGCTCTCAACCGACAGCGCGTTCTTGATGAGCCCAAAAGCGTTCGCGCAAGGCCCGCTTGAGTATTTTTCCGGACCCGGTCTTCGGCAGCTCAGTTTCCGAGAACTCGATCCGCCGTGGAGTCTTATAATTTGCGAGCGAGTGTCGACAGTGTGCAATCACCGCCTCCGCGCTGAGTATCGTGCCCGGTTTCAAGACGACGCACGCGGTCACGAGCTCGCCCCAGATCGGGTCAGGAATCCCGAACACCGCCGCCTCGAGAATGGCCGGATGCTCGTAGAGAACGGCTTCGACTTCCCCCGGGTACACGTTCTCACCACCCGTGACGATCATGTCTTTCAGGCGATCCAGGATATAAAAGTACCCCTCGGCGTCCTGATACCCGATGTCGCCAGTACGGAACATCCCGTCGCGAAATGCGGCTGTGGTCTCTTCCGGCTTGCACCAGTAGCTGACCATCACGTTCGCGCCCCGGGCGACCAGTTCGCCGGGAAGCCCGACGCCGACTTCCTTCCCCGACCCGTCGACGACGCGCACATCGACGCCGGGACAGGGTCGCCCGCAAGATGAGAGTCTTTTGGGCGTGTGCTCATCGTCCCGCAAAGCGGTGAGAAAGCCCGTCTCGCTCAAACCATACACCTGTAGCAGCTCGAGACTTGGGAACATCGCCCTCGTCCGATGAATGAGTTCGGGCGCGATGGGCGAGCCACCGTATCCCAATTGCTTCAGGCTCGAGAGGTCGTACCTACCCAGCTCCGAACACTGAGTCAGGAGGTTAATCATCGTCGGGACCAGCACGGTGCAGCTCACCCGCTCGCGCTGCACGGCCTCGCAGAAACCATGCGGACTGAACTTTGGAATCGTGGTCTGGCTCATGCCGAAAGCCGGAGCCGCGAACATGAACGGAAAGTCGGCGATGTGAAAGAGGGGTGCAGCGTGCAGGTAGACGCCGTCTTCCCGGCGCGGCATCCAGTAGCTGATGTGCTGGATGTTCGCGAGTGTCGCAGCGTGAGTCAGCATGACGCCTTTTTGCTGGCCCGTTGTACCGCTGGTGTAGATGAGTGCGAGGACGGCGTTCGGATCGTAGACGGCATCGGGGCAGGAATCGCTGCGAGCCTCGAGGGGCTCTTTGTCGAGCACGCGCTGCCAGCCAACCTTCACTGTGGGAGTCGGCAGCGATGAGTGCCGAATCAACCCGCGTGGGGTCGCGTCGAGGAGTACGCGATCGATCTCCCGCGGCGATAGTCGGGTATTGAGCGGCACGGCGATGATCCCGAGCCAGGCGCACGCGTATACCAGCTCGAGGTAGTCCGCTTCGTTCGGTAGGAGCAGGGCGAGGCGATCACCGGTGGCGAACCCGCACTCCCTGAGCGCTGTCGCGATACCCGCGATGCGCTCGTGAAGCTCGCGAAATGTCGAGCGCCTTCCCTCCGAGGCGAGCCCCAGCCGTTCGGGGTGGTATCGAGCGGCCCGGCCCAATGAGTGCGCGTGAATCATCGCATGTACGACCGCCGTCGCTGGCGCGCGCTCCTCAATAGGATCTCAGCGCAGGCTGTGCCGGCCAAGGTTCCACTCCGCGTAGACCGGCACGGGCCTGTCCGTGCCGTTGAGCGGCGCGGAAGCGCACAAGATCCGCCACCCTGATCATCAGAAGCTGGTGTCTCCTGCAGAAGGTCACGAGGTCCGGCACGCGCGCCATGGTGCCGTCGTCCTTGGCGATCTCGCAAATCACGCCTGCCGGATAGAGACCGGCGAGGCGGGCGAGATCGACCGCGGCTTCTGTCTGGCCCCGGCGCTCGAGAACGCCGCCGGGGCGCGCGCAGAGCGGAAAAACGTGCCCGGGTCGCGCGAAGTCCTGCGCCGCGCTTCGCGCATCGATGGCAGAGCGAATGGTTTGGGCTCGATCATGCGCGGAGATGCCCGTCGTGACGCCGTGACCCTTGAGGTCGATCGAGACCGTGAACGCCGTTCCCCCCAGGGCTGTATTTTTCCGCACCATCTGTGGGAGCTGCAGTTCATCGAGCCGCTGGGGAGTCATGGCAAGGCAGATTAGGCCGCGCGCGTGAGTTGCCATGAAGTTGATCGCCTCGGGCGTGATCATCTCGGCGGCCATCGTCAGGTCGCCCTCGTTCTCGCGATCCTCATCGTCGACCACGACGACCATGTGCCCGGCCCGCAGCGCATGCATGGCGTCTGCGATGCTCGCGAATTCGAACGGATCGCCGGGCTGAACATTCCGGGCGGACGGCGTGAGCATCAGCGAGTGGCCGAGCCTCTCTTTCTTGGTGCGCAGATATCCAAAGGAGTGGGGAGTCGGCTCCCCTTCACACTGCACCCGCTCGACCACTTCAATGCGGGCAGCGGACAATGCACGGACTTTGTCCGGGTTGTTCGAGAGTAGGCGAACGCGGTGGATACCGAGCTCGTGGAGAATCGCCGCGGGCAGGCTGTAGTCGCGGCAGTCCACGGGAAGGCCCAGCGCGCGATTGGCGTCCACCGTATCGAGGCCGGCATCCTGGAGTGCGTATGCCTGGAGCTTGCCCATCAGGCCGATGCCACGGCCTTCCTGATGCTCGTAGATCACGAGCCCGCGCCCCTCGCGCCCGATCTCGCGCAGTGCGATGTCGAGCTGGTCGGCGCAGTCACACCGCAGCGAGCGGAACATCTCCCCGGTGAGGCACTCGGCGTGGATGCGCAAGAGCGGCGGGTCGTGCGCAGCCAGATCGCCGAGAACGATTGCAAGTGCTGTCTCCGTACGCCGGCTGCCGTGCGATAGATCGCGCTCGAATCCGAGGGCAGTGAACAACCCCCACCGCGTGGGCAGTCGGGTCGAAGCGACCCGGCGCACCGCACCGATCTGTGTGGCTCCCATGGCGTGCTCCTCAGCTGGTCGCTAGGTGCGATGTTGCGGTTGAGATGCTCACGGCTGACTCACCGGCTCCGATGGCGTCGCGGCTTCAGGCTGAGGCTGTGGTCGAAGCTTCTTCAGGCTTGCCCGGCGCGCCCGTACCTTTGTTTTGATCGTTGCCGCGCGGCTCGACCTTCAGCGCTTTGGCGACGCCGGCACCGTAGGCGGGATCGCATTTGGCGAAGAGGGCGATCTGCCTGCGCTTGATCTCATCCGGCACACCCTGCATGGCGGCGGCGATGTTCTCGAACAGGCGTCGCTTCTGCCCGGGATCGAACAGGCGAAAGAGGTTACCGGCCTGCGTATAGTCGTCATTGCCCTCGCGGTGCGAGTAACGATCGGCGGCACCGTGCAGCGACAGCGGTGGCTCGGCGAAGCTAGCGTTCTCTTTCGGTCCGCTGAACGAGTTGGGCTCGTAATAGGCATCAGAGTTGCGCGCGTTGTTGTCAAAGAACCGCATCGGCCCATCCTTGTGGTAATGATGGACGGGGCAGCGCGGCGCGTTCACCGGCAATGCTTCATAGTGCGTACCCAATCGGTAACGGTGCGCGTCGGCGTAACTGAAGATGCGCGCTTGCAGCATCTTGTCGGGTGAGAAGCCGATACCGGGTACGATATTGGACGGGGCGAATGCCGCCTGCTCGATCTCGGCAAAATAATTGTCGGGGTTGCGGTTCAACTCCAGGACGCCGACATCGATGACGGGAAAGTCCCGGTGTGGCCAAACCTTGGTGAGGTCGAACGGGTTCCAGCCGGTGTGCCCGGACCAGGACTCGGCCTGCGCCTCCGTCATGATCTGCACCTGCATCGTCCACTTGGGAAACTCGCCTCTCTCGATCGCGCCAAAGAGATCCTCCTGAGCCGATTCCCGGGTACGCCCGATCACTTCCGCCGCCTGCGCATTGGTCCAGTACCGGTGACCCTGCTGAGTCTTGAAATGAAACTTTATCCAGACCCGCTCTCCGGCGGAACTGATCAGGCTGTAGGTATGGGAGCCGTAGCCGTTCATGTGACGCACGCTGGTCGGGAGACCGCGATCGGACATGAGAATCGTCACCTGGTGCAGGCTCTCGGCTGACAAGGACCAGAAGTCCCACATCGCGGTGGGTGAGCGCAAATTGGTCTTCGGGTGGCGCTTCTGAGTGTGAATGAAGTCGGGGAACTTGTAGGCATCGCGCACGAAGAACACCGGCGTATTGTTGCCCACCAGATCCCAGTTGCCCTCCTTCGTATAGAACTTGATCGCGAAGCCGCGTACGTCGCGCTCGGCATCCGCGGCGCCGAGCTCACCGGCTACCGTCGAAAAGCGCAGGATGAGCGGCGTGCGGCTCCCCGGTTGCAGCACTTGCGCTTTCGTGTATCTCGAGATGTCCCCGGTGATTGTGAGCGTGCCGTAGGCGCCGCAGCCCTTAGCGTGAACCGGACGCTCTGGAATGCGCTCGCGGTTCTGGTGCGCGAGCTTCTCAATCAGCTGGTAGTCCTGCAAGAGCAGCGGACCCCGAGGACCCGCGCTCAAGGAATTTTGGTTGTCGGCGATGGGATTGCCGGCGCTGGTGGTCAATTGCTCGCCAGATGGAACTGAAGAGGCGTCGATCGATTTGCTCATGGAAGACTCCGATTACACGCCGATGCGCGGCGCCTCGGAAACCAGGCGCGAGCCGCGTTGGCCGGTGAAATAGCTCCAAAACCATTGGTTCTGAACGCGCCGCCGATTCTGCAGCTGCGGCAGGAACATCAAGTGAATGAGTGCCCAAATGAGCCAAGGCGTGAAACCGGCCAGCCGAATCCGGCCCGCCTCAAGAATGGCGAAGTTCTTGCCGATCACCGCCATATTGCCTTTGTCGAAGTAACGGAACGGGCGAGGAGAGACGCCGCCATTGACCGTCCAGGCGATCAACCGTCCGACGTAGCGGCCCTGTTGGATTGCAACCTGGGCCACCCCCGGTAACGGCCTACCGTTCTGCATCAGCGTTGCCGTATCACCGATGGCGAATACACAATCCGCATCCGGGACGCTCATGTATGGTCCTACGCATGCCCGACCGGCCCGATCGGTCGGGACGCCGAGCATCTTCACGAGCGGCGAGGGCGAAACGCCCGCCGTCCACAGGACCGTACTGCTTTCAATCCGCTTTCCCCCGACGAGCACGCCACGATCATCGATGTGCTCCACCATCGCGCTCGTGATCACCTTCACGCCGAGCTTCGCCAGGCGCCTGGTCGCCTTTTCCGAGGATGACTCCGAGAAAGTCGGGAGCACGCGCTTGGCGCCATCCAAGAGAAAGATCGACGTCTGTCCGGGATCGATTCGTCGAAAATTCGAGCGCAAGGTCGTGATCGTCATCTGGGCGATCGATGCCGCCAGCTCCACCCCGGTGGGGCCGGCGCCCACCAGGACGAAGGTCATCAGGCGCCGCCGCTCGTCCGCATCGTCCGTGGTCTCCGCGAGCTCATAGGCGCTCAGAATTTTTGTGCGTATCGTCTCCGCGTCCGTGATCGTTTTGAGACAGGGCGCATACTGCGCGAACTCATTGTGGCCGAAATAGCTGGATTGGTTGCCCGCGGCGACGATCAGATAATCAAAGGCTATCTTCCGGACTCCAAGGCCGGGAACCTCGGCGTCGACGGATCGTGACTTCACGTCCACGGCGACGACTTCGGCGAGCATGACGGACACGTTCTTTTGCCGGGCTGCCAGCTGCCGGATGGGGGCGGCGATATCTGAGGACGCCAGCACCGAGGTCGCAACTTGGTACAGCAGCGGCTGGAAGATGTGGTGATTGCGACGATCAATCACAATGACGTCGGCCTCACAGTTCCGCAATGCCTTGGCGGCCGCGATCCCTGCGAAGCCGCCACCGACAATGACGATTCTCAATCTCCCAGGTCGCTCGGACGAGGCGGCCCGTTGCGGCTGGGAAGCGACTGTAGATTCACTCATCTTTCAACCCATCGTTTACGATTTCGAGGCGCCGTCAGGGGGTGACGATCTGCTGACTCAGGCCGCCTTGCCGGATCCTGCCGAGGCCTTTTCCACCCTGGTGCGCAGCTCAATGAGCCCGAGCAGCATTTCGTCGCGCTCGGTCGCCAGCTCATCGATCGAGCGCGAGCCGACTTCGGCTCGGACGCTGTCGATGAGCTTCTTTTGCACTTCGGGCGTCAGCACCGGCTGCCCGAGAACTTTCCACCAGGCTGTCATGGGCCCGGTGAACTGCTCGAAAAAGTGCTCTATGCCGCCCTGTCCGCCACCGAGATGGTTGAGAAGCAGGCTTCCCATCACGCCCCACCGCAGCCCCGGTCCCCACGACAGTGCGGTATCGGCATCGGCAGCGCTCACGACGCCTTCGGCAACGAGGTGATAGACCTCGCGCGAAAGAGCGGACTGCAGACGATTGGCAACGTGTCCAGGCACCTCTTTGTGCAGCCGAATCGTTCGTTTGCCCAGTGCCGTATAGAAGTCGTCGACTCGTCGAATCGTCTCTTCCGAGGTCTTGACGCCACCCACGATCTCGACCAGCGGTACCACGTGTGGGGGGTTGAACGGATGTCCGATTACACAGCGTTCCGGGTGAGTGCCGCAGGCCGATTGGATCTCGCTCATCGTGAGGCCCGATGAGCTCGATGCGATGATCACGTCCGCGGGCAAGAGCTCATCGAGCTGACCGTACAGTTTCTTCTTGAAGTCGATCCTCTCAGGTCCATTCTCTTGAATGAGGTCCGCGCCCTTCACCGCTGTCGCCAGCACCGGCGTGAAGGACATTTTCGATTGGGATGCGCCTGGGGAGAGACCGAGCCTCTTGAGCGCGGGCCAGGCCGCGTCGACAAAACGCTTCAGAGCGGCCTCCGCATTCGGTGCCACATCGGTCGCGACGACCTCCAGGCCTTTTGCCAGGAACAGGGCCGTCCAGCTTGCGCCGATGACGCCGGTACCGATGATGGCGATACGGCGAATGGGTTTGGGATTCGACATGGTCAACTCTCCTCTGGTGCGGTCTATGCGACTGCCGCAGCCGCGCGTTCTGTTGCCTTGGGGACGGTACCGCTCGCATGCAGGGCATCGATCTCGGTTGCGCTGAACCCGAGCTGCTGGAGAACCTCTTCGTTGTGCTCTCCCAGTGCCGGGCCACGCCTCGCGGGTACCTTGGTGACACCATGCACCTGCATGGGACTGCTGATCGTGGAGGTCAGCTTGCCGCCGGCGCCTTCGAGTGGAACGACGATGCCATTCAAGCGCAGCTGCGGATCGGCGATGACCTCCTGGGGTCCGCGTACCGCACCGAACGTGACGTGCACGCCGTTGAACACTTCATACCAATGCGCCATCGGTTGCGAGCGGAAGATCTCATCGAGAATCGCGGTGAGCTGCGGCATGTTCGCCGTCAGTTTGGTCGGATCAGAGAAGCGTGGATCGGTGAGGAGGTCCGCGCGGCCGATCGCCTTCGCTACGGCCGTCAGCTTGTCCGGTGTGACGATGAGAACGAACCAGGTCTCATCTGAAGAGCGGTACACATTCAACGCAGCATTCGCGGGGTGCTTGCGGTCGTGCAGTCCGAAGAAGTTAGCCTCGCACAGGGCCGCCTGAATCGAGACGCTTGCCGACCAGACCCCCTCCGCAAGCAGCGAGGTGGTGACATAGGATCCCTGGCCGGTTCGCTCGCGGCGATACAGTGCCGTCACGATCGCCGAATAGAGGCCGACGGCGGTCGCATTGTCGCCGCTACCGGCCACCGGCCAGGTGGGCGGCTCGCCGGCGTCGCGCGTCATGGACAATAGGCCGCTGCGTGCCCAGTAAGCCGTGATGTCGAATCCAGGAAGGTCCGCGTCAGGGCCTTTCTCGCCGAAGCCGGTGAGATCCGCATAGATGAGGCGCGGATTCCACTGCGCGACATCCTCGTATTCGAGCTTCAATCGCTTGCGCGCCGGATGGGGCGTGTTTACGATCAGAACGTCCGCCCATTTGACCAAGCGCTCCAGCACTTCATGGGCGCGCGGAGATTTCAGATCGAGCGTGATGCCGCGCTTGTTGCGGTTGGCCAGGTGAAAGGGGTAGGCGTCCTTCGCTGCCGGTTGCGGTGGTATCTTATGACCTTGCCGCCAGGTGTCGCCCGTGGGCGGCTCGACCTTGAGGACATCGGCGCCAAAGTCGGACAAGATCACTGCGGCACTGGGACCTGCGATGAAACTTGCCATCTCTACGACTTTCAATCCTGAGAAAATATTGTCGCTAGCCATCGATGTCTCCTGAGTGGCGAACTCGTCAGCGCCCCTGGAACTGGGGTGGGCGCTTTTCGAGGAAGGCGGAAGTGCCTTCACGCTTGTCTTCGGTTGCGGCGCAAAGTCCGAAGTAAGAGGCCTCGAGCAGCGCGCCCTCGCCTTGGCTGGTCTCCAGTCCGCGGTTCACAGCAGTGAGCGCGAAATTGACGGCGATCGGTGCGTTGGCCGCGATCTTGTGCAGAATCGCCTCGCAACGCGTGATCAGATCCGCCGCGGGAACGATTTCATTGACGAGGCCGATGCGATACGCCTCCTGGGCGCTGATCATCTCTCCGGAGAGAATGAGCTGTAAGGCGCGCCCTTTCCCGATGAGTCGCGGCAGGCGTTGGGTTCCGCCGCCGCCGGGCAGGAGCCCGAGGGTAACCTCTGGCTGTCCGAACTTCGCGCTGTCCACTGCGATCCTGACGGTGCAAGCCATGGCCGTCTCACATCCGCCGCCGAGCGCGAAGCCGTTGATCGCCGCGATCACGGGCTTCCCCAGATTCTCGATGAGCTCGAGGACCTCTTGCCCGAAACGGCTCGACCGTTCCGCTTCGATGGCGGTGGCATGCGAAAGCTCACTGATATCGGCGCCCGCGATGAAAGCCTTGTTGCCGGCGCCCGTCAGGATCACACCGCGCACTGCCGCGTCTGCGCGTGCGTCCTCGAATGCTGTCCTCAGATCTGCCCACGTCGGGGTGCTCAGAGCGTTGAGCACCTTCGGCCGGTTCACGGTGACATAGGCCAAGATGCCCTTCTTCTCGTACAGAACAGTATCGAGCGCGAGCGCTGGGGGCGCTTGATGCTCGAGCGGGGATGCGGGTACTGGCGGAGCCATGAGGTCGTCTCCTTCGTTACACGAACGCGCTGAGGCCGGTCACGGCTTTGCCGACGATCAGGTTCTGCATCTGATAGGTGCCCTCGTAGGAATAGAGCGCTTCGGCGTCCGCGAAGAAGCGGGCAGCTTTGTAGTCGGCGACGATGCCGTTACCACCTAGTACCTCGCGTGCCCATGCGACGGTCTCGCGGCACTTTGCCGTGGCGAACGCCTTGGCGAGCGCCGCGTGCGCGTCGGAGAGCTTCCCTTCGGCGTGCAGCTGCGCTTGGCGCGCGATCAGGCACTGCGAAGCCGTGATGTTGGAGATCATCTTCGCGAGGAGGTCCTGTACCAGCTGGAATGAGCCGATCGGTTTGCCGAACTGCAGGCGCTCCTGGCTGTACTTGAGGGCGGCTTCGTACGCACCCATGGCGCATCCGGTCGCCATCCACGCGACGGCGTAGCGCGTCATCTTCAACACTCTGGCGGTATCGCGAAACGAGTTACCTCCCTTGAGACGGTTTTCCTCCGATACCCGAACGTCCTTCAATGTGATATGGCCGTTCTGCACGATCTTGAGGGATACCTTGTTCTCGATCTTCTCGACGCTGAACCCGGGGGTCGTTTTGTTCTCGACGATGAATCCCTTCACCTGGTTGTCCGCGAGGTCGCGTGCCCAGATGATCGAGACGTCACACCAGGGGGCGTTGCCGATCCAGCGCTTCTCGCCGTTGAGGGTCCAGGTGTCACCGTCGCGCTTCGCGGTCGTGGTGAGGCCGCCGGAGGCACCGGAACCCACGAGCGGCTCGGTGAGCCCGAAGCACCCGATCTTCTCGAATCGCGCCATGGGCGGCAGCCATTTTTGCTTCTGCTCTTCCGAGCCGTCGATGTAAATGGAGCCCATCGCGAGGCCGCCGTGGACTCCCATGAAGGTCGAGAAAGACGGGTCGATGCGCGCAATCTCCATCTGCACGAATCCGAGGAGCGCGAGACTTCCGCCTGCGCAGCCGTAGCCCTTGATGCCTACCCCGCCGATGCCCAACTCCTTGAGGGCGGGCAGGACCTCGAAAGGAAAGGCGTCCTCGGCCCAGTATTTCGTGACGAGAGGTGCGACCTTGGCCTCCATGAAGGCGCGCACGCGCTTCACGGTCGCGAGCTCCTCGGGAGCTAAGGTTTCATAGAGCTCGTAGAAGTCACTATTGGGCGCGGGCAGTGGCTTGGGTTGCTTCAAGGGCTTCGTGACTGCGGAGGCGGTCGTCATGAGGTGGTACTCCCGTCGTAAGATGAGGAGGGAATTTGCAACGCGTTTGCGGCTAGCGGGCTATGGGCAGCTCGACATAGGCAATGCCGGTGAGATTTCCCTGGGCGAAGAGCAGTGTCTTCCTGGAAGTGCCGTCGAGATTGGCGCTGTAGACGCTGCCGCCAAAGTCGGTGATGAACATGCGCCCACCCTTGCGATCGAGGGCGAGGCCGATTCCTTCCATCAGGTCAGGGAACAGAATCTCAGGTGCCTTGCGACCGGCCGGCGTCGCATCCATCGGTGCGCGGTTCACTGTGTTGCCGCTTGGCGGATTGCCGCGGTCCGTCCAGTACATCATTCGGTGCTGCGTATCGAGCTCGAGATCGATGGGCTCCGGCAGATCCCTGTAGAGCACCTCGATGTCCTTGCGATTCGCGGCTGTCTGGCCCGGCGGAATGTCAATGCTGGCGCGGCAGATGCGGCCCTCACCGGCGTTGTCGCCACCCTTTTGCGTCCAGTAAATCTTCCCATCTGTGGGATCGACGGCGACACCGACACACCATTTACGGGGGTCGGCGCCCGGGCGCGGGTCACCCTCACTCGTGTCCACCAGGGTTTCGATTTCCGAGCCATCCAAGCTCACGCGCATCAGCCGCATGCCTTCGCGGTCCGACCAGTAGAGCTTGCGCGTCAGCGTATCGAGCTGGATCTGCTTGGGAGTGAAGGTGCCGCCCGGCGGAACGATCGTGGTGATGTGGGCGCCTTTGAGATCGGAGCGCATGATCGAGCCGTCATTGCCCTTGAGAGTCCCCATGTTCGTCCAATAGAGATGGCCCTTGGCGGCGTCCACGGCCAGCCCGTCGGGCAGTCGTCTCCCTTCGTCGACGATGACCTGCAAATCCGAGCCATCGGGATTGGCGGACATCACTCGGCCAGCGTTCAGCTCGAGGAAAAAAAGGCGGCCTGACACCGCGCTATCGCGCTTTGAGGTATCTGCTGCCCTGGAAACGATGGTGCTCATGCGAGAGTCCCTATGGAATCTTCGGAGGGACGCACTATCGTTCGACGGGGCTCGCGGGAAGCACACCGGAACGAGATTCAGTCTTCGGCGTGCCAGTGGGGCGTTGGAAGGAGATCTCGAGCGGATGGGATCACTGGCAAGCAGGAATGGAATCGGCTCCTAGGACACCGCTCTGGACTTGTTCGCGCGTTTTTTTTTTCCCGAATGGTGCTTCAGCATGTCACCAACGGGGCGGAGTCTAATGCAACGTCCGCGTGCCGGTGAAGTGCAGTTGGAGAATGACGCTCCGGATTGGCGGGATGTCGCGTTGAGTCGTATCTATATGGGCCGGGCCCCATTCACCGCTCATCGGTCGCGCCGTCTGGCTTTTCTCACTCGCCTCTCCGCGAACAGTCCACGCCGGGGAGCGGCGACTGTCGCGTAAGCGTAAGTCGCGGGAATGCCAAGCTCTATCTCGGTGCCCGTGCCCCGCGCGGTCCACACGGTGAGCTTACCGCCGACCAGGTGCGCGCGCTCGTGCATACCGTGCAGCCCGAAATGCCCGGGACGCCCTTTGGTGGGGATCTGCGGGTCGAAGCCCTTGCCGTCGTCCCGGACTCGCAGCCGGAATTGCCGCTCGTCGTAGCGGAGCTCCACCTCGATGTGCTGCGGCACGGCGTGGCTGCACGCATTCCGCACCGCCTCGCTCGCGATCCGAAAGACCTCATCGCGCACGATCGGATGCAGAGCCCGAGATACGCCCTCGACCTCCACCGCCAACCCGATTGGGGTGTGGCCGCCTGCTTCGGTCACAAGCGCCTCTCCCAGAGTGCTAATGGTGACGGCCAGGTCGTCGCGCTCGATTGTCGACGCACGCAATCCCTGCACGGCATTGCGTCCCTCGGTGATCGCTTGAGCGGTCTGACTGATTGCGCTCTCGAGGACGTTCAGGGCGTCGGCTGGACGCGTAACGAGTAGTTCGCGGACCGTTTGAAAACGCAGGAGCAGACCTTGGAAGCTCTGGAGTAGCGTATCGTGCAAATCCCGTGCAATGCGGGTACGTTCGGCGACGCGCTCTTCCAGGCGCGTGTTGAATGCGCGCGCCATTTGATGGAGACGCAGCTGATACAGCGCCCAGAGCAGGAACACGAGCGTCGCGGCGCATAGCGCCCGGAACCACGTCGTTTGCCAAAACGCGGGTGCGATGGAGAAATCCAGCTCCGCGCCCTGCTGGTTCCAGACGCCGCTGTTGTTGCTGGCGATGACTCGAAAGCGATAATTGCCCGGTGGAAGATCGTTGTAAAAGGCCTGGCGGCGATTGCCGACGCTCTGCCAATCGCGATCGTGGCCCGCGAGTTGGTAGCGGAACATGTTTTTCTCCGGTGCGGCCAGGCTGAGCGCGGTGTAGTCGATCTCGACCTCGTGCACGAGCGGCGGCAGCACGAGGCGAGGCGAAGCGCCATAAGACTTGCGATCCGCCGTGACTTGCTCGATCTGAACCGGCGGCGGAAGCGCGTTTCGGAGAAGGCGGCGAGGGTCCACGGTCATGGGGCCAGCGGAATTCGCAAACCACAGCCGACCATCCGGTGATTTCGCGATCTTTGGGCTAAAGTGCCAGACATCGCTGCTTCTGACGCCATCGGAGGCGTCCAAGACAAGGGGTCGAATCGCATGCCGCCCGGGTGTGCCTCTGATCCGGGCGTCGAGGTCAGCCCGCGCAACGCGCACAAGGCCGCAGGCAGTGTAAATCCAGACCGAACCGGCGTCGTCATCGATGGTTGCGTGAATGATGTCACATGGCAAGCCGTTCTCGCTGTTCAGCGTCGCGAGGTGACCATGACTCAAGCCGATTAGGCCACCTTCCGTGGCGGCCCAGAGTGTGCCGTCGGGATCGAGGCGCAGATCTCTGATGGCCCGCTTACCCTTGCCGTTTACCGTGTAGGACGCGCGGATTCGTTGGTCGGCAAAGAAGTCCATTTGGCCAAGGATGGAGCCGAGCCAAAGCCCTCGGCGCGCAGGATCGAAAACAATACTCCATGTCTCACCGATGTGGAGCTCGGCCCAGGCGAATCGCTTGACTTGGCCGGTCGGAGATATGCGGAAGAGACCGAGCCTGCGGTGAGAGACCCAGAGGTTTCCGCGATCGTCCTCGGTGATGCAGGTGAGCTCGCCGCGAGGCATGCCCGGAACCGACGCGAACCGTCCGTTCTGCAGGTAACCAAGCCCTGATGGCGAGCCGAGCCAGATACGTCCGCGATGGTCCTGATAGAGCGGGCCGGACGTATCCATTGGAAGGCCGGTTACGATGATCTCATGAGCGGCCGGTTGCTCGGCTGCGGGCTCCGGCATCTCGTTGCGCGCGTGCCCAAGGTATACCGTCATCTCGCCATCTTTCCAGCGATACAGGCCGGTTTGCATCGTGAACCAGATGCCACCGTCGAGGTCCGCTAGAACGGAAGTCACGCTGCCGTCGGCAAGCTTGCCCGGAAGCCTTGCGGCCGCGATTTTCCAGAATTCGTCGAGGCCGCTCTTCGTGGCGACCCAGACGTCACCCTCGCGGTCCTCGAACAGCTTCATGACTTGGTCTCCGGAGAGGCCATCCGATTTTCGAAAAGCATCCATGCGTCCGGCTTGCAGGTACCGCAGCCCATTGCCGACCGTTCCAATCCACAAAGCGCCGTCGCGATCCGTGAGTACCCAGGGCGGTGGACCCTGCGGCAAGGCACCCGGAAGAGGAAACGCACGGACCTCGTCCCGCACGATCGTTTGCAAGCCGTCATGCCCCGAAACAAGCATGCCGCCACCGGTGCCAGAGGTCAGGCTCTGAAAGTATCCCGTGATGCTATCAAGCATCGGAAAGAGCTTTGGTCTGCCGGGTCGCCAACGCCAAACGCCGCTCGATGATGTAAACCAAAGATGTCCGTCACCATCCTCGTACAGATCGTAGATGCGGGCTCCGAGGCTCCCGTCCCCTCCGTAGCAGTGCACGGCTCTGTTGCGGATGGCACAGAGCCTGCCGGTGGATGTGGCTCGCGACTCTGTGCCCGCCCAAACGGTGCCTTCCCGGTCCACGAGCAATGCAAGCACATCCAGCCCACCAAGGGTCGGATACTCCGTCAGCACGCCAGCGCGCCAGCTGGCGAGCCCCCCGTCGGTGCCGATCCACAACGTTCCGTCGTGCGTTGCCAGCAGCGACTGAATCCACTTGCCGGGAAGATGCTGACCCTGAGGCGCGTGCCACGGAATGGCTCTGATTCCGTCAAAGCGCCACAATCCAATTTGGCTGCCGAGCCAGAGATAACCGTCCGGTGTTTGCGCGATGGCGTGTACCGGTGCGTTTATGCCTCCCTCGCCAATTGTCCACATCCTGTGTGCGTACTGGCCCAGGCCCATGTCCAGTGTCGCTTCGCGGGCTGGGGCGAAGGGCCACGCCAGCAGCAGCACGCAAGTCACCGCTCCCAAGGAAACGCGCCTTTGAGCAGCGGCATTTATCACCGCCGGCGCCTCAAAAGTGCGCGCCGACGGATACACCGAAGACTCGCGGTTCGCCCGGAACGACCGAGAACGTGTTCTGATTCAAGTTGATTTCGCTCTTATTCTCCTTGTTCAGCAGATTCCGGCCATATGCCGTCACCGTGACGGTATTCCGTGGTGAGACCCAGGTTACACCCAGGTCAAGCAACGCGTACGACGCCTGATAATCGTATGCCGAGAACTGGGCATATTGCGATTCCGTCAGCTCGATGAGGTTGTACCCGGCCAGGTAGCGCACTCGCGCCCAGGGCGCCAGGGAAGAACCGCCATCGAAGCGCATCGCATGCTCGTACCGTACCGATCCAGCGGCCGGTGGCGTGCCCGGCAATCGCCTGATCGCGATATCGGTGTGCTCTGATGTAGCGGTGCCCGGCACGTCCGGCCAGCTCGTGATCTCGTCATCGTACCAGCCCGCCTGCAGGGTGATGCGGTCTTGGGGCGTCGGCAGCCAGTTGGCCTCGAACTCAGCGCCGATGACTCTGAGCGGCACCGAAACCACTACAAAGATCGGCGCCCCTCCCACGGTGTTACCGAGCTGCGCTGCCTGCTGCCAGCCTTGGTAGTGGTAGTAGAAGAGAGCCCCGTTCAGTTGCAGCCGATCCGCGAGGAAACGGTTCTTGCTGCCGATCTCGTAAGAGGTCAATCGCTCCTGCTGATATGGCAGCTCGAGGTAGTTGACGGCGCCGTCGGGCTTGGGCTGCGGCGAGATCTGGACATCTCCCGGCAGATATCCGGTCGCCACCGTGGCGTAGACCAACTTCGATGGCCCGAGATCATAGGCGGCGCGAAGCTTGTAAGTGAAATTATCAAATCTGCTTTCGGTGAAAAAGGCCGAGAAGACGCATGGCTGCGGCATGGCCCCCCCATACGCGATGAGCTTTGCGCAGGTGCCGACGCTCTGCCCGTAAGGATCCAAATTGACGTTGTAGTCGTAGGACGTGGTCTTGTTCACCACGTTGTGGTCGAAGCGAAGGCCCGCTGTGACGCGAAAACGTGGTCGCAGTTCGTAAGTCTCCTCGGTGAACGCGGCATAGTCCTTGACGGTGCCGGCGCGAGTGCTCGAATAGATCTGCCCGCCGGCAACTCCCGGCGTCGTATCCGCAATACCGCACGGGCCGCACTGGGTCGCACTTTCAACGATCGAGGACGAGGATATCCGATAGATGTTTGAATAGAAGTTCGCACCCAGAAGCCAGGTAAGCCCCCCGCCGGAATTGGACCCCAGCCGCACCTCATGCATGTTGAATTGGTCGGGCTTGTACTGAGCACTGCTATCTATGGGCATGAACGGTGGTCCGGCGATGTTACGGAAGCCGCCTGACTGGTAGCTGTGCTCGCTGCCGACATACGTGAGAGTGGCGGGGCCGAAGTCATAGTTGACGGTGGCCACGTACTGCGCATAGTTACGCTCCGCCGCACGCCTGACTGCGACGCCCGGGACGTTGTAGTCGATGGTCCCAGGCGCGCTGAGCACCTGGTTTGGACCGCCGACGTAGGGCAGGTCTCTCTCGTATGATGCGCTAAGCAAGATCGCCAGCCGACTCGATGGCCGATACAGCGCCTTGATCCGCCCTGCGTAGGTATTGAGAGCGCCGCCAGCGGGATTCCACCAGAAACCGTCGCGGTCATCCGTGTGCGCTGCGACACGAAGCGCGAGAGTGTCACCTACCGGTATATTCACGACTGCGGTGACATTTCTAAGGTCGGCCGTGCCGTATTCTCCAAAGAGATCCGTCGTGAAGCGTTTTAGGATCGGGTTGTTAGTATGGAATGCGACGACGCCAGCCGTGGCGCTGCGACCGTACAGAGTTCCTTGCGGGCCGTACAGAATCTCTACGTGGTTCAGGTCGTAGTCGCCACCAATCCCCTGGAATACATCGTCAACATAGGTCCCGACGACAGCCGGGCCGGGGAGGCCTCCAGTTTGCTGAGTGGCCATGATGCCGCGGATGGAGATGTTCTGGTTTGGATTGTCCGGGGACTGTTGGAACGCGAGCAGCCCATAAGTAACATTCGGAACATCTTCGAGCATCTGCTGCACCGAGATGCGGCCCTGATCGCGCAGGTCGCGGCCTTGCAAAACGACCACCGCGGCGGGAACGTGCTGCACGTCCTCTTTGAGCCGCTCCGCGGTAACCACGACTTGGCCGAGCCGCTCGGACCAGCCCGTGCCCCGCGTGCCATTTGACGGAGACGTGCTCGACTTGGGCGTGCTCGCGTCATCTTTCGGCGAAGAATCGCCTTGATCAGCGGGCGCGATTGGCGGCAGTGCGCCCGTGGTTGCGACTTCAGCCGCGTGCGCGCTCACCGCACCGGGCACGGGAGCGATGAATACCGTCATGCGCAGGAGAAAGGTCAGAATCGAGACTTGGAAGGGCCGTCTCATGGTCGTGCCGGGGAAATGGCGCGCTGCCGCATTCTTCTCTAACTCTGTGCGCATGCCTCGATCCGGGCGACGCGAAGTGGCCGGATAATTGTACGCTCTTCCACGGCTTACCGAGAGATCCTATGCCAGGAACCGGGTCCTGGTCCTGGGGAGCTCCGACAAGAAGGCATATGCGCAAGGATAACCATCCCCGGATGGTGGTTTCCTTCCGGACCGGCGACTGTTTCTTTAGGCGGCTGCGCGCTTTAACGGCCTGCTAACGGTGACCAACGTCGCGGCGCGCTGGCAGCGCGCGAATGTGTGCGTCGGAGGCGAAGAGCATCCTGGACGGCGCAATTGCTCAGGCCGCCAAGGCAATCAGTGAGGGGCGCGAAGCCGTGCAGGGTCTGCGAAGCTCAGTGGAGGCGTGGCACGTCAGGCGAGGTCAGATCGCTGCAGCAGGCGCCCGCCCACGACGCGAGGCGACTCTCCTGGCGGCCATGACGCATCCTTCACGGCTCGGACCGGTTTGGGCCAAGAAGGCCTTCCACGGCTGCCCTGCGCCGTTGCATGCGAAGAACGCGGTGCCAAAGCGTGGTGTCCGCCACGCCGATATGAACGGGGCTGCTGCAGTTTCCCGCGAGTGAAGATTTTTGGAGATTTTTTCCACGATGCACCTCGAGAATCGCCAGGTCGCGACGGTAGGTCGGGCGCTCAGGGCGTGTCTGCTGTTGGGCAAGAGCGCCGAGATGCGCCATAGGCTCGGATTATCGAGGCGGCTGTTGTGATTCGCGAGTGAGAAGTTGGTAGGGAACTAAAACTACCAAGGTCTAACGGCGGCCCGTATGGCGTGAGCGCATACTGCCTCGCGTGGGGGGTGCTTTCCCCCACGAGCAGTCCGCGCCTCCCCCCCGACGCCGGCTGTTCATTTACCGGCCGGGTGGCACTAAGCCTCCCGGCCGGCTTTCTCGCGTGTGCTCGCTCCGCCCTCGAGGTTGCACGCTCGCGAGGACTTCGGAGCGTCGATCGAGATGCGTGTGACCCCGAAGGGGCGGCCCGGCGATGACTTTGACGCTACCTGATCCTCAACTGGAGGGAGGTTGAGAGTTGTCAGTGGGATGCTCTTCTGCAATTTCGATCCGCTTCCATCCGAAGAGACGAGCGTCAATCGACCACGCTCCCGGCCCGAGCAAGGCGACCCCGGCTCCAACGGCGCCTAGCGATAGCGCTTGCCACCTGAGGGAGGGGTCCAGGCAGGCCTGCCACACGGCATCGATCGCTATGAGTGTGCCCGTAAGCGGCGTCCACAGTCCGACGAGGAGGAGCAATCCCAGGGCTCCAGGCAGGCAGTGGGTCAGATCAGCCATGAGGCCGCCCTTCCCCGTCAGGGCCGCTGCCGCCTTGTACACGAGGGTCGTCCCAAACACCACGCGGATGAGCAGGAGTCCCGCTCCAGGCGCGCCGTGTGCGAATGTGGAAAAGAGGCGCCGCACAGGAGCAGGAGGGTATGCGACCCCTATGGGAGAGGTCACCTCCGGAAGGTCCGAAAGGGACACTCGTTTGGGTATGCGGGAGCCAGTCGGGCAGAGATGCCGGTCGAGTGGCTCGAGTACCACGGGCACCGTGCCGGCTACGAGTCCCACGGACTCAGAGCTCGATAATTCCGCGTTTCAAGCCGACCATTGCCGCCTGGGTGCGATCCTTAGTCCCCAGCTTTGACAGAATGCTCCGGACCTGTCCCTTGACGGTCTCTTCGCTCAAGGAG
>Ga0335074_10000444_pt1 | contig 60007 bp, 49 predicted proteins | sample Lox_Sample_23_FD_206715 | JGI IMG/M metagenome (GOLD analysis project Ga0335074, IMG submission 206715) | Soil microbial communities from Loxahatchee National Wildlife Refuge, Florida, United States - Lox_Sample_2.3 | ecosystem: Environmental > Terrestrial > Soil > Wetlands | place: USA...
TAGAACAGGGCTCTCCAGCCTATTCTCCTATAGAGCAGCCTGGAGAGGCTGCTCTACAATTTATAGGGTTTTTTATGAATTCGATTGAAGAGAATTTACAGAAGATGGGACTGGTTCTGCCGCCGGCGCCCAAGCCCGTGGCTTCGTATGTTACGGCGGTTAATACCGGACAACTGGTTTTTATCAGCGGGCAGTTGCCGAGCCGCGAAGGGAAAGTCGTCTACCTGGGCAAGGTTCCAAACCCCGTGAGCGTAGAGCAGGCGAAGGAAGCGGCCAAGCTTTCCGCCGTTAATGCTTTGGCGGTGCTAAAGGATGCGATCGACGGTAATTGGGACAGGCTAGTGCGGATCGTGCGGGTGGGGGTGTTTGTGCAGTGCGATCCGGCGTTTGAGCAGCATTCGCTGGTGGCCAATGGGGCAAGCGATCTATTGGCGGCGGTTTGCGGCGAGATCGGACGGCATGCGCGAACGACGATCGGCGTGGCGGCGCTGCCGCTGAATGCGGCGGTGGAAGTGGAGCTACTGGCGCAGGTGAAGTAACAGAGAATATTTTTCACCACAACGACACAACGGCACGACGAGACAACGAAGTAAAAATTAAAAGTACAAAGGCAAAAATAAAACTTCGGAAACCACGGCATGCGGAGCATGCCCATTTACTACAATGCTCAGGCTGGAGAGCCTGAGCTACATTAAATTTCTTCGGCGAGAATGGTGGAGAGTTGTTCGGAGACCTGACTAATCTGTTCGGTGCTCAGGTGCGGTGACGGGAATATTCTTTACCACAACGAGACTACGGCACGACGAAAGAGATAAAAAACACAAAATTTTCAATCCGGGAAAAAGCGTTTGAGCGCCAGAAACCGTTTCTCAAACAGATGGTAACTCAAATATGCCAACCCACAGGTCAAAATCAACGAAACCAGCACACGCACCGATGGCAAACCGGTCGTTCCCGACAACCGCGTCAAACGCCCGACGAAGCTGATCAGGTCCGAAACAGTAAACATTACCGCGACATGTAAGATGTATATGCCATAACTATAACGGCCGAACCACGTCATAATCCCGGAGGACATCACTTGTCCCAGAAAGCCGCGTTTTTCTCCCGAAAAAAGGACACAACTCAGCAAAGCGGCGTAAAACAGCGCAATCACAGTCCATAACAAAGCGTTTACCGTGCCGCTCGAGAATCCCGGAATTTCGATGGTGCTTCCAGCAGTGGTCTTAATCAGGGTTACCGCAGGGTGCACTGAAAACCAATCGAAGTTAGATGTCCAAATCGATGCCAAGGCAAAAACGATAATAACTCCAGAGATCGCCAGTATAGGTAATGAAAGCTTCGCCATCAAATATCGCATCTTTGGGTCGCGCATCATGACGGCAAGCATTGCCCCGGCGCCAAGTGCGTTTACCTGAGCCGGAGTGGCAACGTAAATCGTGGTGTAGCCCATCGCAGTAGTTGCGGCGAGGCACCACCATAGCGCAGAGACCAACACCAAACCAATGCTCGTCCAAAGCACAGCCTTGCGGGGCAGGAAAAAGACTAATAAAGGCCAAACCAGATAAAACTGCTCTTCGATGGCCAGGGTCCAATAAGGCCCTACAACATGCATCAATTCGTTGTGGATCATGGACCAGAAATTCGATGTATAGGTCAAAAGCCATGGCAGGTATGAAAGGTATTCGTGTGGATTCAAAGCAGCGTTGTTTTCGAATCCCAGCATCTGTCCGGGACGAACCGCCCCAAATGCCAGCGCCAGCGCATAAATGCTGAAGATGGCTACGGCGGCATAATAGAGTGGAAAAATCCTCAGGAAACGCCGCATGTAAAAGTTTCGAAAATAATGCAGCGTTGTTTCTTTGGAATCCAGCAGAATGCCTGTAATCAGAAATCCTGAGAGTACAAAGAATAGCTGCACGCCAGTGGTACAAATTCCCAGCGTGCGATAAAGATACATGGAAAACTGTGAATCCCGCGGCCAAAAACTGGCGTAATGAATAATTAAGACCAGGAGGATCGCCACGCCGCGAAGGCCATCGAGTCCAGGAATAATCTTCCTGCCCAGATGCAATGGGTCCGTGGGAAGCGTTGCGTTTCCAGATGTTGATTGTTGGCTTAATTCCAAGATTTTCCCGGCGCTATCAAGCAAACAGTGACATTAAACTTCTTCGGCAAGGATTGTAGAAAGCTGCTCAGATACCTGACTGATCTGCTCAGGAGTCAGGTGAGGATTGACAACCATAACAGAAAAATCGCTCTGGCGGGGAAACATTTTCCAGAGTTCCGGCTGAGGAGTTAATTCTTTAAAGCGTTCGGCCATATCGGTCGGCAGTGTTTCAATTCCCTCGTATTTAAGTAATTTTTTGCGCATCAGCAGGAGCGCCAGAACAAAACGAAAACGGATGTCCGTCATATCGGTGCGATCGACGAGACGATTAAACAGATCCATGAGTACGGAATCGTCAACAAAAATCCGGCGTTTTTTCTCCGGCTCGGGCGTGATGGTTTTCCAAAATGAAAACATATCCAATGGCGGCGCGGGGCGTTTGCCGGCAGACCAGCAGGCCTGGCAGAAGTCGAGGCGTTGCCAGGGGCTGATGGGTTTATCCTTGTTGGCGTCGGCGGTATTAGCACTGCCGCCGGATTTAGGTAATTCCACCAAAGCAGCCCAACACGTCGTGCCTGGTGTAAGGGTCATTGAGCAAGCAGAACATAGACCGGCAGTGCGGCCGACGTCCCAGGTTTGATTTTGTAATAGCCCGGTGGTCATGACGTTATGTTACTGGAATAACGCCATTAAATCACTGGCAGCGGCAGATGATGAATGGTAAGTTTTATTTAAATGGCGGTCCACGAGGAGGGTTAGAGCCTTTAACAACATAAGGCGGGGCCGCGACGCTGGGCATTTGGGTCCCAGACAAGGAGCTTCGACGATGCAAGTATTAGAATACAATACAGCGAGGAGAAGCGACGCCGTATGGGGCCGAAAGGCACCGCGTCCCGAAGGGTTGGGTCGCAAATGGCCCATCTGCGGCGTTGTCGGCCCTCGTTGTATCATCCTTCGGATACGGCTTCGGGCCTCCGCCTTGCATCTGGGCCATTTGCGGCCCAACGCGGCTCCCGGCTTATGTTGTTAGAGGCTCTTACTATGTTCACACGTCGCGAATTTGTAGGAACCTTGCTGGTATCGGCGGGGGCGGCGAGCATTCCTGCCAAACTTTACGCACAGACTGATTCACCGGTGAGCATCATCAGCAACGGCAAAGTATTTGCCGGCATGGATACGACCACGGGCATGCTGACATTGGCTGCCGATTTAAGTCCATTCGCATCGGGGTTGTTTATGCAGCCCGGAGCAGGGTCGTGCAGCATCGTTGATCTGGGCGCGGATTCGCCATTTGGTCCGGGAAAAGTGTTGAAAATTTCGCCGGGAGAAAACTGGATTGTTATTGCCCAGGATGTTCCGTTTGTTTTTATTCGCCGCGATCCGCGCAACTCCGACGTGATCATGCCGGGACATCGGGTGAGCGTATTTGAGGCGAAATTAAGTCTTGAGGCGTCGACCAAAGGACTAGGGGCAGGCGGACTTTATGATCCGGCGAACAATCCGGGCCAACACGTGGTAACAACAGTCGCCGATCCAGTCTCACGAAGCGGCGTAGTGGCGGGTCTGATCAGAATAGACGCCGCCAGCGGCGTGATATTTCCAAGAGTGGAAGGCGGCAAAATTGTACTAAAATTGCGTAACGATTACGGCAGTGCGATTCCGCCTACATTGGATGAATTCGGCGGGGACTGGTGGGCGATCGGCTGGTTTGACGATGTACGCGATGGCCTGGAAACCTGGGCGGATCAGTTTGCCTTGATTAACGGGGTCAAACTTAAGCCACATGCTCCGGGATATTGCACGTGGTATTCGGATAAACATGGCGCCGCTTCCGATCCGGAACATCTGCAGCAAATCGCTGAATATGCCGCCAAAAATTTTGCCCCGTTTGGGTTCAGTTTTGTGCAAATTGACGATCACTGGCAAAACGGCCAGAAGCGCAACGGCTGGCCGGCGATGGATTTTTATCATGTGAATCCCAAAGGGCCGTATGCGGCGGGCATGAAACCGGTGGCGGATAAGATCGCGGCGCTGGGACTGCTGCCGGGAATATGGATGCTGCCGTTCGCGATTGATTATCAGGATCCAATATTCGCAGACAAGCTGGACCTGGTGGTTCGCCGGGAAGATGGTTCGGTATATGACACTTATTGGGGCGGCACATGCCTGGACATGACGTACAGTAAAGCACGGGATTATGTCGCAGGGTTTATCAGTCAGGCGATGAATAAGTGGGGGTATGGTTATCTGAAAATCGACGGCCAATATACAGGGTTGGCATGTCTGCAGGATTATTCTCATCAAATTGCGAATCAAGCTTATTACGAGGACAACTTCGGCGACGCGGTATTCAAGGACAAAACCATGTCCAATATGCAGGCGGCACGGCTGGGACTTAAGACAATTCGTGAGGCCGCCGGACCAGATACATTTATCCTCGGGTGTTGTTTGCCTCAAAATGAGCGTTCGCTGGGCATGGAGCTGGGGTTGGTCGACGCGATGCGCATCGGGCCGGACAACACATCCAAATGGGCCAATATTCAGCATGGAACACACGCCGGTTCGCATCTGTATTTTCTTAACGGGCGCGTATGGTGGAACGATCCTGATCCGATTTACGCCCGACTTTCGGTTCCGATGAACGAGTTTTTGTGTTATGGCTCATGGGTGACGTTGCTTAGCGCCCATCACACTACCAGTGACTGGATGCTGGAATACACGCAGGAACGCATCGACGCACTGCGCTGCATGATGCCTTCGCATCAATTCAAAACGGTCCGCCCAGTGGACCTGTTTGATAATGATCCGGCGCGGATTTGGATGTTAACTTATAAAGTCGACGATGAGGTCCATTACGTTCTGGGTTTGTTCAACTGGAGCAGCGGACACTGGACGGCACAAGTTGATCCAGCAGCGGCGGGGTTGGACCCTAACGCAGTCTATGACGCTTTTGATTTCTGGGGCAATAAACCGATCAGCGGTTTAAATAGCTGGACATTTGATCTGCCGGGGCGAACGTGTCTGGTAATGGCGATTAGGCCACGGACAAAGAATCCGCAACTGATCAGCACGTCCCGTCACGTCACACAGGGGGCGGTCGACCTGGTGAGTGAACAATGGAATCCGGAAACTAACACGCTCAGCGGAACCAGCAAAGTAGTAGGCGGATCGGCTTATGAATTGCGCATTTCACAACCGGCGCCCGAGTTAGTAGTTTTAACGAAAAACGGTCAGGCCAGCGCGCCAGTTGCTTCAGTCGTTGTTTCATCGGCGGATACGGCAGCGGGCGTAAAAATTTCGCACGCGGAAGCCGGCTTCTGGACGCGGGTGACAATTGAATCTCCGGTAAGTCGGGAAGTGCAATGGGCGGTTTCGTTTGTGGCTGCGTGACGGTTGCCGCGACGGAATTGTCTACTGCTTTATATTTTTATTGAGGCTGTAGCGAAGGCTCATTTGTCGTTGTTGCGGCTGAATTTGAAGCCGCTAAGCCTTTGGTCAAATAAACCGCCTGGCAAAACGTAGGGCCGTACTGCTGTGGCCCGATTTGCACGTACCATGTATCCTGGCCGGTAACTTGCCATATGTCCTGAGCGTTATTTGACTGAGGCAAAAGCGCGTTACCGCTTAAGTTTGAATCGAAATTCAATTCGACCCAGTGCGGGGTTGGCATGTACGTCCAAGTCTGATCGGCCAGAGCATTCCAAATGATTCCATTTCCAGACCAGCGCAAATAAAGCTGAAAGTTGACCGGAACAGCGGATTGCCGCTGAAGCACTGCAACGCCACTGCCGCCGCGTTGCAACGATAAAACATTTTCGACAATCTGCCGGGCTTTCTGGTCCGCAGGCGTTTTATATGGGTGAATAATGTCTTTGGTTATGCCAATTATTCCCACAATCATGAACAGAATACCGGCAACATAGGGCGTTGCACTGATCCAGTCTTTTCGCTGCACAAACCATTCCACCAGAGAGGCAACGCCTGCACCGGCCAAAAGGCAGATCACTGGAGCAAGATGTTGAGCTACGCGGTCGCTTCCTCCATAGGGATAACGCTGCATTACAGCGGCAATAAAAGTAAGAGCAAAAGGTGCAAGCAATAAAACCAGGAATTTTCTTTTGCGTTGGTAAAAAACCGCCAAACCCACCAGGAATAAAAGAAAAGTCGCAGTGCTGCCGCCGTTTCTACCGCCCACAGGATAGGCAAACATGTTGCCCGTATGGATGTTTATAAGCCAGATCACAAACCTGAATGGATTATGAGGCGGGAAAGAGTCCTGCCAGTACGCCAGCATGGCCGGTGCGGTTTGTTGATATTGGCCTTCGCCGGCAATTTTCAGCACGGCCAGAAAACTAATCAGTGTGGCGACGGTATAAATGAACCATGCAAACCAGTTAGCAATGGAGCGGTTTTTTAATAATTCCACCACCACGGCCAGGCATAAACCGCCGGCGACAAAGACCACAGGATAAGAGAGTCCGAACAAAATCGGCATCAAAACCGCGGCTGCGAGTAGATAAAACGGTTTGGGTTTAATCAGCCATGCCGTACCAAGAAAATAAAGGCACAACGAGGCGAATTGGTCCATTGAATAAGGCTTCATCTCGACACTGTGCCGCACCAGGTAATAACCCAGAGCAAAAAAACCTACGGCGATTAACGTTCCTAATGAACCGAGAAGCATCCGGCTCCATTGCCAAAAGATGACCACTGCCGCGAGTCCAGCCGCCAGCGGCAAGAGCCGTACGGCAAATTCCGAAGAACCGAAGATATGCTGCATCAACCATTCGCCAATTAGAAACAACGGCGGCGCCACCTGGCCGTAATCCAACGGGCGAAGCATTTGGGAGAGGCTGCGATTCATAATGTTCAGATCGAGCATGGCTTCATCGCCCCACATTGGCATGCGCAGGAAAAATGCGATAAGCCGCCAAGACACTGCCATAATAAGCAACGCTATGACCCACCAGTCACACACACGGTCAAATCGGCCGCCGAAAAAAAGGTTGGAAGGAGAGTTCAGAACGGCAGATTGCCGTGTGGCTAACTTGTCTGCAAAACTTGGAGTATGTTCCTGGTAAATTGCCACACCGATTTCCATTTTTTAGTGGATCCGGGCGATCTTCGACGCGAAGTAATGCGAAGATGCGAAAAATGAATTCTAGGTTATTTCACAATTCTGTCAAAAAACTGCAGTACAGAAGTGTCAATTTAAAGCGGGCGATGGGACTCGAACCCACAACAGCCAGCTTGGAAGGCTGGCACTCTGCCATTGAGTTACGCCCGCGTTCAGGCAATATTCTAGCATTGGCAGGTTGATTCTGCACCGCGACGAATTTATGCGCCGGTGGTTATTGCGTCGGATGCTTCAGCCATAAATGACGGTTGTTCGGCGTTATCCCAGCCGACGCGCGAACCGACGGCAAAATCACCAGCATTCTGGGTTGCAGGAACAGTTACGCGGACCTGATAACCAACCAATACCAATAACTCGTTTTTCAGCGTGTCCTGAGACAATACCAGTCCCTGCATGCGACGCGGCAGGCCAAAAAGGGGCTCCACATAGTTGCCGCCGTCGCTGACTTCTTCAATTTTTCGGGCCACGGCGTAAATAGTTCCAAATATTTTTTTGCCGACCTCGGGCATCTGTGTGCCGGCCCATTTGAATGTGTTGCGATAATTTGTGCCCGGAGCGTTGAGTGTGATGAATCCAGGCTTAACTTCTTCGACAATAAATTTCATCTAGAACCTCTAACAAAAAAACCAGAGCAGATTATACGAATAGGCCTGGGCGAGTCCAAGGGACCGGATTGGAGTAATAATTTAAAAGTAGAAAGGCTAAAAGTACAATAATAAGATTGCCTATTCGGCGTTATATAGGTGGGCTAATGGTTTAAGGAATATACATGCTCAAAAAATTTCTTCTCGGGTTAATCCTATTGCTGGCGATTTCGCTTCTTTTCGCGTTCACACCCGCAATGGGGGATAGCCAGACGCCTGTTGAGTTGCCACGGGTGTTTTCAATAAGTCCGCAGGCATTGGTTGATGTCCGCAACCGTTTAGAACAAAAAGACCCGGCGCTGGAATCGGCTTTGCAGTCGCTAATCGATCAGGCCAATCAGGATTTGGACATAAAACCTCTTTCAGTGATGGACAAACCCAAGGCAGGCCCATCAGGCGATAAACACGATTATGTTTCGTATGCCGACTATTACTGGCCGAACCCCAATACACCCAATGGCTTGCCTTACATTCGCCGGGACGGATATTACGACCACGCCGTGATCAATCAGGGAGACTCACCGCGCTTTCAGAAGGTGATACCCGCCATATACAGACTTGCACTAGCTTACTGGTTTACGGGAAATGCAGCGTATTCCGAACATGCGGGAGAATTATTGCGAGTTTGGTTTCTGGACCCGGCAACACGGATGAATCCAAACATGAAAGCGGCGCAGTTAGTGCTTGGGGATAATACGATTCGCGGCGAAGGGCTTATTGAATTTCGCTGGATGTACCAGCTTGTCGACGCGTTGGGATTGTTAAACGACGCCCCGGGTTGGAGCAACCAGGACGCACAACAAATGCATACGTGGTTAGAGGCTTATGATTCATGGCTGGATACCAGCCCCAACGCCAAGGCCGAACGCAGCGCAGAAAATAATCACGGGACATGGATTAACGTTCAGGAAGCAGCGCTTTTACTTTATTTAGGCAAAACAGACGAAGCCAAAGCTATTTTTATGCACGATCAGACCAAACGCATACCCGGGCAAATTAAGCCCGACGGTGAGCAACCACTCGAACAGGTGCGCAATGAGGGGTTGAGTTATTGTCTGTTTAACCTGACCGCCCAGACGGACCTGGCGAATCTGGCGCGTAGCGCCGGCGTGGACTTATGGCATTTTAAAACTCAGGACGGGGCAGGGATTCAACAAGCACTTGATTACATTCTACCTTATGCGTTTTATGAAAAGAAATGGCCTCGTTCGCAGAGGGCAAAAATCGACACGGATACTTTAATTCCACTTTTGCTCGAAGCGCAAAATGCTTATGGCAAAAAGGGTTATGCAGAATATCTGTCTAAAATTCCGCAGGACCAGGTGCAGGCAAATATAGCTAATCTATATCTTCCGCCGCAGTAGTGGGGAATCAATACGTCAGCGCCGAACATCGTAGTAATATTGGTCGGCAGCGGTGCGGTCGCGACCGCTCAAAAGACGCACAACCAGGCCGGGGTTGCGCAGCAAATGCCAATCCCCAAAGTAATCGGCCTTGCGCGTCGATGTAACGATATAAGGTTTCCAAAGCGTGGTAAAACGCAGGCCGCGGGATTTTCCATAAAGACGCAATCGGCGGGAAAAATCGATGTCTTCGACCGAAACCATGGTTTCGTCAAAGCCGCCAAGAGTTTCAAAAGTTTCACGCCGGCACCAGAATAATCCTCCGGAAAAACGATGAAATAAAAGAATGGGAATAAGAACAATCGCCGTAAAAAGAATTCCCAGGGAATAACGGTCCGGCATAATCCTCACGCCGCCGCCAATAAATTTACCGCTGGTGATGGCCTGATCAATTTGAACCAGCATATCCGGGGACATGACGGAATCGGCGTCAATGGTAACAATGATGTCTCCGCGCGAGGCGCGTGCGGCGGCATTGCGCGTTTTGGCAATGCTTTTTTCAGGCTGCTCGACAATAACAGCGCCAAGGGATGCGGCTATTTCTGAGGTTCGGTCGGTACAGCGATTTAACGCCACAATGATTTCGACCTGGTGCGGGTACGCTCTGGCAGCAGCGTGAATAGACTCCAGGCATTTACCGATGAATTTTTCTTCGTTGTGCGCGGGAATAAGGATGGAAAACTTCGGCGGTAAAGCGGCCGCAGCATGATTGTCTAAAGCTGCTTGATCTGATTTTGTCACGAAGCATTTCTCTGAGCATTCTGAAAGACATCAACCCATTCACGGTATTTTTCCGCCACGTGAGAGACCGCAATTCCCCGGTCAATTTTGCCCGCTCGCAAATCTTTAATGGATTGTAAAAAGCTGGACCGGCCGACGGCAAAACCAATAAAACCCGGTACGCCGGCGGCGATTTTCAACCATTGGATCACCTTGGCTTCGCTTTCGCCTCTGCCCAGAACAATACATCCGACATCATTTCGACCTCCACGGCGGGCGATATCGACGATGACGCGGCAATCGTCGCGGCTTTCAAGTCCCTCGATTTTCCATATATCCGGTTCAACCCCGGCGTCCTGGAGTTGTTGAATTGCTTTAACCATCAGTTTCGGACGCAACTGAAGATCATATTTTTGTTTGTCACCGCCGAGTTGTTCAAGCTGTCGCGGTTCAGCGGGAACAAGTAATTCAAACATAAAGTGCCGATTTGTGGAGGTGAGATATTGCGAAAGCTTTTTCAGTCGGTCGGCCTGTCTTTTGTTCATTTCTGCGTCGCCGTCCGGGTTATAGCGAACCAGGACCTTAGCGAATGTCGGATTGAAGCGTTCAATATGTTTGGCGAAATCGTTGCCGTATTCAAAGTCGAATTCGTGCTGACCGCTTTTTTCCGTGGAGAGCGCCATGATGTAGCCATGATGAAAGGCGTCTTCCAATATGGCGGCGCCGAACTCTTCATCCACGAGAATACCCGCGTATTGACGGGATACCCCGGCTTCAAGCGCCGCTTTAAAGCCTCCGTAAATCACGGCTTTGCTTTGGGCGATATCTTCAATCTGTGCTGGTGTAAGCGGGTCGTGATAGCCGAACACTTCCGCGCCATAGGAATGACGATGATCGAACGGCAAAATGTACAAAGGTTTGTTATATCCGCCTACCATCGCTTGTTCTCCAAACGGTTATCAGGGTTTAATTAAATCCACCAGATCATATTGGGTCAAATCGCCGATGCGCTCGAGTTTGATATCCGGTGGCGGAAACGATCGAACGGCTTTCTGATCCAGGGCATAATGGCCCTGACGAGGGAATACCGTTGTAAGCTGCGGTCCCCAGCGCTCCTTAACGGCGGCCAAAATCCGCACTTTGTCATCGATCAGCACATAATGATCGGCTGGATAACGTGCGGCAACGTCGTCGAGCATCTGCTCCTTGTGAATGTAAATCAAAACGTGGCCGTCGACAGCTTCGAAAATCCCGGAGCGTTGCACCTTGCGCGGCTGGAATACCACGTCTCCATCGGATAATACGACCGCCGGTCCCCATTGCTTACAGTGCGCTACGGCGTCGAGTGAATTGGGATAAAGCCGGTTGGCGAAAGGGTAATCCACCAGAAAAGATGACATCTCCAACAGCCTGGGCTCGGTGGGATTTCCCAGACGATAACGCTGTAAGGCGCCAAGATAGTCCGCATATCCGAGTTCGCTCCGCAATTCTTCAAAAATTTCAAAATAACGCTTGCGCGATTCGACGCCGAATTTCCGGTCCAAATGCTCTTGAAGGTCTCGGACTACGTGATCGTTATCCAGAAGCGTATTGTCCACGTCGAAGAGAAATACCACCCGGTGTTTATTCGATTTTCTTTTCATGTCTCACCAAAAGTGCGTTGATTCTATCATCATTATAAGTGGTTTGCCTGCAAAAAAATTAACAAATGATGAAGGTTGTGAAGCTCAGTCGTTCGCATGGCAATCTTTGCTTGCGATAAAAAAGTGGTTGGAATAATCTTGGATTATGAAACACGTTTTAACATGGAATCTGCATTTTATTTAGAACAGTGGAAAAATGATCGGCTATAACGTGATCTTGGCGCAACCGGCGAACTATCCGCATTCCATGGCGTTGTGGGATATCGGTCGGCTGCTGCACTATTCATTTGCGTCACTTGGACGGACCTCGACATTAAGGATTAACGAGTTGGATTCCCAAGCGGTCAATGTGCTGCTGGGATATCATCTGGTTGCTGCTGAATCGATCCCAAAGGGCTATGATTGCATTATCTATCAATTGGAACAACTTTCTGACAAGGAAGGCTGGTTTAACGCCACTCGGCTGGCAGTGCTTCAGCGTGCACGTGAAATCTGGGATTTCAGTCCGGACAACATCGCTTTTCTTAAGGGAAAGGGTTTAAACAATCTAAAACTTCTGCCGATTGGCTTTCACGAGGCGTTAAGGGCCATTCCCCATGCCACCCAGGACGTCGATGTGCTATTTTACGGCTCAATGAATGCGCGCCGCCAAAAGATATTTGACGAACTTCGGCAACGTTGTCGTTTGGAAACCATTTATGGTCTTTATGGCGCGCAACGCGATGCTTGGATTGCCCGCGCCAAGATTGTGTTGAATGTCCACTACTATCAGACAAAAATCATGGAGCAGGTAAGGGTTTCGTATCTGCTCAATAATGGATGTTGCGTGATTTCCGAAGATTCTCCAGCCAATCCTTTCAGTGGCATGATCGCTGATGTTGCGTATGAACAGATAACACAAACATGTTTGGATTATCTAAAAAATACCGAGCTTCGCGAAAACCAGGCACAACGCGGCCTGGAATTATTCCGTCAGCGTCCCATGGTCGAATGTCTTCGAAGAGTTCTTGATTAGAGCTTTAAGCCTGTTGCAGAATTTTGGATAGTTCAGCCGGGTCGGAAGTCGGCGTCTGACAAGTGTAGTCATGGCAAACATATACCGTGGTTTTGCCATCAATAACTTTGATGGCTTTGATAAATTCCACATATTGGCCCAGGAAATTTTGACCCGTTCCGCCATCGGCGCAAAGAAGCACTTGGATTGGCATATAAAGATTGAAAACATGATGCAGCATATCCAAAGTCGATTGAGCCGACGGACTGCCAGCCAAAATGATTTGCCTGGGTTTATTCAGATACCAATTCAACGCCGTCAGCATCGTCGTCCAGGCGGTGGGGGAGTGGTTGAATTGCTCCGTAAAAGAACTGAGCGTCTTTTTAGCTTTCAGGATGCGGTCTTTTTGGTCGAGTATATATCCGAAACGCAATAAATTCAGGGCCGCAACCGAGTTACCAGCGGGTTCAACGTTGTCACCACGATCTCTGGTTCGGGGAAGTGAACTGGCAGCATCAGCCGGAGTAAAATAATACCCATTCCGCTGTGAATCCCAGAATAATTTATCCTGAGCATCCTGCAGTTGATCTGCCCACTTAAGCCAGCGAATCTCTAATGTGCATTCATAGAGATCCAACAGAGCCTGAATTAAAAATGCATAGTCATCAAGAAAACCGGTGATTGCGGCCTGGCCGTCACGCCATCGGCGCAGCAATGTCGTGGTCTGTGGGTTATAGAGATTCGCATAGATAAACTCCGCGGCTTTGGTGGCGGCTAACAGATAGCGGGGTTCGGAAAGAACGCGACCTGCACGGGCAAATGTCCGAATCATCAGGCCATTCCAGGAAACCAGCGATTTATCGTCAAGGAGCGGATGGGGCCTTTGGCCGCGAATGCGCAGCAGTTTATGTCGGGCACTTTTTACTAATTCCGCTACTTCATAGGTGCTTTTGGCAAATTGTTTGGCCGTCTGATCGATTGTATTTGCGATATAGAGCGCATTTTTACCGGCAAATTCATTAAAGGGGTCATGTTCGACGTTGCCTTTTTCTTTAACGCCATAATGGTGGGTAAAAGTTTGCAATTCATCTGATGTCAACGCAGCGGCAAGTTCCTGAAAACTCCAGATAAAGAAAGCACCCTCATGTTTTTCTCCAGATGCGTCGTCGGCCAGAGCACTGTCGGCATCCTGGGCACAAAAAAAGTTTCCATCTGGAGCGGTCATTTCGCGCAAGACATATTCCAAAACGTCGCGGGCAATGTCGGTAAAAAACGGGTCGCGTGTGATCAGCCATGCGTCAAGATAAACGTTCGTTAATTGCGCCTGGTCATAAAGCATTTTTTCAAAGTGCGGCAAAAACCATCGCCGGTCGGTTGAATAGCGATGAAAGCCACCGCCCAATTGGTCGTAGATGCCGCCATTGGCCATGGCCTTGAGCGTCTTGAGAACCATTTCCAGGGCTTCACGCTTACCGGAGCGGTGATAATAATGCAGAAGAAAATCCAGCGTTGTCGGCGAGGGAAATTTTGGTTCAGAGCCGAAACCACCGAAAGTCGAGTCAAAATGCGCTCGGAGCGGTTCGTAACCGGCATTCAACGGCGCGGGAGATAAATCGGCATCTTCCAATGGCGTTTCCAAAGGTTTTTCCCACAAGACTTCTCTGATTTGTTGAACATAATTTGTTATTTTTTCCCGTTCCTTAACCCATAACTCATTGATACGGATCAAAATGCTTTTCAGGCCGGGCATGCCGCCACGATCTTCAGGCGGAAAATAAGTACCGCCCATAAAAGGTTGCAGGTCAGGAGTTAAGAACGCCGTCATCGGCCAGCCGCCGCGGCCTGTCGTGGCTGTTACAAACTCCATGTAAATGGCGTCAACGTCAGGACGTTCTTCCCGGTCCACCTTTATCGCCACAAAATGTCCGTTGAGAAAGTCCGCGATCTGCCGATCGACAAACGATTCCCTTTCCATTACATGGCACCAATGGCAGGCGGCATATCCGACGGAAAGAAAAATGGGCTTATTTTCACGTTTTGCTTTGGCAAATGCTTCAGTACCCCACGGATACCAGTCAATCGGATTTTTGACGTGTTGGAGCAGGTAAGGAGATTTTTCACCGGCGAGATGATTCATGCTGTGATCTTATAAAAGTAATGGAAAAGCCTCCAGTAGTTTAAAGTATGAACTTACGCGATGTGAAATAAAAAAGGCCGCATATGAATGCGACCCAAGGCTTATAAACAGTAGTCGTTTTGGTTCAGATTATTGAGGGCTCTTTATTTTTTGTTTGCGACGAAGCAGTATGCCCGCCAGACCGAAGGTTGCCAGACTCAATGTTCCGGGTTCGGGAACAGTCGCTTGAACGTCAAAAGTGGCTGCTCCAGCGGCGTATGCTGAATCATAGTATTGATCTTCTGTATCGACTTGCAGTCCACCGCCGCCATTTAGTGTGGTCCAGGAACTAAAAGTTAAAGAGAAATCCTGCTGGGTTGAATTGGCAAAGTTCATAAAATCTGAAGTATAAGTGACCGTATTGCCCAAAACGGTATTACCGCTCAATTGAGGCGTTACTGAACTGATCTTCCCGGCAATTTGGCCGGTATAGTCCATAGTCAGCAAGTTGGTTTTGTTGCCAGTTCCTTCGGCAGCCGCGGTATCGCGGGTCACGGTAAGAATATCCGCAAGTGCACCATTGCCCAAAAACTGTTGACTGGAATAGCTACCGCTGGCATAAGTTGGGGACCAGGGATCGTAGACTTTGGATTCGGTGCTCGAAATGAGCTTTAAGGTCGCCTGTTGAGGGCCGGTTAAATCAGCAGGCATGGGTACCAAAAATGTGAAGCTTACAGGTATTGATATTACGGTATAAGTACCATTGGAGATAACGCCATTGGATGTAATCAGTTCTGCGTCTCCTGCGCTGGGGACATCATCGTAATAGAATGGATTGCCGGATGAGCTTTGATCGAATTGAGCGAACGTCACCACCGTAGCTGTTGCCGTAGAAGGACAGCTCAGAACCAGAGTTGCTACGGCCGCAGAGGATATCAAGAAAGAAATCCGAGCTCTCTTACTACCCATTTTTCTCCTCTACTAACACGCCCACTATGCCATTTTTCTCAGGGGAATTTTTCGCCAATAAGGAAGATACACTCTCCCATAACCTTAATACTCGCAAGATTGTATAGCGAAAAACAATGCATGACAATAAAAAAATTTATTTAATAATTATCGGTCAATTTTAATATTACGATCTCATCTAACGGTGCAAATTTACGTGAAAGCGAACATGTGTTCGTTTGTCAAATTAACTTATATTCAACGCAATTATCGACTGGCACGGCAAAGCCCGTGACCGGAGTTTCTTATTGTCATCTCCAAGTTTAATTTATAAAACACAGAAACAGTTTATAAGTTTACTAGTGAGAATATAATAACGCCGCAATGGGGCATCTAATTTTAGGAAAGGAGCGGCGGATTGACGGCTAACGCTTTTGTAACCGGAGCAGGAGGATTTATCGCCAGTCATTTGGTAGAAGCGTTGCTTACGCGAGGGTGTAACGTTACAGCGCTGATTCATTACAACGCCAGAGGAACCTGGGGTTGGCTTGAAAAACACCATCATCTCACGCCGCCGAATTTGAATGTCATACTGGGAGATATTACAGATCCATTTTGGACGTTAGATGTTCTCAAGAACTGTGATGTGGTGTTTCACCTGGCGGCGTTAATCGCAGTTCCATATTCCTATCATGCTCCTGCATCTTATATTCGTACCAACGTGGATGGTACGTTAAATGTTGCGCAAGCAGCGCTGAAAAACGGTATTAAGCGATTTGTTCACACGTCCACCAGCGAAGTATATGGAACGGCGCAATATACACCGTTGAATGAGGAGCATCCGCTTCATGCGCAATCACCATATGCCGCGTCCAAGATTGCAGCCGACAAAGTTATAGAAAGTTTTGTGTGCAGTTACGATTTACCGGCGGTTATCGTGCGACCCTTCAACACTTATGGTCCGCGGCAATCGGCCCGCGCGGTTATTCCCAATATCATTATGCAGGTACTGTCGGGCAACCATGTAAAACTTGGCGCACTGAATCCCGTGCGAGATTTTACTTTCATTACAGATACGGTCGATGGATTCATCAAGGCGGGTGAAGCAGATGGAACTATTGGAGAAACAATTAACCTGGGAAGCGGCGAAGCCGTGAGCGTTGGCGATCTGGCGCAAATGATCTTTGAAATTCTTAAAGTTTCACCAGCCATTGTCAGCGATATTCAGCGCGTGCGGCCAAAAGCCAGTGAAGTAATGGAACTGATAAGCTGTAACGCCAAAGCCGCCAAACTTTTGCACTGGAAACCAACGATATCGTTACGCGAGGGACTTATACAGACTATCCAATGGATGCGCGAAAATCGCGATTTACTTAGACCAGCGGAGTATGCGTTATGAAGGCAGTTATACTCGCCGGCGGACGCGGCACGCGTTTGGCGCCATATACAGCTGCGCTTCCCAAGCCACTGGTGCCAGTAGGGGATGTTCCGATCCTGGAGATCATTATTCGCCGGCTTATCGCAAGCGGATGCACAAGTATTACGCTTTCCCTCGGGCACATGGGAGAGCTTATCCGTTCATATCTTGGGGCCCAGAAGACCCTTGCCTCACAAATTGAAATAGAATGCGTTGACGAGGAAGAACCAACCGGAACCGCCGGATCGTTGCGCCTTGTACCGAATCTACCTGAGACTTTTCTGGTTACTAATGGTGACGTGTTAACCACATTGGATTATCAAAAATTAATGGCATTTCATAAGGATAACGGTGCGATGCTGACGATCGCAGGCTATCGCAAGCAAATACAAATTGATCTGGGCGTACTCAAACTGAATGGAGATAAGTCTGAGGTTGTCGATTACATTGAAAAGCCAAGGTACATATATCCAGTAAGCATGGGAATATATGTTTATGATCGCCGAGTTCTGGATTACATACCACCTGTAAAATACTTCGATTTTCCCGATCTCGTGCTCCGACTTCTGGCGGAAAAGTGCAAGGTGTCATGTTATGAGGCCGACGCAATCTGGCTCGATATTGGACGGCGCGATGATTACCTGGAGGCTCAGGAAGTTTTTCTGAAAAACAAGGAATGCTTTATTACACCGCCCAAGACGTCGCAATACGGGCGAAAGAATGCTTAGCGGTTCGCCACAAAACATATATGAAGGTAATTGGCTGGTGCTGGGAGCATCAGGATTTGTTGGGCATACAACATGTCGAGAATTAAAATCACGACAATATAACGTAACGGAGGTTTTCCATTCTGAAATCGAATTGAAAATAGACCAAGCGGATATGAACGAGGTGCATCGAACGGTAGATGTTGATAATGACGGCGTTTTGCGCGAACTATTTGGAGAGATTCAACCGGTAATTTTAATTAACGCCGTTGGGCATCCATCAAATATCGCACCATCCGCGATGCGGGAGTTTTATCACCGGAGCACATTAAATGTTCTTAGCGCTGTGCAAAAGGAAACTCCACAATGTCGAGTAATTCTTCTTGGTTCGGCTGCGGAATATGGCAATTCACCGAAATCCGGCTCTCGAGAGCAGGATACCCCCAAGCCGCTTTCGGAATATGGTTGGGCTAAAGTTCTACAGAGCGAGCTTGCATCCCGCTTCATATCGGATGGCCTGGATATTATTACCGCACGACTTTTCAACCCGATAGGCCCAAGCCAGGACGGGCGGGCATTTGCGGGTGCATTAATGAAACGGATTCGCGCTGGTGAGGGCTCTTTACGAGTGGATAACGCCAATTATCTACGCGATTGGATCGATATCCGTGACGTTGCCAGAGCGCTGGTCATTCTGGGCATGGCTGCAGATCCTCCACCAATCGTCAATATATGCACCGGCAAGTCCGTAAGTGTCGGCGAACTTGCAGCGAAAATAGCGACTTTGGCAAGAGTTGAAATTAAAGCAATTTCAACAGAAATTTCTCCAGAATGCCTGTGGCGAAGTGTGGGAAATCCGGAACTCATGCAGAATTTTGACTGGCGTCCGCAATATACACTGGAACAAAGTCTTTTGGATCAGTGGCGGAGTCTTGCATGAAGAGGAGTTATCGCGACACCTGGAAAATTTTTACCCGATTTGTACGTGGAATGATACTTGCAACCGTGGATGTTGCCATGCTTGCGGAGTTCCAGGAGCCGCGCAAGCGGACAGAGGGAGCGATTTTCTGCCTGCATGGACTGGGCGATTTGCTGCTTGCGGGAAACGCCATTGAACGTCTGGCAGCGCATATGCACAAGCAGGGATTGAGATCGGTACTTTACGTTCAGCCAGCATTGGTTGAATTCGCCCGGCAGAATTTTCCGGTAGATCACATTGAAGGAATTGATCGACGCCGCTTCGAGCGCAGACGTAATTTGAAATACCGCGCAACGGTGATTCGGAACATCAGGGGTCGTTTTGCTGTAGCAATTCAACCCACATATAACCGCACATTGATGGTTGAAGATTGTCTGATTCGCGCAACAGGCGCGCCAATGAGAATTGGAAGTGCCGGTCATGCTCCGTTTATAACGTCGTTGGAACGTAAAATCGGGGATCATTTTTATACACAGATTGTCAATCAAGAGGCAAGACGAATGCACGAATTGGAAAGATATGCGGAGTTTATGACCGCCGTGGGAATGCCAATTTCTTCCAAGCCGTGGCGGTTGATTGCCGGCTTTGAAAGAAAAAATCCTGTTACCGAAACGGCATACATGGTGGTTTGTCCAAAGGCGTCAGATGCCAAACGATCATGGCCGCTGGAAAATTTTTTGCAGGCTACCAGAGAATTAGCGCTTAGACACAAACTTAAGGTCGTTATGATCGGTACAGAAAAAGACAATTATCCGTTGATTTGGCCACAACCCGACAAAAATGCTCCGGAACTGATAGACCTTCGTGGCAAAATTCCAACTGAAGATTTACCTGCCGTATTGGTTAATGCAAAGCTGATACTGGTCAATGACAGCGGTGTATATCACCTGGGTGTCTCGCTGGATTGTCGCGTACTTGCCGTCGGAGGAAGTGGAATACCATCCAGATACTTTCCATATCCAGCTGAATTTACCCAACGTGCTCCAGTGATATATAAGACGGTTCCTTGTGCCGGCTGCGACTGGAAATGCATTTATAACATTCCACACAACGTAAGCGCTCCGTGTATCCAGGACGTTTCCTGGCAACAGGTGGCCGAAGCAGGCAATCAATTGCTCAATCAGGAGACGTAATTGCATGGCCGCTGCATCTTTGCGTATCGCTTTGGCAATAGGGACCTATGAGCCGAATCATGGTGGGGCGGCGGAGTGGGTTTACAACTATGCCCGCTGGCTCGTTCGGCGTGGTCATAAGGTCCGCATAATTTGCGAACGTGCTGATACAGGGGCTCCGGAGGGGTGCGATTTGCGGGCACTGCCGCCAAGCAGACATACTAAAAACTCCTGGCGCCGGGCTCGTGTCCTTCGCGAGTTTGTCAGTGATTATTCCGCGGATTTGGTTCACGACACAGGGTGTCTTGAATCGTCAGATATTTTTCACCCCCTAATGGGTTCATTGGTACACAACTGGAAGCGACAACTGTGTTCCTATCCGAAAACTCTGGCATTTCGTCATTTATGGCGGATTCGCTCCTGGCGCGACGTACGCCTGCAATTTCGTCAAAGCAGCCATTGTCGCGCCCTCGTGGCGTGTTCAAATCTTGCCGCTCGGGATTTTAAACAATTGCGACGCCAGAACGTCGTAGTGATTCGCAATGGCATTCCCCTATCTTTTTTACCGACGAAATCGGATTTGCGGGTATTACGGGAATCACTAGATGCTGGTGATCGTGTTCTTATGCTGGCTTCGGCGGCAAATTTTTATCTCAAGGGGATCATGACGATTTTGCGTTCACTAAGCATGCTTGATACAGATATGCGCAGCAAATTGCTTGTTGTGGTTACTGGGGACAATCAGAATAAAACGTTTCAAAAATTCATCGATGAACACAGCCTGGGAAAATGCTGTAAACTTGTGGGGTGGGTTCCGGCTATAGATCCTTACTATCACACAGCAGATGTTTTCCTGCATCCTACTTACCATGATGCGGGAAGTTTATCTACACTCAAAGCAATCCATGCCGGCTGCGCAGTGGTCACCAGCAGATTTGACGGATCGGCGGAACTCATAAATTCCGATGAAAATGGAATAGTTCTGCAAAATCCGTGGGATGCCGTGGAGTTGGCAAATACGATAAAGCGGCTGCTCAATCCAGACTTGCGAAACCGTTTGCGAAATAACGTACAACGGTTAGTTTCCGAAATCAGTGAAGACAAATGCTTTATGCAACTTGAAGACCTTTATTTTAGCCTGCAAAAAGGAACCGAAAGAGCGTGAAAAATGTTCTGGCGTTTTCTCTGGGCGTCAACCATCCTTCGTCCAGGATGAGGATTGCGGCTTATGCTCCGCACCTGGAGAAAAGCGGCTGGCGACTACGAATACATCATTTTGATTCCGGAATAGGTCAGTCGAGTTTGCCAAAGACAAAGTGGTTCGGCCGCACCGGACATCGTTTACGGCGGGGATGGCGTACTCTGCAAGCTTCGTCCGCGCTTCATAAACTTGGTCCACATCAACCAATTGTGATTAGTCGTGAGTTGCCTGTAAGCAAGCGCCCATTTTTGAATGCACCCAATCCACTTATATTGGACGTCGATGATGCAATTTATCTCGGTGGCGATCGCACTGGTTTTGAAGCACTATGTCGTCGGGCCGATGTTATCATCTGTGGAAATCAATCCATTGCGGATGCCATTTCGAGCGTTACTCGCAAGCACGTCATCATTCCTACAGCCGTTGATACCGATTGTTACAGTGTGCGTGAAAACCATCGATTAAATGGGCCATTGCGCATCGGCTGGCTTGGAAGTTCAATGTCGATAGAGCACACCCTGGCACCCATGGCGAAAGTTTTTCACGAATTGCAGCAGGAATTGAAATTCGAACTGGTGGTCATTTCAGATCGGCCCGCCTCATTCATGAAGGACTCACGTTGGGTGCGCTATTTAAATTGGTCACCAACACTGGAGCGCACGATCTCCATGCACATTGACGTGGGAATTATGCCGCTGGAAAATAATCCCTACCAAGCCGCTAAATGCGGCGCTAAATTATTGCAGTACATGGCTGCCGGTCTTCCGGTAATTGCGACCCCCGTGGGTGTGAATCGTCAAATCGTTGTTGATGGTGTTAATGGTTATTGGGCAACAGGTCCAGAAGAGTGGCGTCTGGCCATTCGACGGCTCACCGAAGATGAAAGTCTTCGTTCATCGTATGGAAACGCCGGTCGTCGGCATGTGATAGAAAATTATTCGATTGCCCATTGGGCCGGTCATTGGGTAACTATGCTGAATCAAGTCACGAATTCTGTCGGCTAGAGCCTCTAACAAAATTAATCGGGAAGGATCAACTCCGAATGCCTACGCCTATGATGCGCGGGGGAACTAAAACCGTGTGAATAACCACATTATGCATTCCCTCAAAAATAACTTCACGAAACGCCTGCTCACTAAAGCGATAATAATCGCCCGGAAAATTATGAACGCCCAATGTCAGTGTGGAATGTTGCAGTGCCCAGCCATCGGAATTACTCGGCAATCGCGGCATTTTTGACAGCAGCCTGCGAAACTTGGACTCAAAAGGCAATTTCATGTATCCCGGCGCACCAATCGCGACAACGCCGCCGCTCCTGACAACCCGGCGAATTTCGGAAAGTGTTTTCCAAAAGAACGGATCATGCTCCAGAACGGCATTGCAGAGGAGAACATCGAATCTGGCATTGGAAAAACAGGCCATTTCATTGGCGTTGCATTCAAGGATACGAAAACCACTGAATTCGCTGCTTCCCGCTTTATTAATACCGATTTTTTCTGTTGCCCCAGCCAATGCCGGAAGATTCAGTAACGTCGAAGCATCCGGCGTAGCGCCGATCTCCAGCACCGCGCCCTGAACCGCATGTTCACGGCAAATTTCGTCAAAAACTTTGAAAACCTTTGGATGCACCAGTCAGGCTCCTAACCGTTTCGCCAGTCCCCAATACCATGTTTGCATCGTAATTTTTATTCGTCCCGGAGGATGCCGAAGATCATAACCATATATCGCGGCCACGCGCAGCGTTTCATCAGAGCAAGGTATCGGCGGTACCGGCGTGGCTGTCAGAATGGTCTGGCACGCTGCCTCACGCAGAATTTTTGCGTCATTGTTTACTTTAAGAAACGAAAAAACACCGGATAATTCCCGCCTTGTTCGTCTGCATAGGTCCTCGTAGCGCAGAGTATGCAAGCGTTTAGGAAGCATCTCGCGAAGTTTAATCACCTGCTGCTCATGAAACGTCCAGCGTTCCAACTTTTGCGCGGGCGAAAGCCCCAGCCAGAAATCTCCGCTTGTGGTCTGATTAAACCGATCAGAGCTCGCCACCACATGGAAAGGGTGCCGTACAATGTGAAGAAAATGGGCATCAGGAAAATGTTTTAGTAGAAATGCCAGCAATTCCGAATCGGTGTGTTGAAACGGCTTTTTGTCACCGATCCACTTTAAGTCTGTCTTTTCCTGGGGCGATTGCCATGGCGTTCCTTTTTTCATCAGGCATGTCTGCACCGCGAGAAAATTGTCTTTGGGGCTTTTGTCAGCTTGCAGGAGATTGTCGGCCAATTCCAGCGTGGTGCGCATGCCACGATCGGAATCCCATGCATGAGCGGTAAACCCACGGCCATTGTGGTATTGATAAAGAATCCAGCCAATATCAGATTCATGAGAAACATAAATGTGCGGGTGGAGATTAAGTAGTCGGACGAGTTGTGACGTTCCTGATCGCTTATTGCCTATGATAAAGAGCGGTTGAGTCATGGTGGATCCCATGTCCTCGTTTTAAACTTATCTCAATGGTAACAGCAAAGTTGAACGCCGACATGGCCAATGTGCAAGGTTAAACAACAAGGGTCGCGAACCAGAAAAAAATTTGCCTATGGACAAGACGTTTCTATAACCCCAATTGCAGCACCGCTTCCTCAGACATACGATCTTTGCTCCAAGGCGGTTCCCATACCAAATTCACTTTGGCTGATTTGACCTCTTCCACACTTTCTACAGCTTGCTGAACTGATGGGGGCATCGAACCGGCCACCGGGCAACCGGGTGCGGTTAATGTCATATCAATGGTGACGTCCTTATCTTTGGAAATATCAATACGATAAATCAGCCCCAGATCATAAATATTAACCGGAATTTCTGGATCGAAAATGGAGCGTAATTTCTCGACGATGGCTGCTTCCAGGGCTTTATTCTGTAATGCGTCGGTGATGGTTGTGCCAGTGGCGCCATCGCCCTGCGCTGCGTGAACACCAGTCGATGGCGCTGCACCTGATGTACTGGGTGGATGAACGGGCAATTTGACCGCGTGTGGATTTTTAAATACAAACCCCCGACCGGATGAATCGTCGCGGAAATCGATTTCGGTTCCGTCGAGGCTCGGATAACTGATTGGATCGGAAACAATGGTAATGTTATTCGACTGGCCGACAACATCATCTTCGTGGCGTACTTCAGTCAAATCGAGAATGTAATTAAAGCCGGCGGTATTGCGACCTTTAATACCAACGCGCAATACAGATTGATCGGACATCCCCTGATCTTTGAGAATTTTCCTGATCTGATCGGCGGCAATTTCAGTTAAATCAATGGGCATAATGGGTTCTCTATTCAGTCGACACGGTCTTTGAATTGTCCTTTAACGCTGCCTGAAGCGTATGCCAGGCAAGCGTGGCGCATTTGACGCGGACAGGAAATTCCCGCACGCCGGAAAAAACTAAAAGCTTACCGAGCATTTCTTCATCATCAATCTTTTCCACTGATCCTGCGACCATATTATGAAATTTTTCAAATAGCGGCGATACATCTTCAAGACGTTTACCTTTGAGTGTTTCAGTCATTAGTGAAGCCGAAGCGGTGGAAATAGCGCATCCTTCGCCGATGAAACTGATATCCTCAATGACGCCGTTTTCGATTTTCAGATACAAGCTCAGCTTATCGCCGCACAAACGGTTGTACCCATCGGCGTGGTGATTCGCGTCAGGCATGGCGTGTTTATTGCGTGGCGAACGTGAATGGTCAAGGATCGTTTCCTGATATAGTTCGCGGTGGTCCGACATCAGCCAAAAATCTCCCGTACTTTTTTAATGGCATCCAAGAGCCGATCAACGTCTTCACGATTGTTATAGAATGCCAATGAAGCCCGTGCAGTGGCCGGGATATTCAGACGGTCCATAACCGGTTGGCAACAATGATGACCGGTGCGGATAGCGACGCCTTGGCCGTCAAGAATCGTGCCGATATCGTGGGGATGTACGCCATCCATGACGAATGAGATTACCGCGGCTCTTTGTTTGGCGGAACCAACGATCCGGACGCCTTTAATGGCAGAGATTTTTTCCAGAGCATAGCCCAACAGTTCATTTTCATACGCAACGATTTTGTCCATGCCTATACCGGTGACGTAATCAATGGCGGCTCCGAGGCCGATGACGCCTGCGATATTGGGCGTGCCGGCTTCAAATTTGTACGGCACGGCGTTCCATGTGGACTGTTCAAAGGTGACGGAACTGATCATGTCGCCGCCCCCTTGATAGGGAGGCATGGCTTCAAGGATTTCCTGCCGCGCCCAAAGGACGCCAACGCCTGTGGGTCCACAAATTTTGTGGCCGGAAAAAGCAAAAAAATCGCAATCAATATCTTTGACATTTACTGGAATGTGAGGCACGGATTGGGCGCCATCGACAAGAACCTTGGCACCATATTTGTGCGCCAGAGCCGTGATCTGCTTAACAGGATTGATTGTCCCCAGTGCGTTGGAAATATGGGTTATGCCTACGAGACGAGTGGTGTCGTTGAGTAATTTTTCATACTCGTCAAGGCGTAATTCGCCGGCGTCAGTTATGGGAATAACGCAAATTTTAGCGCCAGTTCTCTGCGCAAGCAGTTGCCAGGGCACAATATTGGAATGATGCTCAAGTTCTGAGAGAATAATTTGGTCACCGGCTTTGATATTTTGTCCGCCCCAGCTTGCTGCAACAAGGTTGATAGCTTCAGTAGTGCCGCGAACGAAAATAATTTCATGTGTCTGACCGGTGCCAATAAAATTCGCGACTTTTTCACGGACGCATTCATACGCAGTGGTGGCGTCGACGCTAAGTTTATATACGCCGCGATGGATGTTGGCATTCTGATTCGTGTAATATCGTGTGAGTGCGGCAATAACTGCCTGCGGTTTTTGACTGGTGGCGGCATTGTCTAGATACACCAGCGGATGATCGTGAGATTGCGTCTGGAGCAGCGGAAAATCGGTCCGGATGGCAGTGGGATCGAAAACCATCTGCGGCTGTTTACGCGTAGTCCGGCGAGGTTTTAGCGAGGCGGTTCTCATAGATCACGTTGCCTGATCCAGATGCAAACGATGCAATTCTGCGACGATCAGGGTTTCCAAATACGAACGAAGACCATGATGCCAGGTGCGGTAAAGTACGTCCCGTGCGAAGGCATAAGTTAACAAAGCACGGGCTTGAGCTTCTTCGATGCCGCGCGAACGCAGATAAAATAATTGTTCGTCATCCAGCGGTCCGGTAGTCGAGCCGTGGGTACATTTGACATCATCGGCATAGATTTCAAGCTGGGGCTGGGAATTCATCACGGCTTCATCTGAGAGCAAAACAGATTTACTGGTTTGTTTGGCATCGGTTTTCTGAGCACCGGGGCGAACTAAAATTTTTCCTTTAAATACGCCGCTGGAACTTCCACCCAGGAGGCATTTATAAAGTTCGTGGCTGGGGCAGTGATCACAAGCGTGATCGAGCATAGTGTGATTGTCTATATGCTGGCGCCCGGTACTCAGCGTAAGACCGTTGAGCGTTGCCTCAGCGCCCGGTCCATCAAGGATTACGGCAAGGTCATTGCGAACCAGAGCGCCGCCAATATTAATCACCAAAGACTGAAAGTTGGCACCCTGCCGAAGACGAACGTGATCATGAGCAACATGAAAAGCCTGCGGCGTTTCGCGCTGGAGTTTTACCATTTCGATGCGGGCGTTGGCGCCGATGCACAGTTCACATGCTGCGTTGGCCAGATTCGCTGTTTCGCCGGCGCCAGCGTAACTTTGAACAAAGGTCGCCTGCACGCCATGACCGGCGACGATCAGTATTCGCGGCTGTACGATAACGGGTTCATCTCCGCTGATGGTTAAAAACAGCAGATGTATCGGTTGGGTGATAATGGTTTCATCCGGCACGTGTATAAATGCCCCATCGCGGAAACCGGCGACATTGAGCGCTGCGAAACCGTCAACGACGGCGGCGGTCTGACGGCCGAGATTGCGCGCAATTAATTCCGAAGTTTGATCATTCCGGTGGATGGCTTCCGAGATCGTACCGACATGTATGGACAACCCTTTTGTCGATGAAAATTCGGGCCAAAATTCGCCGTTGACAAAAACCAGTTCGTGAGAATCAATGGCTCGAAGGCTCACCGTTCCAATTAGATGAGCCAATTGTTGGCGCGTGGCGGATCGCGGGCCGGGGCGAACAAAAGCGGTGCGCAGGATCGGAGCAACGTTGGTTAGACGCCACTGTTCATCATGAGTGGTGGGAAAACCGAGACGAAGGAATTCGCTCAGGGCTTCGCGGCGCAGAGATTCCAGCCAGTCAGCTCCGTAGGACGGGGTATCGGTGGCAAGCTGAGCAAAAAACTCAAGGTTATTGGACAAATCAGCGGTTTGAATCATTTTCACATTCTCTTATTCAGCAAGTTAACACCGGCGGGCAGCGTCAGGCAACGACGGCGGGACTTTCCAGCCAGCCATAGCCGCGAGCCTCCAGTTCCATTGCCAGATTTTTATCGCCGGATTTAATGATTTTGCCGTCGCGCAGCACATGAACAAAGTCTGGAACGATGTAATTGAGCAGACGCTGATAGTGTGTGACTACGAGAATGCCTCTGTCGGGGCTGCGGAGTGAATTGACACCTTTGGAAACAATTTTCATGGCGTCAATATCGAGGCCGGAATCGGTTTCATCGAGAATCGCAAGGCGCGGATTAAGCACGGCCATCTGGAGGATTTCATTGCGCTTTTTTTCCCCACCGGAAAACCCCTCATTAACAGAACGATTGAGAAAACTCTGGTCCATTTCCAAAAGTTTGGATTTTTCCTTAATAAGTTTGAGAAAATCCATGGCATCAAGTTCCGATTGATTGTGATATTTGCGGATAGCGTTAATCGCCGCCTTGAGGAAATAACTCGTGGTTACGCCGGGAATCTCCACAGGATATTGAAAAGCCATAAACAGGCCTTCGCAGGCACGTTCTTCTGCTGAAAGTTCCAGCAGGTCTTTGCCATCAAAAGATACCTGCCCGCCAGTGACTTCATACGTTTCGCGACCGGCCAGCACCTGGGCGAGCGTGCTTTTTCCAGAGCCATTGGGACCCATGATGGCATGAACCTCGCCGCTATTGATGCTGATGTTGATGCCCTTGAGAATTTCCCTGCCGCCGACCGCCGCACGTAAATTTTTAATTTCCAATAAAGCCATTGTTTGTATTATTTCCTCGTATTTAGCGGGGTTTAACCAACGGAACCTTCCAAACTTACGCCGAGAAGTTTCTGGGCTTCGACGGCGAATTCCATGGGTAGTTCCTTGAACACCTCTTTACAGAAGCCGTTGATAATCATGCTGACGGCGTCTTCCAGCGCGATACCGCGCTGTTTACAGTAAAAAAGTTGATCCTCGCCGATTTTGGAAGTAGATGCTTCGTGCTCGGCCTTGGATGAAGTGTTGTGAACTTCAATATAAGGGAACGTATGAGCGCCGCACTTGTCACCGAGTAATAGCGAATCGCACTGAGTGTAATTGCGCGAACCGGTGGCGGCCTTGAGCATTTTGACCAGACCTCGGTATGTGTTCTGACCGTGGCCGGCGGAAATGCCTTTGGATACTACCGTACTGCGGGTGTTTTTGCCGATGTGGATCATCTTGGTTCCCGTGTCGGCCTGCTGATAATTGTTAGTCAGTGCAACAGAATAAAATTCGCCGATAGAGCGATCTCCCTGCAGAACTACGCTGGGATATTTCCAGGTGATGGCCGAGCCGGTTTCAACCTGGGTCCAACTGATGCGCGAATCAGCACCAAGGCATTTGCCACGCTTGGTAACAAAGTTATAGATGCCGCCTTTGCCTTGTTTATCGCCGGGATACCAGTTTTGCACAGTGGAATATTTAATTTGCGCTCCCTGAAGAGCAACGAGTTCAACGACCGCCGCGTGAAGCTGATTTTCATCGCGCATGGGCGCGGTGCAGCCTTCGAGATAGCTTACATAAGCACCTTCGTCAGCAATGATGAGTGTACGTTCAAACTGGCCCGTATCTCGGGCGTTAATGCGAAAATACGTTGACAATTCCATCGGACAACGAACGCCTTTAGGAACGTAACAGAACGAGCCGTCACTAAAAACGGCTGAGTTCAGTGTGGCGTAGAAATTGTCGGAATAGGGAACGACGGTTCCAAGGTATTTGCGCACAAGATCAGTGTGTTTTTGAACAGCTTCAGAAAAGGAGCAGAAAATCACTCCCATTTCGGCGAGTTTGTCTTTGAAAGTGGTGGCCACGGAAACGCTGTCAAAGACCGCGTCGACCGCGACGCCGGAGAGAAGTTTCTGTTCTTCCAGCGGTATACCAAGCTTTTTATAGGTTTGGATTAATTCAGGATCGACCTGATCCAGGCTCTCAAGCTTTTTTTTAGGCTTAGGGGCTGAATAATAAATCATATCCTGATAGTCGATTGGAGGATGTTTAATATTGGGCCAAGCAGGCTCGGTCATAGTGAGCCAGTGCCGATAGGCTTTAAGCCGCCAGTCCAAGAGAAAAACCGGCTCATTTTTACGGCGAGAAATCTCACGGATAATGTCTTCGTTAAGACCCTTGGGGAGGGTATCAGATTCGATATTAGTAATGAATCCCCATTTATATTCTCTGTTAGCCAGAGACTCTATTGTGCCTTCATCAGTAGGCATGGAAAGTAAACCTCACACAAATCCGGCAGTATCTCCCGTCATCAGAATTACTGAGCAAACGGAGTTTTATCCACCTATTCACGCTATGTTAGGGCAAAAGTGCGAGTTAAGTCAATTGAGACATAGTCTCAATTAGAATTGCCCAAATTGCTGTTGTTCGCATATGTGTGAATAACGATAGCGGTTAATGTATATTTGCCTGCAACAAAGCGCATATCGGCGGCATCAATAGCGATTGTATGTTAACATTCTTTGGCGGCACTTCTAGCAAGGAGACGTGGGCGGATGACAATAAAAAATGGAAGTAGAACTAAAATATCTACCAATCAAAATATAGATGAAAAGAAAGCCCCAGATGGAACCGGACTAATTAGCGTCGATCCATGGCTGGCGCCGCATGCCCAACAGTTACGCGACCGCTATGCGCATTATCATTTTCTGCTCTCGCGTATCGAAGACGCGGGCGGGCTTACAGGAATGGTAAGTCAAGGACACCATTATTATGGATTCAATCGCGGGGAATTCAAAGGCAAACCTGGCGTATGGTATCGGGAATGGGCGCCGGGAGCGACGCAGTTAAGTGTATTCGGCGATTTTAACGATTGGAATCGCCACTCGCATTTACTATCACGGGATTCATACGGCATTTGGAGTATTTTTCTGCCCGATGAGTTTTATTCTCATCGGCTGGTGCATGCTGGAAAAATAAAACTACATGTGACTTCACGCATTGGTCCGATGGATCGTGTTCCAGCATATATTCGTCGCGTGATTCAGGACCCACAAAGCCACGACTTTTCCGGACAATACTGGAATCCACCTGCGCCCTACGAATGGAAAAATTCACTACCGCAGGCCGCAAGCCGGAAAGGCGCTCTACGTATTTACGAAGCACACATAGGAATGGCCCAGGAGGTGGAAAGAGTAGGTTCTTATCGCGAATTTATGCAAAACATTTTGCCGCGCGTGCACGATCTTCACTACAACGCAATCCAACTAATGGCGATAATGGAACATCCTTATTATGGATCGTTCGGATATCACGTCAGCAATTTCTATGCTCCGTCTTCACGTTTTGGCACGCCGGAAGATCTCAAAGAGCTCGTAGACGTCGCGCATGGTATGGGGATCGCCGTATTGCTGGATGTCGTGCATAGTCATGCGGTGAAAAATCTTAATGAGGGATTGAACCTGCTTGATGGAACCGAATATCAGTATTTTCACAGCGGTGTGCGCGGTCAGCATGTCGCATGGGATTCGCTGTGCTTTGATTACAGCAAATTTGAGATACAGCGTTTTTTGCTGAGTAATCTTCGTTATTGGATGGAGGAATTCAGATTCGATGGGTTTCGATTTGACGGCGTTACGAGCATGCTCTACCTGGACCATGGGCTAGGCGCAAAATTCACCAGTTACGATAGTTATTTCGGCCCAAATATAGACTCCGATGCACTGGCGTATCTGCAACTGGCAAACAAACTGGTGCATGAATTGCGTCCGGATGTCATAACCATCGCCGAAGACGTTTCCGGCATGCCTGGAATGGCACGTCCGGTTGATGAAGGAGGGCTTGGTTTTGATTACCGTCTGGCGATGGGCGTTCCGGATTACTGGATCAAACTTCTCAAGGAGCAGCGCGACGAAGACTGGAATCTTAACGGATTGTATCACACGCTGATAAACCGCCGAAGGCAGGAAAAACACATCGGCTATGCCGAAAGCCACGACCAGGCACTGGTAGGGGACAAGACCATCGCGTTTTGGCTGATGGACAAGGAAATGTACTGGTTTATGGGCAAAAACACGCCAAATATCATTGTGGATCGCGGATTGGCGCTGCACAAGATGATCCGTCTTATCACATTTTCTTTGGCGGGCGAAGGGTATCTTAATTTTATCGGCAATGAGTTCGGGCATCCGGAATGGGTCGATTTTCCAAGACCGGGCAACCAATTTTCATTTCATTATGCCCGCCGGCTATGGTCGCTGGCGAATCGCGATGATCTGCATTATCGCGGGCTGAATAATTTCGATCGGGCGATGCAAATCCTCGACGAACAATGGAATTTGCTCAACGATCCATTCATCGAGCAACTGCTGGTGCATGAAGACACGCGCCAGATCGCATACCGGCGGGGCCCACTGGTATTTGTTTTTAACTTTCATCCCTCCGAGTCGTTTTCCGGCCTGCGTATTCCCGTGCCGGATCCGAATGATTACCGGGTTATTTTGGACACCGACCGTCCGGAATTTGATGGTCTCGGACGCACCGCGGCGGACGCAACTTATCCACTGCAGAGCGTGCCGATGTACGGGCGCAACCAGAGCGTGCAAATTTATCTGCCAAACCGCACGGCACAGGTGCTGGCACCGGTTAAATTGATGAATAAGAAATGACTAAAGACCTTAAATCAAATTGTGGTCCGCGGTAGTTGCCTTTCGAAGCCTGTGTGGAGAAACTAGAAGCCGGATAAGGAACTCTAAGAGCGAAAGCAGAATATGATTAATGAACGAGCTCGCGACGTTATTGTCGGCCTGACAATTGTTATTTCCGTCGCCTTGGTAATCTGGGGTGCGTTCTTGTTGGGGCGGCTGCCGGCGATTGGTCCCAACGCGCCCTATCAAGTGACTGTAATTTCTCCGAGTGCGGATAATCTGAACAGCCAGGACGTTATTACATTTAATGGCGTGACAGTGGGCACCGTACGCACCGTGGAATTAAGCGAAGATTTGGGTTCAGCGAAAATAACCATCGGCGTTTACAGAGACGTGAGTCTTCCTGAGAATACGCGGGCAATCATTGGCGCTGACAACCTGGGCCGACCTTATATGACCTTGAGCGTAGTGGGCACTCCGGCGGCCACAACACTGCCTAAAGATGGTTCCGCGGTTTTGAATGCTCAACTTGCGTCAACGGGACTGATCCCGGACTCTGTTATACAGGATTTCGCATCTTTAAAAGATCAATTCACTACGCTCAGCGGCAAGCTGGACATGGTAGCCGATGATATGCATGTTTTATTGCAACCCGTGAATACAACCTCCACCACAGAACAAAATATGACGTCGTCGAACATAAACAACGTGAGTGCGTTGATTCAGAGACTTAATACAACGATCAATTCGCTTAACAATCTTCTGGCTGATCCTAAACTTCAGAGCCAGATTCGCGAAATCATCGCCAACGTCGACGAATCATCAAAAAATCTTAAGACCACGCTGCAGGGATTGTCGGTAACGGCTCAAAAATTCGATACTTCGGCAGATGCGGCACATCAAAGTATTGTTTCTTTGAGTGCACAAATGACGCAAATCCTGGAAAAGGTCAATAGCATCGCCGGCTCAATCCAGCAGGGACAAGGGACGGCTGGATTGCTGGTAAAGGATCCCCGATTATACAACGCTTTATTGGATGTAACTGAGCGGCTTAAAGGAACAGTCGACGATTTACATGCCCTGGTTAAACAGATTCAAGATGAAGGTTTTGACCTGCACGTGGATTTTTAAGTTTAGATCCGGTGTTTAAAGATAAACCATATCAAGATGCCGCCAAACAAGAGCAAGCCGATCGCGAAGTTCTTGATGCTCGGGCCATTGCCTGGAATAACCGTCCCGTGCTTCGGGCAGTTTACAATGAATATTTCCAGCAGATGACGGATTGGTTTGTGGTGCGTAATGCGTCAGGTCCGCATCGCCATGGCCGGGTGTTGGAAGTGGGGGGCGGAGCAGGCCATTTCAAAACATTTTTCCCCGACGCGATCGTTACAGACGTTGTGCCGTGTTCACACATTGATCTAGCAGCAGACGCCATGCGGCTGCCTTTTACCGATGGATCTGTCGATAATATCGTCATGCACGATGTCCTGCATCATCTGGCTTACCCGCTGACGTTTTTGACTGAAGCACAGCGCGTACTTAGCCGCGGCGGAAGAGTGGTGATGACTGAACCTTATGCATCGCCGGTATCATGGGTTTTTTACAAACTAATGCATCCGGAACCGTTGGATATGAGCGTGGAAATTTTTCCTCATTCGCCGGGTCATGCAGGCGAACTTGCTCCGGCGACACGCGGAGTCGGTGCATTCGCGAGCAACCAGGCAATACCGACGTTGATGTTCTTTCGTCAGGTAAACAAATTTCGCGAGCATTTTCCTGATTTGGCTATCCGGAGCCGACACATTCACAGCATGCTGGTATATCCATTATCCGGAGGATTCAGCAAGCCAGTGCTGTTGCCACAGTTTGCATTTCCAACAGCCCGAGCTTTAGAACGCATCTGTTCGCCGCTAGCGCCTCTTTTAGGATTTCGGGCGCTGGTAGTGCTCGAAAAGACCGGGGCTTAAGTATATTTGGGTATCAAATTTAACGCAGTTTTCGCAGTTCAGAAAGGCGCTGGCGGGCATCACGAAATCCGATGTCCCATTGAGTCACGCGGCTATAGGTTTTTTCGGCATCGGCTGGCTTGTTGACTGCCTCATAGGCGCGGGCAAGCCAATAATGCATTTCCTTGCTCTTTTGATCCCCCGTCTCAGCAAGTTCGTAGCTTTCGATGGCGCGCTGCAGCGTTTCGGCTGCTTCGTGGTTCATGGATTGTTCAAGGAAACAACGCCCGAGAAAATAGAGTGCGTCTGAGCGAAATCGCGGGCTATTTTGCGCCTGCTGGAGCGCACCTATGGCTTCGTCGAAGCGCTTGGACATATAGAGCCGCCGTCCGTATTCATATTGAACGGTCATGTCCGACGGAAGGTGTTCCACACGCTCGGTGTATTCCTGCAGTTCAAATTTCAATTGTTCGGCCTCGAGATCGTGGTAATTTTGTTTTAAGGCCTGATCTTCAGGATGCGCCTTGGCCTGTTCTCTGGCTATTCGTGTACGCCTGCGGAATTGTTTGATTCTGACATCGCCCATCATCATCTTGTAGCGATAGGTGCTTGTCTGTTCGTAGGCTTTTTGCAAAACCTCGGCGGCCTCGTTTTCATATTCATCAGTCTCGATGTCAATCAAAGCCTTGACCAGCTTGGCGACGTTTTGATGTTCAGTGGGGTTCTGTTCGTAAGCGACTCGGGCTTCGGCAATCATCTTAAGTTTGAATTCATCAGTCTTGCTCAGGCTTTCTTTTTGCAATAAGTCCTTGGTCTTTTCCTTATCCAGAAGCGATTCTTTGAAGTCCTGAACAGTTTCGTATTTGCCTTTGGTAAGCGTTTCGCGCGCCGCAAGTTCCTTAATGCGCGCATCCAGTTCTGCATCTGTGGGCGCCATTTGCTGGGCAAGCTGGACCGCTTCACTGGCTTTGGCGAATTCTTCAATGCCTTCGTAAATGTCCGCAAGTTCGACGTATATTTTTGAATCAGGTTTTTTCTGTGTGCGGTTGGCCTGGAGCACGAAAGGTCCAAACCACTGAATTACTTCTCTATAGCCCGCTGCGGCCGCCTGGCGCAGAAGAGTCAACATGGCACTGATGTTGCCCGGGTCCTTGGCAAGAACCCATTCGGCGTTGAGCATTTGTTCCTTGGGAGATTTGCCCTTGAAGTAGGCTTTGACGCCAAATATACCCCCGGCGGCCTTGCCGCCTTTTACTTTGCGCCTCAGTGCCACGTCGCGCAGCGTTTCGTGTTCCTTCATGTTCAAAGGCTCGCGAAGAAGGCCTTCAATAAACATGTCGATGGCATAATCGTAGTTGCCGGTGTCCGCAACGGTACGAGCGCGATCGAAATATGCTTTTCCTTTTCCCGGTCCCTCAATTACCGGTGGGTTTTCATCTGACGCCATATTGGAGCTACCCAACTAACAATAAATGACAGAAAACATCCGCTGTGTCGCCACTGCATGCGGTTTGCTTCGAGCCGCAAGCTGAAAATAGATCGCCCGCGCTGCGGATTGGACGCAATGTCGCGTCAAATCTGATTGTAGTGTGTTGACCGTACGATACAAGAGTACTGTGTCAAGCGACATTCCTTAAATCATCTTTGAGAACTCACAATTAATACTTACAAATGACCTTATGGAGTCGATGGCGTCTGGGATTCTGATTCGTCGGCCTGCTTGAGCATCGCCTGTACCAGATCCGATTCCCCGATCTCCTCCACAAAATCCAATCCACTGCCGTCGTTGGGAGCAAAAATCGAATACAGCTTACCCGGTACAACTTGTTTGTATGCTACGGATCCCTCAGCAACATCAACGCCTTGGCTTTCAGCAAATTTCTGATTATCAATCAATTGCCAGATGTTGTTCCACATTTCTGTTAGAAAATGATTCGGCGGTTGACCGTCATTACCCAACAGGACCAAGGGGACATTGTCCGGACCAAGCAGCGATGCGCCCTGATCAGGGGCTTGCGAATCGCCATAGATGCGGCGGAAAAAAACCAGGGTTTTTCCTTTCAGCAGGTCGCCCTCTTCCACGTAACTATCCTGGAATTTAATGGTCAATGCATCGATATGCGGCGTATCGCCAGGGATAGTGAATTTTTGTATGGGCATGGCCTCCGGCTCACCCTGCGGGCCGACGGTATATTCCTGCCAGAGCAGAGTGGTGCTTTCCACCTGACTGGAGCCATCGACGACCTGACTGTCCACCACGAGTTGAGCGCGGCGCGTACGACCGGTAAGCCGGTCAATGATGTCTTCAAATTCTTTGCGTTGTTTTTCAAGCTGTACCTGGAGGGAATGACGGGTCACGTACACCTGAACGAGGGAGACACCGCCGGCAACAAGTGTTGCAACTACGACCAGCCATACAATCGTTTTAAGAAAATTTTTCATACATTCCTGAAATAAGTGAGCGTAACCTGAAAGTTCATTTTTCGTTTATCTCCGCCAGCTGTCTGGCCCAAAGAGCGCTCATTTGATCCTGTGTTGTGGGGAGCCAGACACTGTCATCAGCTGCTTGATATTTTAACAGATGTCCGCTTGCATCCACCCATAAATCACAGACAGAAGGATCAAGTTCTTCGCTTAAATGATACGCCTGAACCTGCTGAGAACCAATGGTAATTTTTTCAGGACCAAGAACTTTCAGGACGCGCAAATTGGGGACGCTTCGGTCGGAGTCAAAAACCAGAAACGCCATTTCTGAAGGTGTGTTTAAATTTACCAATCGGGGCCAAAGAAATTCAAGGGCTGGGGGCAATGCGGGGGCCATGTCCGAACCAAAGGTATAATCATAAGGGCCATTCGATTCGGAGGCAGTGGGATGCATTTCCAGCCAGCCCAGATCGTAGTCGCGCTCGACGTGAATACGACATTGAAATTGATAGGCATCGGTGACGTTGCCGTTTTTGTCCAGTAAAGGAAAATACCCCGACTGCTGTATGCCCAATTCAGTTTGCCAGTGCACAATCATATTTGGATAGGGAATGTCTATATGAATGGTTTTAAAAGTCCTGGTCAGCGGGTCAACTTCAACCTGGCGTTCCTGCCGAAGCGCTACGATCCGTGGATTATTGATAGGAGTTAAATGCTGAAGAATTTTAATCCAGGAAGAATAATTCGCGGCGGCGCCCGTTTTGCCCGGTTGTTGGGCAAAAGCCCAAAACCAGTTGGATTCTGAAAATAGCATGGAACCGTCGGGTAAAAAAGTGCGACTATTCAAATCGCAAAAGATGCCTTTGAAGCCATCCTTTTCGCCGGGGTAGTCGGACAATTGAACATAACCGGCATCCTGACCATGGATAACAATGCGAAATAATTGCGGCTGGGCATCCATGCTGGGGAGCAGACTTTCCGCGGTTTGTTTGGGAAGCCATGTGCGACCTGTTTGTATCGCGGCCACACGCTCCTGAGTCATTTTTTTAACATCCAATAACTGAAAACTGCCGATCATGCGGGTGAATATGTCGCGCGCGTCCGCTTCCTGATCCGGCGGACAGGAAAATGTTAAAACGAAATAAGTGGTGGGGTTTTCCTGGATAAAAACCTGCTGCCATATTAAATCGACGGGGGTTTTATTGATTATGGATTCAAGCCGCAACACCAACAAACCGGCGCGCCGGCCCGACACATACAGTCGATTCTGTTGCAAAACAACAACGTTCCGAAACTGATGACGAACTTCTGCAAGTACTTCCTGCATCAGCGGATCAACGTCAGCGGGTTGGGCGAGTTTGCTAAGGTGAATGATGATGTCCCACTTGAGTGTGGGATTTTCGAAATGCGCCAAATCCGCCAGAGATTTATAGTAACCAATGCAGCCGTCTGGCGGACGAATCTGAAAGCCATCTTCCTCATCGCGCCAGATAGGACCAAGAGTTGGCGGACCGGCCAAAAGTGCCTGAGGAAGTCCACCGGCCTGATCAGGTGATGCAAAAGCAGGCTGACTGGCTGGATTCTGTTGACTTTGAAGCGACGATTGATTCTGGGCAGAAAGCATTACAGAATCGTTGAACGCCGACGCAATGATGACAACAAAAGTTAGAATAAAAGCGGAGATTTTCATACGGTTATGAACCAACAAATTTATTTTCCTCATTTCCACCAGGGACAACGCCGCCGAATTGCGGCTTTTTAGTCTCCGGAGAATATTTTAACAGACAGCGCCTGAAAATACTGATCGTCCTGTGGAAAACTCTCGCCCATTCCAAAATAACTGATGGCCTCAAGCTCACCAGAACTGACCAAAAAGTTCATGAAAAGGAAGCCCTGATTATTGGGCCAAAAAGCTTTATAAGTATAAAATGGACCGTTATTCGATAAGGAAACTTCCGGGGATCCAGTCTTGTTAAGGTCGCTCGATACATCGGAAAGAACCTGGCCAAAAAGTTCATTAATTAAGGACTGCGGATCATTAGAGAAGCCGCCATTTAATGAAATACTGAAGCGGTCGATTAATCGTGACCGGCCGTTAAGTAGTAGTACACTGGATTGGGTGGGAACAAAGTCGTGACTAGGCGGCGTAAATGCTATCCGGTCAACTTTCGCGCGCCAGTGCATTACCAAGTCGGCAAATACTAAAGCCAGCAACCCGAGGACAATCATTGTACTCAAAAGCAAAATGTGCCGTATTCGGGGAGACAGTGTTTCTTTGGGCATAAGAATCTATCTCAAAACATATCGAGGCCGCGACGTCGGCTGCCTGGCTCCGAGCCAAGGAGCATCGACGAGCGAGTATTAAAATACAATACAGCGAGAAGGTGCGACGCCGGATTCGGGGTCAGGCAGCCTCGTCCCGAAGGGTTTGGCCTCCAAGCGGCCATCTGCGGCGTCAACACTCCTCACCATATTATCTTTCGAATATAACCTCGTCGCTCTTCCTTGCATCTGACCACTTTGATGCCAAACGCGGCTCTCGCTATGGTTTGAGATAGATTCTAGAGCAATCTTAAACGAAATAGAGAGTCTCTGGCAAAAAAAGCGTTTCGTTAATGTCCAGGATCTTCGCGAAAGATGTCAGGAAGGACCTTGCGAGTTTCTTCGCGCAGAAAATTCATAATTTGTTGAGAATTTTCAAAGCTCATGACGCGACGCGCGATGTTTTCCGCGTGGTCGGTATGAATACTGCGGATCACTTTTTTCACCTGGGGAATATTGTGCGGCGCAATGGAAAGCGTGCGCAGACCCAGACCCACCAGCAAAATGGTGAATTCGGGATCGCCGCCCATTTCTCCGCACAGGGAAACGCTGCGATCAGCTCGTTTTCCTGAGCGAGCGACATTCTGGATCAATTTAATCACGGCGGGGTTGGCGGCACTGTAAAGCGGTGCGACCCGTTGATTTCCACGATCAACAGCGAGCGTATATTGGATCAGGTCGTTGGTGCCGATGGATAGAAAATCGCACTCGCGCACGAACAATTGCGGAACCATGGCGGTAGATGGAACTTCAACCATCATGCCCGTTTTCATGTGCCGGTTGTATTGGATGCCTTCTTCTTCGAGCTCTTCCATGGTGTCTTTAAGGACCATTTTGGCCTGACGAAGCTCCATGGGCGTGGTAATCATCGGAAACATCATCCGAACATCACCCAGTACGCTGGCGCGCAAGATCGCACGCAATTGAGTTTTGAACATGCGAATGTTAGCCAGGCACAGGCGAATAGAACGGCAACCGAGAAATGGGTTGGCTTCCTGAATTTGATCCTGAAATGGTGAGTATTTATCCGCGCCGAGATCCAGAGTGCGAATAACGACGGGTTTTCCCGCTAATCTACGGGCAACTTCGGCATAGGCGGCGTAATGATCACTTTCCGTCGGTTCACGGTCGCTGGCCAGATAGAGAAATTCAGTTCGATATAGCCCGATTCCTATGGCGCCCTTGTCCAGGGCGTTGTCGACTTCATGCGGGAATTCGATATTGCCCATAAGTTCAATTTCCACGCCGTTCTTGGTACGCGCGGGCAAATCACGCATGGAATTGAGCGAAGTTTCATACTTAATCTGGCGTTTTTCGTACAACTTGTGTTCAGCGATGGTGGCCTCATCAGGATCAATGATCACCAAACCGCTGTAGCCGTTGATGATCAGCATGTCGCCGGAGGTAATTTCATGGGCCATGTTTTCCAAGCCCACGACGGCGGGAATTCCCATGGAATTGGCGATGATCGCGGTGTGGCTGGTCTGTCCACCGGCCTCAATGGCGATTCCCTTAACCAGATCCTTGTTTAGCGAGGCGGTTTGTGAGGGGGTCAGATCGCGGGCGATAATCACCACCGGTCCGGTGACGTCGCTGAGCCGGATTTTTTCCCGTCCCATGAGCTTTTGCAGAAGACGTTTTTCGATGTCGTATATATCCTTGATACGCTCACGAAAATAGGCATCCGGATGTTCCAGAAAGTTTTTGCCATAGTCGCGCAAGGCACGATGGACGGCAAACTCGGCGGTGAAATGACTCTGTTCAATACCCTGGGTAATGGTGTGCATAAGCTGAGTGTCGTTAAGCAGACCCAGGTGAAAATCGAAGATGGCGCCGGTTTCTTTGCCCAGGTTTCGCGAGGTACTGTCCCGCAGATCGCGAATATCATCGCTGCCGGCGGTGATGGCGGCGAGAAGGCGTTTGCGTTCGGCGGGAATTTCAGATTCAGTAATCGAGCGACGTCCGATGCGAAGTTCGTCATCGCTAAGAACCAAGGCGGGAGCTACCGTGACCCCTGAGGAAACACCGATGCCTTTTTTAATTTCCATTTGCAAATTCACCGGCTGCGAGGCCCGCCGCGGAGCAATGTCGGCAGGGGGGCCCGGAGCTTGAACCGAAAAAACCGATATCCGGCCGGAACGGCAGGGCCTGGATGATTGAGAGCATCTAACCAAAATGAGCCTGAATCCGCATCAAATTTGGTTAGAGGCTCTTACACGCCGGATAGAATAACGCAGACCGCTGTGAGAATCCAGACGGGTTCAAATATTTCGAAGAATTCCAAGTTAACTGGTTAAATGGGTTTACAAGTTTTTTAGCGATAGGATAATGCATTCGCATTGATATGGAGTGCGGTGAATGGATCAGCGGCCATCGAGTCAAAATATCCGACCCAGAATCCTAACGGGCGATACGCCTACGGGAAAACTGCATCTGGGACACTGGGTCGGTTCACTGGAAAATCGGGTCAAATTGCAGGACCAGTACGAGTGTTACTTTATCATCGCCAATGCACATGCTTTCACCACGCAGGCGGATCAACCGGGCCAAATCCGGCAGAACGTCATCGAAATTACCATGGACTATCTTGCTGCGGGCATCGATCCAAAACGAAGTACCATATTTGTCCAGTCAGAAGTGCCGGCGATTGCGGAACTGACATTTTTCCTGAGCATGTTGGTCCCCTTCGGCCGTCTGATGCGCAATCCTACACTCAAGGATGAAATTCGCGATAAAGGCCTGGGCGATAATTACAGTTTCGGATTCCTGCTTTATCCGGTGGGGCAGATCGCGGATATTCTGGCGTTTCGTCCGAAACTTGTACCGGTGGGCGAAGATCAGCTTGCCCATCTGGAATTAACACGCGAAGTGGCGAGGCGTTTCAACCAGATGTATTGCGGCGTAAATCCGCAAACGCCGGATGAGGATAATGTAGCGGCAGGGGGATTATTTCCAATTATTGAACCGCTGCTGGGCCGGGTAAAACGGCTGGTGGGCATTGGCCCGCCAAATGCCGAGGGGCAATTATTAAAAATGAGTAAATCGCTCAACAACGCCATCTATCTAAGCGACAATTCGGATACGGTGCGGAAAAAAGTGATGGCGATATATACCGATCCGAATCGAAAGCGCGCGACCGATCCGGGTACGGTGGAAAATAACCCGCTTTGGATATTTCATGAAACGTTCAATCCGGATAAAGAATGGGTACATCAGGCGGAAGAAAAATATCGCGCCGGAGGCATCGGAGACGTGGACTGTAAGAAAAAACTTGTCGAAGTGCTTATAGCTTTGATTGAGCCAATGCGCAAACGGCGTGAAGAATACGAAAAAGACCAGGGGCATGTATTAAAGGTGCTGTGCGAAGGAACGGCCAGAGCCAACGCCATCGCGGAAGAAACATTGTTGGCAGCCAAAAAGGCGATGAAACAGAATTTTGTTCCGCGCAAAATCATTTTCTCCGATTGAAGCGGTTTACAACAACGGAATTCAGGGATTCAGCAGATATCATGGCATGGATCAGGCGTGATGTAACAAAGTTGGAATCTATAATATTGAGTTTGAATATGCAGATGAAACGTTTCCAAATTCTATTTAAATTGTTTGCATTAATGATAATACTCTATTTTCTACTTTCCACCTACTACTTTTTCAGCGCAGCCGCAACAAATGCTGCGGCTGTGCCGACAACCACTGAATCGACGGCACCCGATGATGCCGATTACCAGATTGGTGGGCAAGCTTTCGAACAGAAAAATTACCAACAGGCAATGATGTATTTTCAAAAGGCGGCGGCAGCAGGTAATTTTGATGCCATGAACAACATTGGTGATCTTTACAAGAATGGCTATGGCGTAGCTCAGGATTATTCGCAAGCAATGATTTGGTTCCAGAAAGCCGCCATCGGCGGCGATGGCGAGGCGATGTTTAATATTGGACAGCTTTATGACCAGGGCTTGGGCATCGCTCAAAATCGCTCCAAAGCGATTGATTGGTGGCAGTCGGCTGCCGCTGCGGGAGTTGTCGACGCGATGTATAACCTCGGTCAGCATTATGATCAGGGTTTGGGCGTAATGCAGGATTTTAGACAAGCAATGCAGTGGTATAAAAAAGCCGCTGATGGAGGCAACGTATTGGCAATGTTCGCCCTTGGTAATCTCTATAAACAGGGGCATGGCGTTCCCAAAGATCCCCATCAAGCTCTTTTCTGGTGGGAAAAGGCTGCTGATGGTGGATCATCCTTGGCAATGCAAAACATTGCTGAGCTTTATGAAAGTGGTGATGGAATACAGCGGGATTATGGACAGGCCATGATTTGGTTACAAAAGTCCGCAAAACTTGGTAATGCCGATGCTATGGATGGAATTGGCTCTTTATTCTTTGATGGGTTGGGACTCCACAAGGATTACAAACAGGCTTTTGCATGGTATCAAAAGGCCGCAGCGTTAGGGAATGCTAAAGCCATGTATAACGTTGGTATTCTTTACACCAATGGCGAGGGTGTAATTCAAAATTATCAGCAAGCTTTTGCATGGTATCAAAAGGCTGCGGCACTGGGGAATTCTGATGCGATGTACAATATCGGTGTGGCATATGATCAAGGTCATGGCGTCCATCAAGATTACCAACAAGCTTTTGTATGGTATCAAAAGGCCGCAGCTTTAGGTGAACCTGTGGCTATGTTCAATATCGGTGTTGATTACGAATACGGCGAAGGTGCAGCTCAGAATTATCAGCAGGCAATGGACTGGTTTCAAAAGGCTGCGACATGTGGAAATCCTAATGCTATGAACAACATCGGTTTGATGTATGCCACCGGCCGTGGCTTGGCCCAAGATTACAAACAGGCTCTGTATTGGTTTCAAAATGCTGCTGCTGCCGGAAATACAGAGGCTATGTATAACATCGGTTATTGCTACTATTATGGTTATGGTGTGAATAAAGACATTAACAAGGCGGTTGCCTGGACCGCAAGAGCCGCGCATCTCGGAAATGAGGACGCTCAAAAATTTTATGCTTACTTGTCCGCTCAATAATAACAGATAAATTGATATGGTGACCCTATGGCTCTATCTTGATCCGGTCCAGCCTCCATTTCTGACTTAATCCGGATATATAGATTTCGTATACATAGGCATCCGCTAACATCAGACTGCGGTTTTACATGGCGCAGGTGCGGAACCACCAGCTTGAACCGGCTCGACATGGACTTAACTTTTATTTTAGGAATTCTTCGGTTAAATTACCTGATTCAAACCGCGGACGGCGGACGGAACAAACTCGAATTGGGCGAAATGGAGATACTGTTGTGCCAAAGATGAAAACGCATAAAGGGCTTAAAAAACGGGTTAAAGTAACCGCTCGCGGTAAGGTAAAGTTTCATAAACATAATAAGGGACATTTACAGAGTAACAAGTCCGGAAATCGCCGTCGCCGCCTGCGCGGCACTACGGCTCTGACCGGGCCGTTCGCGGATAAAATGATTACATTGCTTGGCCCGGGCGCCAGGACGTAATCAATCAATCGGAAAAACGAGTAAGAGGATTTTCATATGCCACGTGTAAGAATCGGCGCTGCCAGAAAACAACGGCACAAACGGCTTCTCAAGCGAGCCAAGGGGTTCGTTGGTGGACGCAGCAAACTTTATAAAACTGCCCACGAGACGCTGCTGCGGGCCGGGGCGAATCGTTTCAGTGGACGCAAGGAAAAGAAACGCGACTACCGGGCATTATGGATCACGCGATTATCCGCCGCGGCCAGTAGCCGGGGATTGCGTTATAGCCAACTGATTGCGGGTCTGGCCAAGGCCAAGATCACATTGAACCGCAAGAGTTTGAGTGAAATCGCCATTGCCGATCCGGCGGCGTTTGACGCTTTGGCGGCAAAAGTTCGTGAAGCGCTTGGCTTACAAGCTGCATAAAAATTCATAATTTTTCTGAGCCAATGGATCGGCCGCGATGAATCTGGATGACCTGCTTGCCGCTGCCAAAACGGAACTGGCCTCTCTGGCGTCCAAAGAGCAGGTCGAAGCATTCCGCATCAAATACCTTGGTACCAAGGGTTTGCTCAAACAAGCCGCAGAACAGTTGCGTACGATCGCTGCGGACCAGAAACGCCAATTCGGCCAGAAACTTAACGAAGTTAAAGACGCTGTACAGGCTGGATTTGACCAGGCCAAATCGCGCATTGATGCGCAGGCCGCGGATGTACAATTACATATCGACGTAACCGAACCGGGCAAAATATCTTTTGATTCTTACCATCTAGGGACGTTGCACCCGATCACGCAAACGATCGATGCACTGACGGAGTTATTTGCGCGGATGGGTTTTGCCGTCGCCGACGGCCCCGAACTTGAGGACGAATTTCATAATTTTGAAGCGCTCAATGTGCCGAAACAGCATCCGGCACGTGATCCATTGGATAATTTTTATCTGCAGCGCGCGGCGAAGGCGGCGCCCTATATGCTGCGCTCCCAAACCAGCAGCGTGCAAATTCGGGTGCTCGAGAGCCAAAAGCCTCCGGTGCGAATCGTAGCACCCGGTCGCGTTTATCGGCCGGATACGGTGGACGCTACGCACTCATTCATGTTTTACCAGCTTGAAGGGCTGGTAGTGGATAAAAACGTGACGATGGTCGATCTGAAAACGTGCATCAATCAATTCGCGCGGGGATTTTTCGGGCCGGAAGTTAAAACGCGTTTTCGGCCCAGCTTTTTCCCCTTCACCGAGCCCAGTGCCGAAGTCGACATTTTATTTCACTACCCCGATGGATCATCGCGGTGGATTGAACTGGGCGGTTGCGGCATGGTGGACCCGAACGTTCTGGAGATGCTGCACATTGATTCAGAAATATACACCGGGTTTGCATTCGGCCTGGGGATCGAACGCATCGCCATGCGCAAGCATGGCATTGACGACATCCGGGCGTTTTTTGAAAACGATGTGCGGTTCCTCGAACAGTTCTAATTTTAGCCACTAAGATTACAGACAGATTTAGAAATAGATACTACAAGAGTATAATTTCTTCCGTGCCGGAGGTTCCGGCGCGATTTGGAGAAATAAATGGAAACTCCGCCAGAGTTTAAGATCGGCATTATTCAGATGAAATGTTCCGCCAAGCCCTCGGAAAATAGAGAGAAAGCCGCCGGCTTAATTCGCAATGCAGCCAAACAGGGCGCACAAGTGATCTCTACACAGGAATTGTTCTGTTCGGAATATTTTTGCCAGAAAGAATCGACGGATACGTTCGATCTGGCTGAATCTATTCCAGGCCCGAGCACTGAATTGTTTGGCAAGTTGGCCAAGGAATTGAACACAGTTCTGGTTATTTCACTTTTTGAACGCCGGACGGCGGGGGTGTACCACAATACTGCCGCGGTCATCGATGCGGATGGAACGCTATTGGGTCTTTATCGCAAAATGCACATTCCGGATGATCCGCTTTATTACGAAAAATATTATTTCACACCGGGCGACATGGGATTTAAGTCATTTGCGACCCGTTATGGTCGCATCGGTGTGCTGGTTTGCTGGGATCAATGGTTTCCGGAAGCGGCGCGGCTTACGGCTATGAAAAATGTGAGCGTGCTTTTTTATCCCACCGCAATTGGATGGCACCCGAGTGAAAAAGCTGAATTTGGGCAAGCCCAGGTGGATGCCTGGCAGACCATTCAGCGTTCGCACGCAATCGCCAATGGCATTTATGTGGCGTCACCAAACCGGGTTGGCCATGAAGGGCCGGCTGACGGGGGACTGGAATTTTTCGGTAGTTCATTCATCTGCGATCCGTTCGGGCGGTGGTTGGCGCGTGGTTCCACTGACAAAGAGGAAATTCTAACAGCGACGGTAGATCCAAAATTGCAGGAAACAGTGCGGCGCAACTGGCCTTTCTTCCGCGATCGCCGAATTGATGCTTATGGGCCATTGCTCGAGCGTTTTTCATAAAAATCTCAGTTCCTTTGTCATAGAAATCACGGAGAACAGGCTGGAAGCCTGTCCCACAATAAAAGATAAAAGAAGGATTACCGTGAGTAGAGTTAAAATTGCCGCTGCTACGCCTGCAAGTATGGGTTATCGCATGCCGGCAGAGTGGGAACCTCATGAAGCCACCTGGCTGGCCTGGCCGCATAACCAAGAAGACTGGCCGGGAAAGTTCGGACCTATTCCCTGGATTATCGCGGAAATTATTCGGCACATTTCTTCAGCAGAGATGGTCCATTTATTGGTTCAAAATAATAAAGAAAAAAGAGAAGCAAAAATAATTTTGGAAAAGTCGCAAGTTAATTTATCCAAAGTGCAGTTTCATGTTTTACCAACAGATCGCATATGGACGAGAGATTCGGGACCACATTTCATTAAAAACGATTCTTTATCCCGGGCAAATATAGGAATAGTAGGGTGGCAGTTTAATGCCTGGGCGAAATATTCAGATTATCACCGGGATGAAAAGTTGCCGCGCTATGTTGCAGAATTTTTAGACGTTCCTTACCGGGAACCGCACGTTCCAGACCGACATGGCAGGCTCAAACGAATGGTGCTGGAAGGTGGAAGCATCGATGTAAACGGGGCCGGGTGTCTGATGACAACTGAAGAATGCCTGCTTTCACGTGTGCAACAGCGCAACCCGGGAGTGGCGAAAAATCAAATCGAAAAAACGCTCTGTGAATACTTGGGAGTTAAAAAAATACTCTGGCTGGTCAAAGGAATCGCCGGCGATGACACGCATGGGCATATTGACGATACGGCGCGATTTGTTGGGACGAGAACCATTGCCATTTGCCGGGAACACAATAAGCGCGACGCCAATCATCGGCGGCTTGAGGAGAATTATCGGCGCCTTAAGCGTATGAGCGATCAGAACGGCAGGGCGCTGGAGATTATAGAACTTCCGATGCCGGCGCCGGTGATCTTTGCCGGCCAGAGATTACCGGCGAGTTATGCTAATTTTTATATCTGCAATGCAGGCGTATTAGTTCCGGTATTTAATGATCCCGCAGATGCCAAGGCACTAAATGTACTGGAAGATTGTTTTAAAAGGCGTAAAATCATACCCATATATTGTCGCGATTTGGTTTGGGGGTTAGGTACATTACACTGTATGACGCAACAGCAGCCCGCCTGATGAAAATCACGAAGGGCGCTGACTTTGGACGGGATAAACATGGGCGGAAAGAAGGCGCTGATTACGGGCGGCGCAGGATTTATCGGATCGAATTTAGCCAAGTACCTGGTTGACGAGGGGTATGATACTACAATTCTGGATAATTTTTCATCAGGCACTTTTACCAACCTGGTCGGATTTCCGGGTGAAATCATCACATCCAATGGAGACACACAGCCGCCCGGCCGTTACGAAATCATCTTTCATCAGGCCTCCATCACCGATACAACAGTTACTGATGAAAACAAAATGATGACGAATAACGTGGAGCGGTTCCGCAACGTGTTGGCATGGGCGGAGCACTGGAAGGCGCGCGTCGTCTGGGCATCATCAGCGGCGGTATATGGAAATATCAATCCGCCCATGGCGGAAGACTCACCGGTAATTCCACTGAATGTATACGGCTATTCTAAACTGGTAATGGAACGCATGGCACATCGCTGGCACCGGGAAACGGCCAATTCGATCATTGGCCTTAGGTATTTTAATGTCTATGGACCGGGCGAAGCGCATAAAGGAAAATTTGCATCGATGATCCATCAATTGGCGCAACAAATGAAGGCGGGTAAAAGACCGCGAATTTTTCGTGATGGAAGTCAGAAACGCGATTTTGTATGGATTGATGATATTATGCAGGCTAATCTCCTGGCCGTGCACGTGGCAACCAACGCCAAATGTTGTCATATCTTTAATGTGGGCAGCGGACGGGCGGAATCATTTAATACAGTGATTGCAACGCTGAATAATGTGTTAAAGACATCACTTGAACCTGATTATTTTGAGAATCCGTATTCGTTTTTCCAGACTCATACAGAAGCAGACATCAAGCGGGCCGTCGAAGTTCTTGGCTATGAGCCAAAATACAACCTGGCGCAAGGCATTTTGGCTTACCACGCAACAGGGACATTATAGGTTCATTGGAATCTGTGTTTTCAAACCAACGGTGCATGGACGGTATTCAGAGTTTTATCGAGCAATATCCAATCGGCGCCACAGCAGCCGCGGCTTCTGTTGTTGGGTTTGGTCTGGCAGCGCGGATTGGATGGTCGGTTTTTTATTCCGGCAGCGGTTTTTTTGCGCCGGTCATACGGACCATCGATCAGAATGATGCTATAGCATTTAGCTTCGACGACGGGCCGACAGAACCATTTACCAGTCAGATATTGGATATTCTGGCAGATCATAAATCGCATGCCAGCTTTTTTGTAATCGGACGGCATGTGGAAGCGAATAAGAAATTGCTCAGACGAATGGTTGATGAAGGGCACACCATCGGCAATCACACATGGGATCATCATCACCATGGCATTATGGGTTCGCTGGCTTACTGGGTCGGTCAGGTGGAAAAAACCAGCGCGGCAATTGAAGAAGCCGCAGGTGTTCGGCCAATGTTATTCCGTGCCCCAATGGGGTTTAAAACACCACATCAAGCTAAAGCCGTGGCAATCAATGGGGCGAAGTACGTCGCCTGGCGATTGCGGGCGTGGGATACCATGAACGTAGGATTTGAATCAGTTGTGAAACACATTGGGGAAAACGCCCGCGGCGGCGATATTGTAACCATGCACGACGGGTTGGAACCTTCCCGTTCGCATTGCTCACAAGCGCAGACAGTAAATGCGCTCCCTGAGATACTCAAAACCATGAAAGATCGGGGATTGCGCTGCATTTCACTCCAAGAAGCACTGAATTTCCATGTTTACTGCTAAGCCGTAATTTATGTAGATAAATTTCGAATAACCTTGATCAAAGTGCGCGTCAATAGTAACGCTGTCGCGCCGGCGAGGATGCCGCAAATCAATCCGCCGATAATTAAAGAAAAACCATAGTTATAGAATGCCCAGTGCCAGGAATTTAATGTGCCAAAAGGCGCATCTGAAAGTCGGCCATGCACAAGCAGTTCACCCATGTTAATGCTCAGGGCAACGCTGAACATCATCAGCGGCGGGGTGGAAATTTGTGCGAAAAGCATGGTAATAAGAGTATTTAAATGAATTTTCCGCGCTACATAGAACGCAAGAAGCGTCTGAAAACCGTACACCGGAATAAAACCAATTAATATCCCTACGCCAACGGCGGCTGAAATCTGAGAATCGCGAAGATCAGAGAGAAATAATTTTCCAAGTGTTTGGCGGAAATTATATGACTTGCCGGGCGGCGAAGGAAAAAAAAGTGATTGATGACGTTTGTGGCCAAGGGGATAAATGATTTGCCATGTGGTCAGTATGACGTTGATCCGGACGCCCCGCACCGTATCGCGAAAAGGACGAAAGTGCGATATGCGCTCCGCGTGGGGAAAATAAATGCACGTGACAGGAACAGAGCGAATACGCAAACCAGACCAGGCATGACGAATAAGCGTTTCTGTTTCAAAATCATAGCGTTGAAAAATATGTTTCAACTGTAGTGTCTGAGCAATAGGATAAACCCTCAAACCACACTGGCTGTCTGGAACGTCCTGTCCGGTTTGCGCCCACAGCCAAAATCGAGATATGTCCCGACCACGCCGGGAAGCGACAGGAACATCACAGGAATCCATTTGCCGGTCGCCGATGATCAGGTCATCGGGGAACATGCGCGCGATTTCGAGCAATCGAAAAACGTCATTAATGCAATGCTGGCCATCGGCGTCGATTGTTACCGCATGAGTAGCCTCAGTCGCGGTCTGAAAACCGGTAAGAAGTGCGGCTCCTTTGCCCTGGTTGGTTGAATGATGGATCACACGAATATGGGGATGATCGGATGCCGTAAGGTCATTTATTTCTTGTGCAAGTTTATCCAGAATAAGACCCGTGCCGTCGGTGCTGCCATCGTCGATAACAAAGATGGGCAGAAACGGGAAGCGGTGCAGTACATTTCTGATAACGGCGCCCACACTCTCGGAATGGTTATAGACGGGAATAATCGCGGCAAAGCTTATTTTGGGAAAATTTGTTAAAGATCCGGAAACGGACGCGAGTTTATCAGCCTGATCAGGTGAATCTGTCACCAGAACGTTCTTATTCATGTCAATTTGGATGCTCAAAAGTTAAAGAACTTTTTGCTGTGAAAACCGCCTTTGAGTCAACAGCCGGCCATGGCGTTATACTTTACAACCAATTGCCCACAGAGCATAGTACCGGATCGTTTGAGGTTGAGCGATTTGACTATAAACTCTGATGTGCGGGCAATCGTATTAGGTTCTATGAAAATGGCGCAACGCGATATTAAACGGTATGTTTTGAACATGACGGCAGCTTTGGCGGGGGCGCTCGTTTTTTGCCAGCCATCGGTATTCGGCCAGACTTTGCCCGCCGCTCAATCAACGGCTTTAACTCAGGCGGCGAATCAATGCCTGTTTGAAAATGACATTTTTCCGGGAATGACCGGTTACGGTTTAACCGTGATGCACGGGGTGACAATAGACAAATTTGAATTCAAGGTGATTGATGTAATCAAAAATTTTCAACCGGACATGAATGTCATTCTGGTGCGCTGCAGCGGTCTGGGCCTCGAACATTCGGGGATTATCGCCGGCATGAGTGGATCACCATGTTACATTGATGGCAAATTGATTGGAGCAATTGCCTACGGTTGGGGTTTTTCCAAGGATCCCATTGCGGGTGTTCAGCCGATACGCCAGATGCTCGGTATTCCGTTGCCCAATCCTGCTGCGCCGGCGAATTTAGCGGCGCAAAGCCCATCTCAAGTGGAATGGACGGCCATGACTGCACAACTTTCAGGCTGGTCGAACCTGGTTGCTAATGTATTTAAGTGCAATTCGGGAATGAATAACCAGGATTCCCAAACCCAAAGTGAAAATGAACGGCGTCTGGGATTGATGGCACTGGCATCTCCGCTGATGGTCAGTGGGGCTTCCCCGACAGTGCTTCATTACCTGCAGCGGACATTAGCCGATGAAGGTCTGGTGCCGCTGGCTGCCGGTTCCGCATCGGGCGGCGACGAATATCTCGGCGGAATGACCCAGATAAGACCGTCGGTGGTGCATTTGGAGCCCGGTTCCGGAATTGCGGTTCCCCTTCTCACAGGTGACGTGGATATGTCCGCAATCGGCACGGTGACAGACGTGGTCGGCGATCATGTTTATGCATTTGGTCACGAATTTTTCGCCCAGGGACCGAATAATTTACCGATAGAAACGACATATATTTATACAATTATTCCAGGATACGATGAATCGTTCAAAATGGGTACAAGTTTTATGCCGCAGGGACAGTTGGTTATGGACAATGCGACGGGAATCGTTGGTGCCTTAGGAGAAACGGGAGCCTCAGTTCCCGTGACCATTACCGTCCAAAATTTTGATCCGGATCAGGATCGTGTTTTTCACTATCAACTTTATCCCGGGCCGAATTCCACCATGGATGCACTTGCCGGGGCGATCTTAGGTTCGATGACGGCACGTCGCACGCTGGTCAGCAAAACAACCAATTACACCTTGTCCATCACGGGTCAGATCAAGGCCGGCGGCCAGATATATGAGATTAACCAGCAGGCATCCACCGGTATGGACCAGGATAAGCAAACCGGAGACTTTGATCCGACTTCTACTCTGCTTCCAGTGTCGCTGCTGACCAATAATCCTTTTGATAATCTGGACCTTCAAAGCGTCAATCTGAATATTCAGCAAAGCACTGTTGATCATGGCGCCCAGATACTTTCAGCGGCGGTGGATCGAACAATAGTGGCGCCGGGCGACAGTGTTCACATACAGGTACAACTTAAAGCAACGGATATGCCGGTAACACCAGTTGATATGAAACTCGTGATTCCCCGGGATACGCCCGATGGTGATTATGATCTGGTTGTGGGATCGGCGGGGGAATCAGTACAACAGGAAGCCAATTATTTTCCTCAGTATTTTAATCCAACCGACATTGAATCTTTAAAGACAGACATCAGGCGTCTTTTGGCCTACCGCCAGGATCGCGTTTATGCCCGTTTGATACTTAACGTCCAGGGCATTCAACAGGGGCAGCAGGCTATGGAAAATCTGCCGGCGAGCCGCATGGAACTTCTGGCAGCCTACCAAAGCGGCGATGTGTATCCTATTTATAATCAGGCTGTAACGAGCGTGGACGCTGGTGCTGTGGTACAGGACGGCGGCCAGCGTGAGTTTCATATTCAGGTTCGCCTCCATGCTGATGAGCGTTTCGCACAACCGCCGTCGCCGGAACCGGCATCACCACCGCCGCCGGGCAGTTCCGATGATTCCGGAGCCGAAGAAAATTAATTGGCTTTAAAACAAATATTCTGGAGAACAAATGTTGGCAGAAAAAATTTATCGGACGGTAAACATCTTGGTTGCGATCGGAGCCGTTCTGCTGATTGCGACTCCGATTGCCTGGGCGGTGGAAGCTCAAAACTGGGAATTTAATACAGAATCTTCGTATGCCGATGGAAGCTTTCACAATACCGTGGTGAATAATCTTGGTGAGTTACAGTTAAGCCGGGAACTTAAACCTCTGCTAAACCACACGATGTTCACCATGATTAGCGCCATCGCAGCGGCCCCGGACGGCAGCATTTATTTCGGCACATCACCCAATGGAAAAATATATAAAATTTCCGGTGGGCAAACCAGCGCATATTACCAACCTCCGGCAGGACAGACAGACATTTTAAGCCTGGCCATGGATAAAGATGGAGCCCTGCTCGCAGGCACTTGCGGGTCCTCCGCCCAGCTTATTCGCCTCTCCAATGTTGGCGGTAAGGTCACGACAACGACTCTTTTTCAACAGGCATCCGTTGAATATATATGGGCGATTGAACAAGGTGCGGACGGGTCCATTTATCTGGCGACCGGACCACACGGCCAGATCTGGAGGGTTGATCCACAGGGAACGTCAAAAGAAATTTTTAGCGCGGATGTACACAACATTACGTCTCTGGTCGTTGGGCTGGATGGCAATCTGTATGCCGGCACCGATGGCCCGGGACTGGTGATTCGCGTCAATGCTTCCAGCGGAGAATCGTTTGTTTTGATGTCCGCCGACCATGCCGAAATATCCTCATTGGCTGCCGATGCCGCTGGTAATGTTTTTGCAGCTACAGCTTCACCAGGACTTGCCCAGGGAAGCGGTGGTTTATTTCAACCACAGAGTCACACAGGCGGTCAACCCGCAACGTTGAATGTAACTGGCGGCGCCGTTTCCGGCGACGGACAGGGTCAGGATGCCGCTGATGACCAGGACGATTTAAACCCCGCAGATGATCAGGGCGACGCCAGCGATGATGCGAATTCAACACAGCCGCAGTCGGACCAAGACGAACAGGGGCAGTCATCGCAGACCAACGCTGTTTACGAAATTACACCAGCGGGAAGGATTACGACTTTACTGCATGTTCCGGACATGATTCTTTCGATGCTCTACAATCAGGGCGTACTGATGTTGGGACTTAGCGATCATGGACGATTATTGTTTTTTACGCCCGCCACACAGACACGATCACTGATCGCACGGTTGAACGAAGCGAATATCCTTTGCATGACCTTGGGTCCCGACGGACAACTTTATCTGGGAACCGCCAATCAGGGACAGGTTTATGAACTCTCTTCAGGAACGGTAGACGGCGGCACGTACACCAGTAAAGTGTTGGATGCCCAATTGCCGGCTAACTGGGGCGCAGCGCATATTGACGCCGACATTCCTGAAGGAGCCGATGTTGAAATTCAAACACGCAGCGGAAATTTGCCGGACGTGGATACCCTGGGCAAATTTTGGAGCGCATGGTCCGCTCCGATGCCGGCCAATGAATATCGCAAAATTTCCAGCCCCACCGCACGGTATTTGCAGTTTCGTCTGACACTGCAGGCGGATAAAAATGGGCAAACTCCGGTGGTTCATCTTGGGCGAATTTCCTATCAACAGATCAATGTACCACCGGAGATTTCCAGCGTGCAGGTGCAACCACAATCCGACTCGCCTCACCAGCTCACGATCCAGTGGGAGGCTTCGGATGCGAATAACGATACACTGGCATACAAACTCTCTTATCAACAGCAGGGTATCCCGGTATGGATTTCGATTGCCAAAGATTTGTCCGATACTCAATATTCCTGGGACACGACGGGGCTTCCCGACGGTTATTATCAGGTAAGGGTGATCGCTTCGGATGCACCGGACAATCCACCGCAAAATGCTTTTGAAGTGGCCCGTCAAACCCAATGGTTCCTGGTCAATAATACACCGCCTACTATCGCCAATCTGCAGTGGAAGGCTCTACCTGGAAGACAGGTAGAGATTACCGGCATCGCGAGCGATAAACTCTCGCCGGTTACTCAGGTAAGCTTCCAAATCGATTCCGCGACAAACTGGCAGCCTGCGGCGGCATCGGATACTATTTTCGACTCGCCGCTGGAGGGCTTCAGCGCCATTACGAAAGCTCTGGACCCCGGGTCGCATCGCGTAGTGATCCGGGCTACGGATGACCAGGGTAATAACGCGTATGCCTCCGTGCTGGTGAAGGTGCAATAAGTACCAATTGAGATTAAAATTCAAAAAGGTTGTATTGGAGTTTTAGCGTGCATTATCCCCACAAGGTCAGCAATCGTAAGCGTGTCAGGAAAATCGGTTTTCGCGCCCGTATGAAATCCAAAAAAGGCCGGCAGATGCTCAACCGCAAACGGCGGGCAGGCCGCTCAGTTAATGTAGTGTAAAAATCCGATTCCTTTTTTCTGCAGCGGTTCTCGTTTGGCACAGGCGCTGCGTAAATATTTTGTAAACCAAACGTTAACCCTGCCTACAGAATTACGATAATCAACCCATCAGCGGCGGAAATTGCAAATGATCGAGGAACAGTTGGCCTTCTTGGGGATCATCGAAAAAAATTATCCGACAGCTCCGCAAAAATATTACCGCGTAATAAAAACCGGTGGCTCTGCAACTGCCGAGCGAAGACGCTTTTATGATGCACTGGTTGCGCAAATGAAGAATGAATATGGAATTGCCATCCGTAAATGGCGACGCAGCATGAGTGGAGTCGCCTACGAACTCCATTACAACAATGGAGAAATTAAGCGGATGGTGGCAGCACCGCGACCGCGTTCGCCGGTGAGTGCCTGCATATTTTTACATGAAGTGGGGCACCACGCAGTCGGTTTCAGGAAATTCAGGCCGCGCTGTCTGGAGGAATACCACGTCTGGCAATGGGCCTTTGAGCAAATGCGACGACGCGATATTCCCATAGACGAACATGTCCGGCGGCATTATCGACGAAGCATGCAGCACTATGTGCGGTTGGCCAAAAAAAGAGGACTTAAATCGCTTCCATCGCAGCTTGAGGAGTTCGTACTGCCTGCGGCGTAGAAGCGCTTCGAAATGGATCAGGCAATATACGTCTTGCGTTTTTTGCCGCTCAAATAACTTTCCATCACACAACTGGCCAGATTCTCACCCGTGCAGTAAAAGGCAGTTCCTTTGCACAGCCGGGTAAGCTGATCGATGAATTCAACCCATTCCATATCCCAGTAATCTTCGATCAGTGCAAAACTGGCCACGCGAACACCGGCGCGAGTGCATTGAAGTCCTTCACGCAGAGTCGCCATCGTGGTGATTTTTCGTGGCGGATAATGCAAATGAAGCGTTTCGCCGTCGACGTGCGCCGTAGGCTGGCCATCCGTGATAATAAACATGATTTTTTGCTGGGCCGAACGTGCGCTGAGCAGTCGCCGGGCCATCTGCATACCCAGTTGGAGATTGGTGAAGTGCTGGTGAGTTTGGGCCGCGTCCGCCAGAGGCAGCGTAACATCCACCTCATATTCATAGGTGCTGACCGGCTTGGGCATCAGCAGCGGCAATTGGGTTTCTCGCACAGGAATGGCCGTAGTATAAAAACCGACAAGATCGACCGTATCCTGAGGAAATCGCTCGCGTACCAGGGCAGTCAAAGCCATAGCCACCTTTTTAGCGGCCAGAAACCGTCCGTAACGCCGCATACTGCCCGACATATCAATCAGAATGCACAACGCACAGTTGGTCGTTGATTCAAGCAAATGCAAATCCATATCGGACTCTTTGATGTTGATCGGCAGACCGACCGGAACGCCGCTCGCCGAGATGCGCTGGATGGCATTACGAAGTGTAGAGGTCATATCCAATTCGCTGATCGGATCGCCAAATTGATATTTTTTCGTGCCTTCGAGCCTGTCTGAGCCGTTGCCGGTGCTGGTGGTGGGATGCGAATCCCGACTGCCTCGCGGCAGATTGGCGAAAATTTCCATCAAAGCTTTTTTCTGCATGGCGTTAATGGCTCGTGGTGTGAGCCTGAACCGTCCGGCAGCTTTTTCCAGTAGTCCACTTTCGATAAGCTCTTGCAATATGTGCTCATCAGCGGGTTTTAATTTGTCCATGGCCTCGAGTGCTTGTTCGCCATAGGTCAGAATAAAATCAAAAATATTCGAGTAATTAAAGAGACTTTCAGGCGTGGGAAATTCCTGCCCGTCGAATTCAGAGTATGAATAACGCATATGAACACCGGCTTTAAACCACACAATGCGGTCTATTTAACAGCATTATAGCGTGGATTTGCTCTGGACGGCGTCAGTTTGGATAATGGACTCCATGACATTCCGTAATAAATGCATGGATGCATTACCCGGCTCTTATGTTGTTGCGCGCATTTCCGGAACGCTTATTTTTGCCATGGTCGCACTGATCGCTTGTTTATTTCCCGGGTATTTCGTTACGGCAGCGGAGGAAGCAACCAACTCTTCCCGACAGGCTACAGTGTCGCTGAATAGTCCTTTATTACCGCCGCAGCTGACTCTCGAAGAGTTCTTGCCCGATTTATCCCTTAATCCGCAGTTTCCTTCGATTGTTCCGGAAGATTTTACAGCACTTTATACCGCGGCGGATTGGCAGGATTATCAAAAACAATTTGGCAATGTCACAAGTGGTTTGGTTTCGGCCTCGGCGGGTGAGCGAGCGGCCGTCGCTGAGCAATTGCTTACGGCCTCAGTGCAAGCCGGAAGCATTGGATTGGGGCGACTGCTGGCTCTTAGAACATTTGCCCTGACTTATGATTCCAGTTTTTCTTCGCCGTTAGCCCAGCAGTCATTAGAGCGATACATGCAACTCGTGATCGATGTCAATAATCCGGTGCAGATTGCGCCAATCTGGACCATGAGTCATCTTTTGGCATCGGTGCATGCGACTCCGTTGCAAAACCGGCAGCAGTATGCCGTCCTTGCTGAACGCGCAAATGTTCAATTAACGATCGATTTTCTGGATGCAGGACAACTTGATGCGGCCAATCGAGTCGTTTCCATGCTGGGCATACATGAAACCAGGGCGGTTCGTGCGAACGCTCCGCTAATGGCCGAAATGGATATAGCCAGAACGCTTATTGTTCAGACCAGGCAGATGATTGAGTATCTTGATCTGGAATATGTAAAAGTTCAGCAGGGCAATCCAGATGCCAGTGTGCCAGTATATTTGTATGCGCGTTTTATCCGCGACTGGCCGCAAATGCGGTCGGCGATTATGAGGCTATGGCCCACCGGAATGGCCGCAGTTCTTGATGATGCTTTGGAAGCCGGCACAGTTAATACCGATGACGCCTATCTGGCCGGAAAACTCCTCAAAGAGGCCGCAACGGCTCTTCCTGCAGGCATCTTGCGCGATCGAACCATGTACGCAGCACTGACAAATTACAGGGTTTTCATGAATGACCCCGCGACACAGAACGAGCGCATTAACCGTACGCTGGCTCATGTGGCGGTCCAGCAACTTTATCAACAGGGCGCACGTCCTCAGCCAGTGGTTAATACGCTTGTGGGGCTGATCGGCCCGGTTTCCACCGGCCAGCCCGAAGCAACCCAAAGAACCGCCAGCGCCCAGAGGCCGTAATGTTGTTCACCGTGCCACCGACATCGAAACATGTTACAATCGCGGGTTTGGAATTACGGCAGGCTCATGAGGTTGTATGAAAGATTTATGGCGAGCACTTAAAGGCGTCTGGCCGTATCGCTGGCGTATCGTTGTGAGTTTGCTTTGTGTGCTAGGCGTAAGCCTAAGTTATGCTTCGGGCATCGCCACCCTGTTTCCAGTAATGAAAATATTCCTCAGCGATGAGGGCGTCCACGGGTGGGTTAATCAAATCGCAGTTGAACAGCGTCTGCACCTGAATATTCAGAACCTGGACGTTTCCGTTGAGAAAACGGCCTCCGGACAAAACGCTAATTTAGCCCTTGTCATCGGCGCCACGACCACAAATACTCCCGTTCAGCTGCAATCCCTGCAACAAGGCGACCGAATTACGCGTGTTCAGGTGCTGGACGCAACCGGAAAAATAACAAGCCAGAGCGATTCATGGTTCGATATGATAGCTCTGTTGGCCGGCGGTCCGCAGGGATCCGCCATTCGGCTGATGGTCACATCCAGCCATGGTGGGGCATTACCAGCAATCAATTTGACGCTGCCGGGCACACACTGGTACGTGCGAGAATTTATAGCGCTGGTGAATCTCCTGCCAAAACCACCATTTCAAAGCCTTTTGTGGATATTGATCCTGTTTATTTTTCTTTGCATCATTGGCAGCATCTTCCGTTATTTTCAACAGTATCTGACTGTCACTACCAGTTCACGAGTGGTCATTGACATCCGACGAAGCATGTATGACCGGATCGTACAGCTTCCCGCATCTTATTTTTCTGAAAAAGGCACATCCGATCTGGCCAGTCGGCTCACGCAGGACACTAATATCCTTACCGACGGTCTGAGTACGCTTACAGGCAAAATGATTCTGGAGCCGGCAAAGGCTGTCTTCGTCGCCATTTTTGCTCTTTTTTTGGATTGGAAGCTATGTCTGGGAATGGCGGCATGTCTGCCATTTATCGCCATACCGGTTTATAAATTTTCCCATCGCATGCGCCGGGCCAGCCGTCGCGGACTTGAAGAGTGGGCCGGCATGCTGGGCATTATCAACGAGACGCTGGTCGGCTTGCGCATAGTGAAAGCTTACTCGGG